>Ga0209140_1000841_pt1 | contig 16598 bp, 15 predicted proteins | sample SaaInlV_120m_DNA_3_FD_184666 | JGI IMG/M metagenome (GOLD analysis project Ga0209140, IMG submission 184666) | Marine microbial communities from expanding oxygen minimum zones in the Saanich Inlet - Saanich Inlet SI073_LV_100m_DNA (SPAdes) (version 2) | ecosystem: Environmental > Aquatic >... | reverse complement strand
CATAACGAACAAGGTTAGATTGTGATTCTCGCGCCCAAATATAGGCACTTCTCCATCAACAATGAAGTGTCTCAAATTAAACTGATAATGTTAAATCAAATAATGCGAGAAGCCACAATCTGAACCGTTTGTTGTACAAGCCCGTTCTTAAGTGTAAGCAGATAGCTTTCTGCTGTTTTTACCGAAACTGCGAAAAACTCCCTTAAAGTGAAAATAGTCTTAGCCTGAAACAGCACTACAAACCACTTCTCAGCTATTTTATCTATTTCTCTCAAATTGAAATCAGCCAATCCCCTCAGCACATAAGCGCTACTAAAAAACAGATCTTGATTAGTGGTTACATAACCGATAGCAGCTCTCCTCTTTATTCTGAGTTCATATACGCTACCTCTTGCCCAAGTGCTCTCTCTATTTCTAAATTTATCCTCACCCTAACGATCCCCATCACCCCGCCGCAGCTTTTACAGGCAAAGGTTGGTCTTGATTTAATTTGAGTGCGCCATTGAGAGGGATCGGCTAACCGAAACATATAACGCAGCAGTGGCGTGATCAACTTGCTATTAGCATGAAGAAATCCAAAGCTCCTCGCCCTACGAAAACGTTTGGGGAGTACATGCTGCAAAATTAACCAGATGAAATGTACACCAGAGACTGTTTTCAGCTCTCGCGTTTTAGTGCTGCTATTGAGATATCGGAAAGTGATCTTGCCATCTTCAATAGAGAGAATATCTCTCTCTGCAATCACACCACGATAAAGATATCTACCCAGATACTCAATAGCCTTTGCACCACTACCAACATTCCGACAGTCCACAATCCATTTGCCAGGATAGCGCTCTGGAAGTGCTAATCCCATTTCTCTAATCGCCGCAAGCATCTTAGCTCGAAACACCTTAGCAAGCGCCTTATGGTTAAAGAGATATTTACCCTTTTTAATCTTCCATAAATTATTCTTTTTATCCACCACCGCTGCGGGTATAACCAAGTGAACATGGGGATGGTACTGTAGTTGACGAGAGTGCGTATGAAGCACAGCCGTGGCACCAGCGGTGCCACCAAGCGCTTTATCATTTTCACAAAACTCAGAGACTGTCTCCCACACCGAGCTGTAGAGAAGTGAGAGTGTAGCCTTCTGATTGGTGTAAACCAAGTTTCGAAATTGAGAAGGGAGTGTAAAAGTAATCATAAAGTAGGTAGCATCAACCCGCTTTTGTGTCTCACGCGCAATCCACTCCCACGACTCATGGTTTTGACACTTAGGGCAATTACGATGTCCACATGAATGGGGCGTAAAAATGGACTCTTCACAAGCACTACAACAGAGCTCCATTAGATTGCTGCCCGTAGTACGGCATCTTCCAAAGGCATTCAACGCCATGCGTTGAACGGCTGAGAGCTTATCTCCATATTGCTGTAAAAACTCATCTCTAAATAGAGAGACAATCTGTGAGAGCGCAATCATTTTACACCTCCCCAGTTAATATCAAAACCATTCATTATTTCATTGATCTGCTGAAAGCTATTATCCTCAGTCACTTGAGTCAAATGAGTATATTTGGCCGTTGTTAAGATACTTACATGTCCTAGAATTTTTTGTAGCTCAATAATGTCTACACCAGACTCTAGCAAATGGGTGGCATAACTATGTCTTAATGAATGGCAAGATATCCGTTTCTTGAAATCAAGCTCCCTCACAACAGTAGCCATCGCAACTTGTACTCCGCCACGATCCATAGGAGTATTGACTTTACACACTCCACTCAGACCTCGTTTGCGACTAGGAAAAAGGAACTGAGGGTGACGATGAACGCTCCAGAACTCTCTAAGCACTCTCAATGTAGTTTTAGGTAGAGGGACAAAACGATCTTTATTTCCCTTGCTGTCTCGAATATGTACCCTCATATACCTATCATCAATATCACCAATCTTAAGATTTAGCCCCTCACTTAAGCGTAGTCCCATACTATAAATAGTAAAAAAAAAGACTCTGTAACTTAGCTTCTTGGTAGAGCTAAACAGCAGCTGCACCTCATCAGTAGTGACAATATCTGGAATCCGTACAGCTTTAGGAGGTTTGATAAGATCAACATTAGACCACTGTTTTTTTAAGATATAGGTATAGAAAAACTTCAATCCGTATAAGTCAAGTTTAACCGCACTCCAAGAGAGGCGATCCAATAGATCTGTAAAGTAATTTAATAGCTGATCTTCGGATAGATCATCTAACTTATACTCAAAGTACTCACCTATACGGCGAATAGCACGGCTGTAGGCCTCAATGGTTTTGGGTTGATACCCTTTTAGTCGCAGATGTTTACAGTGGATAGAATAATAGTAGTTGAATGTTTCGCTCTTTGCTGTCATAGTCTTATTGCCTCATAGTTGATTGATAGAACAACAACTTTACCTCTTGATGAGAATCAAGAGGATGAGGTTTAAGAATATTTTAGGAAGTGGCTATTTGTATGAGGGATTAAAATAGAATGAGCGTTTTGGGTTTCTCCGCGCTAGCGGCTTCGTACAACAAAACAAATGCACTCGGACAGCCAAAAGCTGCGCCGCTCGTGCCTCGCTATGCAGCTTTTGGCTGCCGGTGATTTGCGACGTTAGGCGAATAAAATAGTAAGCAATGATACTAGCTGAAACATCAAATTTACTAAGCAATCTATATTGGATTACCCTGCTGGCGGTTATCGTTTCGTCGGCATCAGGTGTGCTGAAAGTTGGTGTTAAACAATTTGATTTGTTTGGGGTAATTATAATCGCTGTAGCCACGGGCTTAGGTGGAGGCTCCCTAAGAGACATGCTTCTTGGTAAACCGGTATTTTGGATTGAGGACCAAATTTTTTTCATGGCCTCAGTAGTAAGTGCTGTAGTGATATTTTTTGCAGCTAGGCTATTAAAAATATCAACAAAGAATTTTTTAATAGCTGACGCAGCAGGTTTGGCAACTTTTGGTGTTGCGGGAACTTTGGTTTCTCTTATTATTGGAACTCCTGCATTAACAGCAAGTTTTATGGGTGTAATGACAGGTATAATGGGTGGTATATTCCGTGATGTTCTTTGTAATGAACAGCCAGTAGTATTTTCAAGTCCCCTCTATGCAACAGTTTCTTGGATAGGCTCATTAATGTTTATAGGGTTTTTGCATCTAAATATTGATGTGACTACAGCAGCTGTTATTTCTGGTTTAGGTATATTTGTCTCTCGTTTACTAGCTATTTATTATAATATTAGCTTACCAAAATTTAGGGGTAAATCTTAAAATGCGTACATTATCAAATGGCCTAACAAAAGCTTCAATCTGAATTTTAAAACCTCCACTTCGTTCTGGTTTTAAAATCAGATTAAGCAGGCGTTAGACTCAAAACCAATATAAAGTAACCTACGCCACATTAAGACAAAAGGCACATATTGTGCTATAATAAAATTAGATGAAAACATATAATTGGAATTGTGATAAAAGTAAACTTTTAAAAACAGAAAGAGGAATCTCATTTGAAGAAATTGTATTTCATATCAATAATGGAGATGAGTTAGACGTTTACCCACATCCTAATAATACTAAATACCCTACACAATACATATCAGTAGTAGCAATAAATAACTATGCTTATTTAGTGCCATACGTTGAATCAAAAGAAGAAGTTTTTCTGAAAACAATAATACCAAGTCGTAAAGCAACAAAGAAATATATTGGAGAAATATCGTGACTACATATAATCTAGATACAGAGGAACAAGAAATATTAGATGCATTCGATACAGAAGCAATGAAGCCTATATCTACAGCAAAAGAGGAGATGATAAAGCATCAAGAATATGCAGCTGCAACTTTTAAAAAAGATAAGCGGATAAATATACGTATTGCAAGTCGAGACCTTACAATGATTCAAAAACTTGCAATATCAGAAGGAATACCATATCAAACATTTATTGCTAGTATTTTGCATAAATTTGTTGATGGTAGATATATGGAGAAGAGTCTAATAAAAACATGAAGTTGTCATATCAAAAAACAAAAGGGGTCAGTTAAGCCAGCTATGTTGATTTAATAAATAAATGACACTCTGACCCTAATTATTTGAATTGACTTCTGTTATTAATATACATACAATAAAATTATATGAAAATTACATTTGGTCCATAAAAAAATGGATAATATAAGAGTATATAGAGAGTGGGCACCAAAAATTGCTGAATCAGCATTTATAGATCCTTCGGCGCAGATTATTGGGCGCACAGTAATTGGGGTCGATAGTTCAATTTGGCCATTAGTTTCTGTACGAGGGGATGTGCACTATATAGAGATTGGTGAGCGCAGCAATATACAAGACAACAGCTCGCTACATGTAACTCAACCAAATAAGATCGCGCCCGATGGTTATCCACTAATTATTGGAGATGAAGTGACCGTTGGGCACAGCTGTACTCTGCATGCCTGTACTATCGGTAATCGCTGCCTAATTGGGATGGGTAGTACCATACTAGATGGTGCGGTACTTGAAGATGAGGTTTTTCTTGCGGCTGGAAGTTTAGTCTCACCTGGCAAAAAACTAGAGGGTGGATTTCTATGGCGTGGCTCACCTGCGGTGAAAGCACGCAAACTAACAGATGCTGAGTTTGCCTGGTTAAAAACCTCTGCCGATAACTATGTTGAGCTGAAAGATGAGTATTTAGCTCTTTAGAATTTCTGATAGATGCTAATACGGGTATAGATGCCGTCGCATTGCACATCGGATACGCCATACCCATTTTATGATACGAATTTAGATGTCACCTCAAAGTAGCGATAACCTTCTCTGTCTCAGGTCTTATCCCGCGCCATAACTTAAATGCATCGGCTGCTTGCTCTACTAGCATTCCAAGTCCATCGCTTACTTTTGCTGCGCCGTGCTCTTCTCCCCACTGCATAAATGGGGTGGGCTCTGTTGCGTACATTAGGTCATAGCAGATCCCATCTGCTGCTAGAATATCAAGTGGCAAGGGTGGGAGTTTTCCTTGTAGACTTGCTGAGGTTGCATTGATAATAAGATCAAATTGCTGCCCATTTAAAGCTTCATAACCTCCACCCTCAACTGCACCTAACTCTATAAAAATATCAGCTAGCTTTTCTGCTCTCTCTGCAGTTCTATTTGCGATTACAATATTCTTAGGTTTTGCACTCAATAGCGGAGCTAAAATTCCGCGTACTGCGCCACCTGCGCCTAGAATCAGGATTCGCTGGTTAGCCAGAGAAAAATTTTGGTTGACAGTAAGGTCTCTGAGCAGTCCAGAGCCATCAGTGTTGCCTCCATAGCTACTACCATCTTGATTAAACTCGATGGTATTTACTGCCCCTGCGAGCTCTGCATCTGGTGAACGCTCATCCACAAACTCCCATGCTTCATGTTTATAGGGAACTGTAACATTTATCCCTTTTACTCCACGCTGCTTAAACTCCTGCATCACCTCTCTAAAGTGACCCTCTTCGATCTGCTGCTTATCGTACTCTAATTGCTCGTCTGTCTGCTCGGCAAACATAGCGTGGATCTGTGGTGACCTGCTATGCTCTATGGGGTTGCCCACAACTAAGTAGTGATCCATTATTTTTCTTGTAACCAGTTAGCAACATCTTTTGCGTAGTAGGTGAGAATTCCATCTGCGCCTGCGCGCTTGCAGCCTAGCAGCGTCTCTAACACTACTGCCCGCTCATCGAGCCACCCTTTTTGTGCGGCAGCTTTTAACATACTATATTCACCACTTACATGGTAGACAAAAGTTGGCGCGCCGAATTGGTCTTTCACTCTGCGCACAATATCAAGATATGGCATCCCTGGCTTGACCATAACCATATCAGCACCCTCTGCAAGATCTAACCCAACTTCACGCAAAGCTTCATCACTATTTGCTGGATCCATCTGGTAGGTAGATTTATCACCTGCACCTAAGTTTGTGGCAGAGCCGACTGCATCACGGAATGGTCCATAGAAGCTGGAGGCATATTTTGCAGAGTATGCCATTATGCGGGTATGAATATATCCTGACTCCTCTAGGATATAGCGAATATCTCCAATGCGTCCATCCATCATATCTGACGGTGCAACAATATCTGCCCCTGCTTCCGCATGAGAGAGTGCTTGCTTAATTAAAACATCAACAGTCTCATCATTGATTACATAGCCTTTATCATCAATAATTCCATCTTGCCCATGAGTAGTGAATGGGTCGAGAGCAACATCTGTCATCACTCCAAGTTGGGGGAATTTTTTCTTAAGTGCGCGCACTGCACGCTGAGCCAGCCCATCTTCACTATATGCCTCTTCAGCGAGGAGTGATTTTTTTCCTTTGGGAACAACTGGAAAGAGGGCAATAGTTGGAATACCTAAATCGACCAACTGCTTCGCCTCTTTGAGGAGTTCATCAATAGATACTCGCTCTACCCCAGGCATCGACTTAATCTTTTGTCGCCTCTTTGTACCCTCAATTACAAACATTGGGTATATAAGGTCATTTGGAGTTAATACATTCTCTCGCATCATCCGCCGCGAAAAATCATCTCGCCGCATTCTACGCATTCTTGTTTGAGGAAATTGCCCGCTCACCGTCTCTATATTGCTCATACTATCTCCGCTCTTAACTTTAATTCTTTGTAGGGTTTTTATATTAGTTAACGCTAATCATACACTCCTACTAGCTAGTCTAGCAAGTTAGCTTAACCTCCGTTTTGTGATAAACTTTATAACCAAGAACAGTGTGGACAACAATTAGTTCGATAATCATTAAACAATAGTTAAACAGCAATAAAATTATGGTATTACCAATATGGCTTTATTAAAAATTATAAAACATCCCGACCCTAAGTTGCGAAAAAAAGCTGCTGCTGTCACAGAGATCACTCCAGAGCTGCTTACACTAGCTGATGATATGTTAGAGACGATGTATGCAGCTCCAGGAATTGGGCTTGCCGCAACCCAGATAGGGAGACAGCTTTCCTTAGTAGTTATTGATATTTCTGAAGAGAAAGATCAACCCCTAACTTTAATAAATCCGCTAATTACAAAGCTTAGTAGTGGCGTAGTAGTTAATGAAGAGGGCTGCCTATCAGTACCAGGAATCTACGAAGAGGTAGAGCGTGCTGAAAGTGTAACTCTCAACTACACCAATAGTGAAGGAGAGGAGATAGAGCTAGAGACAGATGGAGTTCTTGCAATCTGTATTCAACATGAGCTAGAACATCTTGATGGCAAGCTATTTGTTGATCATCTATCGCGCCTAAAACAGGAGAGGATTCGTAAAAAATTACTGAAGCAGCAGAAGGAGTCTATGTAATGCGGATTATATTTGCTGGAACTCCAGAGTTTTCACTTTCTGCTCTTAATGCTCTGCTTGATTCTGAGCATACAGTTATAGCAGTCTATACTCAACCTGATCGTCCTGCGGGGCGGGGGCGTAAGCTCAAGGCTAGTCCAATAAAAGAGCGGGCACTAGAGGAAGATATTCCACTATTTCAGCCCGCCACTCTACGAGATGAAGATGAACAGAAAACTCTACAAGCTCTCAACGCTGACCTTATGGTTGTTGTTGCGTATGGATTGATTCTCCCTATAGAGGTACTGGAGGCTCCGCGTTTTGGATGTCTTAATATTCACGCCTCTCTGCTACCACGCTGGCGTGGCGCGGCTCCTATCCAGCGCGCGATTCTTGCTGGGGATGCTGAGTCGGGAGTTACTATTATGCAGATGGATATAGGTCTAGATACTGGAGATATGCTCCACAAAGTAACTACTAAAATCTCTGCAGATGATAGTGCGGAGCAGCTCCACGATAGACTCTCTGCTCTTGGTGGTAAAGCTCTAATGGATACCATTAAACAGATTGAAGATAGCAGTCTCAATCCAGAGCCGCAGATAAAAAATGGTGATGAGAGCTTAGTGACCTACGCAGAGAAACTAAACAAAAAAGAGGCTAAGATAGATTGGAACGATTCAGCCTCTGCAATTCTGCGTCAAATCAATGCATTTAATCCGTGGCCAGTTGCGCAGAGTGAGTGGGATGGAAAAATTGTCCGCATCTGGCGTGCTGAAGTTGTACACGGTAAGAGCTCTCAAACTACGGGCAGCTCAGTCGATATAACGACTAGTGGAATAGATATTACTACTGGTGATAGTGGTGAAAACAGAGACGAACTACTACGAATATTAGAGCTTCAACTTCCAGGCAAACGCCCAATGAAGGTTGCAGATTTTTTAAATTCACGCCCTCAACTTAAAGAGATCGGAATGGAGTTTGTGACTCAATTGTGAGTCTATGAAAGTGAGTCCAAAAATTATGAATCAAAAAACCTCAAAAAAATCATCCCCAAGAGCTGCTGCTGCAAAAGCTCTAGCTGGAGTAATTTTCAACCAACGCTCACTATCTGCAACTCTACCGCAAGCAGTTGAGTCGCTAGATCCATCAGATAGGCCTCTAGCCCAAGAGATAAGCTATGGCGTGTTGCGCCACTACGATCAACTCAACAACCGTGCTAAACAGCTCCTTAAACGACCTTTCAAGAAGAAAGATGGAGCACTTCACGCTCTGATTTTAAGTGGATTTTATGAGCTCAAATATATGCGTACTCCTGCGCATGCCACGATTTCAGAGAGTGTTAATGCAACTAAACTTCTAGGCAGAGATTGGGCGCGAGGAGTAGTTAATGCACTACTGCGCGGCTTTCAACGCGATATAGATAGTGGCAACTCTTTACCTGAACACCACAACCATCCTCAATGGATGATTGACGAGGTTAAAAAGAGCTGGCCCAACGAGTGGGAGCAAGTTCTAAATAATAACAATCAGCGCCCTCCTATGACTCTACGCGTAAACCTGAGTCATAACTCCAGCGAGAGCTATCTTGCAATACTAGCTGATGAAGCTCTTACTGCAACCCAATCCAGTATAACCCCGTCTGCCATCACTCTTGAACGAGGAGTGCCTGTATTAGCTCTGCCTGGATTTGAAGATGGAGATATTTCAGTGCAGGATGAAGCACCGCAACAAGCCGCTGAACTTCTTAATCCTCAAGCTGGGGAGACTGTTCTGGATGCATGCGCAGCTCCTGGGGGCAAGACCGCACATATATTAGAGCGCATAGCTGCAGCTGGAGAGGGCGAACTAAAAGAGTTGGTAGCGCTCGATCTTAAACCAGAACGGCTCCAACGGATTGATGATAATCTAGCTCGCTTAAACTTTACTGCATCCACAGTTGTAGCTGATGCAACTGATTCAGGCTGGCGTAAAAGTGGAAGCCTCTTTGATCGTATTCTTATTGATGCGCCCTGCAGTGGAAGTGGTGTTATCCGTAGAAATCCAGATATAAAATTACTAAGACGCCAGAGCGATATAGTAACTTTAGTAGATAATCAACGCGCGATCCTTGAATCTTGCTGGGCTCTACTCCAGAGTGGTGGAACTCTACTCTATGCCACTTGCTCAATATTTCCTCAAGAAAATGAAGAGCAGATTCAGCAGTTCCTCAACGCCCAGCAAGATTCTGAGGCTCTTCCAATAGAGCAAGAGTGGGGAAGATCTACAGGAGCGGGAAGACAGATACTTCCTGGTGAAAATGGAATGGATGGCTTCTACTATGCACTACTGCGTAAGAGAGTGGAATAGAGATATTTAAGAGTGATATTAAGATCTATAATTCTCCTAATGCTACTCAGCTCACCATTAAGAGCTGAGATAACTATAGTCAATCCTGAGTTAAGAGAGAGTAGTGATAACTTTATTGTAAGAGCCCAGTTCTCATACAAACTTGACAAAAGAGTTATTGGAGCACTTCAAAATGGGATTCAGATGACCTTTATTGCTGAGTACCAAATTGAAGAAGTTACACCGCTCCTTCAATTTAGCCCCCCATTCTTTCACTCTAACCGTGAGATACTGCATGGCGAACACAGCTTTAGTTTGAGCTACCGTCAATTTAATAATCGCTACTACCTAATAAGTTTAGATAATAATAGCCATGGAACATACTCTACAATTGAGGAGGCTGTAGATAGAATGCGTCTACGCAATGATAAACTCACTATCGATAAATCCATTCTTGATAGAGACAAAAACTACCAAGTTAAGATTCGCGCCTCTCTTGATGCATCCTCTATGCCTGGACTGCTCAAACCATACATATACACTCCAATACTCTGGCCAGAGTGGAAGTTAGATAGTGGTTGGCACACTATTCCTATAGAAGCTCTAAAAAAATGATGGATAAGTTCTCTATCACGCTTACCACTATCCTCGCTGCTGTTGGGGTAATAGCTACTACTGCTGCCTTCATATTACTGGCGATCTCTACTAATGATCCAGACACAATTGGCTCTCTTTTTCCATACATAGTATTCTCCAGTGCAGTTGGACTCTCTATCCTCTTCTACACTATCGCTATCAATATATATCGCCTAGTCCGTAAGTTTATTGCTGGTGAATCAGGGGCACGACTCCACTTCCGTTTTGTGGGAATTTTTGTCTCACTTGCGCTAATTCCTATAATCATAATTTCACTCTTCACCTCTCAGATTATGAAGCAACAAGATCGAGGAGAGGAGGAGGTGCAACATCTACTAGAGGGCTCACAAGAGCTCTACAAAACGGCCCTTAATGAGCGCAAAAAACGCCTTCTAGAAAAGCTATACCAGCTCAGCGGTTCTATCAATGGAACTCCTACCAGTATGATAGATCTCATTTTAGAGTCGGCACGAGATGATAGTAATGCTCGAGAGCTGATTCTCTATGATATTAACGGCAAACAGATTGGTTTTAGCAGTATGCTCTCAGAACCTACACTAGCACCAGAACCGCTCGACTCCTTTATTTCCAACCTAATTCACCAAGGGGTTGAGTATATAAAAGTGAAAGATAACAAGGATGCAGAACAGTATGGACAGCTGCTACATATTGTTGTTCCCCTCCACAGTGCTGCAATTGATGGGGGAGAGAGTCGTATTTTATCTGCCTACTTCTCTATTCCAAAACCTCTAGTTATTGGGCAAGAGAAAATTGATGATGCAGTAATGCGCAACAAACGCCGTCTCTATCTTGAGGACCAACGCAACACCGTCCACAACATCGCCTTTATTCTACTCCTGCTACTCTCACTTTTAACTGCACTATGGTTTGCCTTCTATTCAACTCGCCGTCTAACCTCACCAATTATTGATTTGGCTAAAGGTACGCAGTCTGTTGCTGCAGGAATATATAACCAACCTCTACAACAGAGCTCGAAAGATGACCTTGGATTTCTAGTACAAGCATTTAATGATATGATGTTAAATCTTGACCACACCCACAGCAACCTCAAGCAGAGTCAACAACAGATAGAGCATCAGAAGGCACGCCTTGAAGGAATTCTCTCTAATATATCTTCAGGAGTTATCGTGCTCGACCCTAAGCGAAGAGTGGAAAGAATTAATGCGGCTGCCTGCAATATACTAGAGAGCAAAATATCTCCAGCTCCTGGACTTCCTATTGGGGCAATGTCACAACACAATGCACTTGCTGAACCATTAGTTAATGAGATTCGTGACCATATACAAGGTGGCAAACAGGAGTGGAGCACATCTGTCTCTATCAACAGTAGCCATGGAGTACGCCATCTCTTCTGTCGTGGCAGCCACCTCTTGAACCTTGGGTTAAAACAGAAACCTACCCATATAGATGGCTATGTGGTCGTCTTTGATGATATTACTGAACTAGTATCAGCCCAGAAGAATGCTGCCTGGAGTGAGGTAGCTAGAAGACTTGCGCATGAGATAAAAAATCCACTAACTCCGATTCAACTCTCTGCCGACCGCCTCCGTCATCGCTACCTCTCTAAAATGGATGAAGAGGAGGGTGCTGTCCTTAACCGTGCCACCAATACAATTATCCAACAGGTCGATACTCTCAAAAGAATGGTACAAGCCTTCTCAGATTATGCACGCGCACCAGAACTTAAACTTGTACCAATCAGTCCTGTAAAACTACTGGAGGAGGTTACTGAACTATTTAGAGCCCAACATCCAGAGTATGTAGAGCTACAGATTAACGATAATCTACCAGTAATTGAGTTAGATCGAGATCGAATGCGCCAGATCCTCAACAACTTAATTAAAAATGGACTTGAATCCTTAGGAGAAAATGCTGTTGCCAATGTTAAAATCTCAGCAGTTGTAACTACTTCTGAAAATGAGGGTAGTGACCCCTCACTCCTGATTAAAATTTGTGACAATGGAAACGGTATTCCAGATGAGTTAAAAGGGGAGATCTTTGAGCCCTACGCAACCACTAAACCAAAAGGGACTGGATTGGGGTTAGCTATTGTGAAACGCATCATTGAAGAGCATAATGGGGAGATAAAATTAACCACAAATAAACAAGGGAGCTGTTTTGAAATCCTACTACCCTATAACAACAGCGATGATAACCGAGATGGAGAGAGCTGAGTGAAGCCATACATATTAGTGGTCGATGATGAACCAGAGATTCGTGCAACTGTACGCGATATTCTGGAAGATGAAGGATATGAAGTTGAAACTGCCGAAGATGGTGAAGCTGCTCGTAATGCTCGCCGCAATCGTCGCCCCGATCTAATTTTATTAGATATTTGGATGCCAGATGTAGATGGAATCACCCTCTTAAAAGAGTGGTCTGAAACTAATGAAGGGGATGCTGAAGACCTTCCGATCATAATGATGTCTGGACACGGAACAGTAGAACACGCTGTAGAAGCGACTAGATTGGGAGCTTATGATTTTTTAGAGAAGCCGCTCACCTTAGCTAAACTGCTACTCACCATAAATAATGCATTAACCGCATCAAAACTTAAGCATGAGAATATCTCACTGCGTAAATCCGCCCCCACTATAATATCTGAACCAGATGGGAAGAGCATGGCAATTCAGCAGCTCAAAGAGAGCGCCGCAAGAATCGCCAAACACGCTATGCCTGTGCTTATTAGTGGAGAGTCTGGAGTTGGTAAGAAACTATTCGCCCGTTACATCCACGAAATAAGCGCACAAAATGACAGTCCATTTATAGTAGTAACTATGGGATCTGTTGCAAAAGAGAATATTGATACCGAACTCTTTGGAAGCGAGATTGATGGCGAGACCCACTATGGTCGCCTAGAGCAGGCAAACCATGGCACTCTATTTTTAGAGGAGATTGGGGATATGGAGCCTAATACTCAAATCAGGTTAATGGGAGCACTGGAGGGGGGGAGCTTTCTGCGGGTTGGCGGTAGCGAACCTATTGAGCCAAAATTTAGAATTATCGCCTCCACCCAAAAAGAGCTGTCTACAGAGGTCTCTAATGGAACTTTTCGTGAAGATCTCTATTTTCACCTCAATGGACTACCCCTTCATATCCCTCCTCTACGCGAAAGAGCAGAAGATATTCCTGACCTACTAAACTTTTATCTCGACCAATTTAACCAGGAGCAGGGGCTAAACTATCGTACCTTCTCAATGCCTGCACTCAATCTACTCCGCCAATATCAGTGGCCAGGAAATATATTTGAACTGAAGACAGTGGTTCAAAGATTATTGATTATGGGAAATTCTGCAGAGATAGGGGATCAAGAGGTTGCGCCTATGCTCTCAATGAAGATGAGCAGCAATAGCTCTCCTCACAAAGTAGAACAGCAACCCACGAGTGAGAATAGCGAGAAATTCAAACTCCCTCTTAAAGCTGCAAGAGAGAGCTTTGAGAGGGACTATCTACTCCACCACTTAATTGAAACTGACGGTAATATAACCAAAACCGCCGAACTAGCGGGAGTAGAACGAACTAACATCTATCGCAAACTAAAACTCCTCAATCTTGATTCCAAACACCTCTCTAAACAATAGATAAACTATTATGAATATAATCATCCTCGGAGCTGGACAAGTTGGTGCATCGGTAGCTGAGAATCTAGCACTAGAATCTAACGATGTCACCATGGTCGATAAAGATGCTGACCTACTACATGAACTCCAAGATAGACTTGATATTAGAACTATTGTTGGTCACGCATCTCACCCGAGCGTATTAGAGCAGGCGGGGGCGGCTGATGCGGATATGCTCCTTGCAGTAACCGATAGTGATGAAGTTAATATTGTCGCTTGCCAAGTTGCCTATACCCTCTTTAATACCCCAAATAAATTAGCCCGTGTTCGTGATACCGAGTATCTAGAGCGCCAAGAGCTATTTAACCACGCAGCAGCTCCTGTGGATCAGCTAATCAGTCCTGAACAAGAGGTTACCAAATATATATCTAAACTTATAGAGCTTCCAGGTTCACTACAAGTGTTAGATTTTGCAGATGGCAAAGTGCAGTTAGTAACCGTTCGCGCCTACTATGGCGGACCATTAGTTGGTCACGAGCTAGAGAGTGTGCGTGAACATATGCCAGACATTGATATGCGCTTTGTAGCTATCTTTCGTAAAGGGCGACCTATTATTCCAAAAAAAGAGACTGTGATAGATGTTGATGATGAGGTTCACTTTATCGCTGCAACAGAAAATATTCGCTCAGTAATGAGTGAATTGCGCCGCCTTGACCGTAATTATAAATCTATCATGATTGCAGGTGGTGGAAACATTGGGTATAGCTTAGCAAGCGCTATTGAAGATAAGTATGATGTAAAAGTTATTGAACACACGCAAAAAAGTGCGTCTCTACTTTCAGAACAGTTAAACAACAGTATTGTACTGCTCGGGGACGCTGCCGATAAAGGTCTTCTTCTAGAAGAGAGTATAGAAGATATAGATATATTTATCGCAGTTACTAGTGATGACGAGACTAATATCCTCTCTTCTATGCTGGCAAAGCGGCTTGGCGCGGAGAAGGTGATGACCCTTATAAATCGTCCTGCGTATGCTAACTTGGTAGAGAGTGATGTGATAGATATTGCAATCTCTCCTCAACAGGTAACCATTAGCTCCCTTTTAGCAGGAGAAGGTGATGACCCTTATAAATCGTCCTGCGTATGCTAACTTGGTAGAGAGTGATGTGATAGATATTGCAATCTCTCCTCAACAGGTAACTATTAGCTCCCTTTTAGCGAGAGTCCGACAAGATAATGTTGTGGTCGCCCACTCACTTCGTCGTGGTGCGGCAGAGGCTATTGAGACTGTTACCCATAAAGATTCAAAAGTTGTAGGCAAACAGATCGGTAAACTTAAGCTCCCTCGAGGTGCGTCTATCGGTGCAGTAGTACGAGGTGATGAGGTGCGTATTGCACATCGCCACCTCGTGATTGAGGCACTTGACCATGTAATTCTATTCTTAATAGATAAAAATAGAATTCATGAAGTAGAACAGCTCTTCCAAGCTCCTAAACGCTCTCTCTTTTAAATGCAGCCTAAAGTTATCCAACGCATCCTAGGGTTACTGCTGATGATCTTCAGCTTAACCATGGTGCCGCCTATTATCGTCTCACTACTCTACCAAGATGGAGCGACTCCACCTTTTATCTTAGCCCTAACTATAACTGTAGTGAGTGGACTTATAATCTGGTTCCCTGTACGCAATAATAAAAAAGAGCTTAGAATTAGAGATGGATTTTTAGTCGTTGTGCTATTTTGGGTAGTGCTTGGAGTATCTGGTGCACTACCCTTTGCACTCGGCACCACTCCACATATGAGCATTATAGACTCTCTATTTGAGTCACTATCTGGCTTAACCACTACTGGCGCCACTGTAATCACTGGCATTGATAACCTCCCAGCCTCTATTCTCTACTATAGACAACAGCTCCAGTGGCTTGGAGGAATGGGTATTATCGTACTGGCAGTAGCAATTCTTCCAATGCTTGGCATTGGTGGGATGCAGCTATATCGCGCTGAAACACCTGGTCCAATTAAAGATAATAAACTAACCCCACGGATTACTCAAACTGCTAAAGCGCTATGGTTTATATATTTAGGACTCACCGTTACTTGTGGTGTAGCTTACTGGCTCGCAGGCATGACCCCATTTGACGCTATAGCTCATAGCTTCTCAACTGTAGCTATAGGAGGATTCTCAACCCACGATGCAAGTATGGGATACTTTGATAGCCAACTTATAGAGAGCATCGCTATGACATTTATGCTCCTCTCTGGAATAAATTTTTCACTTCACTTTATTGCTCTTAGCCGACTAACCCTCACTCCATACTTACGAGATGCAGAGTTTAAAACTTATGCTCTCACCCTCTTATCAATCGGATTAATAACCAGTCTATTTCTAATCAGCTCTGGAACTTTTGAAGATAGTGGAGATGCATTCCGTTATGGACTCTTTCAAGCAATCTCCATCGGCACTACCACTGGCTTCACCACCACCGAGTATTTTGGATGGCCTAGCTTCCTGCCTCTACTCCTGCTCTTCTCTAGTTTCATCGGTGGCTGTGCTGGCTCTACTGGTGGTGGAATGAAGGTGATCCGCTTCTTAATGCTCTTTAGACAAGGGATGCGTGAGATCGCTAGACTTATCCATCCCAATGCTCAGATCTCAGTTAAGATTGGTAACAAACCACTTCCTGAAAGAGTGATCTCTGCGGTCTGGGGATTCTTCTCACTCTATGTTGCGAGCTTCTCTGTAATGCTGCTTTTACTAATGGCAACAGG
>Ga0209140_1000822_pt1 | contig 16875 bp, 17 predicted proteins | sample SaaInlV_120m_DNA_3_FD_184666 | JGI IMG/M metagenome (GOLD analysis project Ga0209140, IMG submission 184666) | Marine microbial communities from expanding oxygen minimum zones in the Saanich Inlet - Saanich Inlet SI073_LV_100m_DNA (SPAdes) (version 2) | ecosystem: Environmental > Aquatic >... | reverse complement strand
GTTTGGGCAGATAGTGTTGGCGTCAAGATAATTAATATGAGGTTTGATAAAAATAATCCATTCTTTAATATAAATACTAGAGAAGATCTTGAAAAAGCTAAAGTAAATTTATTAAATGATTAGTTATCAAAATTCAAAGCAGATTTTAAAAAAAGGAATCATAAAAATTCAAAATGAATCAATTAAAAGTGTTAATTCTTTAAATAGAGTTGCCTCAACTAATATTTATTCAAACATTAACTATCCATCAGGAGATAACGCTGCATTTGATGGCTTTGCAATTAATTCAAATGATACAAAAAGCATTAAAAAATTAACTAAACAACAATTTAAAATTATAGGATCTATTGCAGCAGGAGTGAAACCTTTTAAAAAAAGAATTCGAAAATTTGATGCAGTTGAAATTATGACAGGAGGTATTATTCCAAAAGGTTTTGATACCATCATTCCAATAGAACAAATTGTCTTCTACCCAAGTAAAAATAATCAAAAATATATATTAGTTAATCAAAAAATTAATAAATATAATCACGTGAGATTCAAAGGATCTGATTATAAAAAAAATGAATTAGTTGTAAAAAAAAATACAATCATTCAAGCCAATCATATTTTAGCTTTTAAAACATTAGGTATTAAAAATATTAAAGTTAAAAAAAAAATAAATATATTATTTTTCTCTACAGGAAATGAAATATCAAACAAAGATGATATCCCTGACTGGAAAGTTAGGAATTCAAATAGCCATTACATCAAAAACTTAAATAAAAATTTTTTGTTTAATTTTATTGATGGTGGAATTTTAAAAGACAGTCATCACAAAATTTTTAAATCAAAAATTACCAAAACATTTAACTCTAAAACAGATATTATTATTACCTCAGGTGCAGTTTCTGCTGGAAAGTTTGATTTTATTCCTGGTGTTATAAAGTCCTTTAAATTAGAGCACTTTTTTAAAAATGTAGCAATCAGACCTGGCAAACCTATTTTGTTTGCAAAGATCAAAGGTAAACAAAAAGCAATTTTTGGATTACCTGGAAATCCAATGTCTTCTGCTGCTTGTTTTAGATTTTTTGTATACCCTTATATAGAAAACATATTAGGTCTAAGAAACGAAAAGCCTCTCAAAGCTATTTTGAAAAATGATTTCCTGAAGAAGAAAAACTTTACTAGATTTGCAAAAAGTAAATTAAACACAACTAAAAATGGAAAAATAGTAGTCGAAATTCTTAAAGGACAAGAGTCTTTTAGAATTAGATCATTTGTAAAATCAAATATTTGGGCGTTATTGCCAGCAGGTAAGGCTAGATTTAAAAAAGGAGAAATTGTTGATTGTTTTTTCCCCAACCACTCTAATTCAACCTTAGTATAAGCTTCGTCATTTTTGTTGTAGTTAAATCTATTTAGAATTAAATATCTGAATATGTTTGAGCTTAAAAATCCCAAAACAGCAGTTCCAGTTGTTTTGTTTGCAGGTCTTATATGGTCTTTTGGACCTTTAGTTGTTCGTTATATGGATGACCCACATTTAATACCTTGGCAATACGTTTTTGGAAGAGGGTTAACAATTTTTATTTTATTAAATTTATATTTGTTTTTTGAAGAAGGAAAAAACTTTTATAAGAATTATTTTAGAATGGGTGTCTCAGGTTTGATTGGAGGCTCAGGTCTTGGAATAGCTATGATTTCTTTTATGTTTTCAATAACAAACACTAGTGCAGCAATAACTTTACTTTGTTTGGCAGCAATGCCATTTTTTACTGCTCTACTTGCTTTCTTATTTTTAAAAGAAAAAATTTCATTAAATGTTTGGATATCAATAATCATTGCAACAATTGGTATTGGGATCATGGCCGTTGGCAATACTTCTGAAGCATCTTTAATTGGATTTGTCTTTGGAATGACATCTTCTATAGGGTTTGCAGTTTTTTCTGTATCCTTAAGATGGCGAAAAGAAACTCCAAAATTTACAACCACTGCATTTGCTGGTTTCTTTTGTTTTATATTTGCTTCAATAGTAATTTTAAGCAATGATTATGTTTTTTTTGCAACAAGTTATAATAGTTCACTATTCTCACTTCATGGCACATTAGTTTGTTTAGGATTAATTTTATATTCAATTGGATCTAAAGCTATACCTGCAGCTGAATTAACATTATTATCTTTAACTGAAGTAATAGGTGGAATATTTTGGGTATGGCTACCTATATTTGGTATTAATGAAATACCAGTGACCAACACTATTATCGGTGGTTTTTTTCTTTTTATATCTCTTACGTATTATAGTTTAGTAATGAGATGGAACAAAAGATATATCGGATTAAATTAATTTTATGGAAAGACCAGATTTTTTTACTTTAAAAAATGGAGATAAGGTTAAACTTCCTTTTTCAAATACAGAATACGATAGAAGAGTAAACAATTTAAGAACTGTAATGGATAAAAATAATCTTGATATGGTTATTTTAACATCAATGCACAACATTGCATATTATACAGGATTTATTTATTGTTCTTTTGGTAGACCTTATGGTTGTGTGATAACAAAAAATAAAATTTCAACAATCTCAGCAAACATTGACGCAAGCCAACCTTGGAGAAGATCACACTGCGATAATGTAATTTATACAGATTGGAAAAGAGATAATTTTTTAAGAGCTATTGTATCTATCATTGGAAGAGATGATCCTCCAAAAAATATTGGACTTGAAAATGATCATGTCACTCTAGATATGAGAGAAAAAATAGGGTCTATTTTTACATTTTCTGTTTTCAGCGACATTTCAAAAGATTTGATGCAACTAAGAATGATTAAATCTAATGAAGAAATTGAAATTATTAAAAACGGAGCAAGAATTGCCGATTTAGGTGGAGAAGAAATTGTTAAAAATATCAAAGAAGGAAATACAGAAATTGAGATAGCGATTGCAGGTCGTGACCGAATGGAACGTGAAATTGTAAAATCATATCCAGATGCTGAATATATGGATACTTGGGTTTGGTTTCAGTCAGGTATTAATACTGATGGTGCACATAATCCAAAAACAAATAAAAAACTAATTAACGGAGATATTTTGTCTTTAAATACTTTCCCAATGATTTCGGGATATTATACAGCGTTAGAGAGAACATTATTTTTAGATCATGTAGATGATGCATCATTAAAAGCATGGGAGGCGAATGTTAAAGTTCACAAAAGAGGATTAGAACTTATTAAACCTGGTGTAAAATGCTCTGATATTTGTCATGAATTAAATGAATTGTTTGCAGAACTAGGATACTTGCATTACCGAACTTTTGGGTATGGACATTCTTTTGGTGTTCTTTCACATTTCTATGGAAGAGAAGCAGGATTGGAACTTAGAGAAGATATTGACACTGTACTTGAAGAAAACATGGTTATCTCAATGGAACCAATGATAATGATACCTGAAGGAAATCCAGGAGCAGGTGGTTATAGAGAACACGATATATTAGTGATTGGTAAAGATGGTGCAGAAAACATCACAAAATTTCCTTTCGGCCCTGAGCATAATATTATAAAAAATTAAAAGTTATGAGTGATAATAAAACTATTGTTAATAGTTGGAATGAGTGGGATCCATTAAAACATGTGATCGTAGGTAGAGCTGACGGAACTTGTATACCAGCTCCAGAGCCTGCACTAGATGCTAAAGTTCCTGAAGATAGTGATATGAGAGGTAAGTTTGGTCCAAGAACTAAAGATTCAGTTGATAAAGCTAACCAACTCTTAGACGATTTTTCAAACATGCTAATTAAAAAAGGAGTTAAAGTAGACAGACCCACTCCAATAGATTTTAATAAAAAAACTTCTACGCCTGATTGGGAAGCAGAGACTATGTTTGGCTGCATGCCACCAAGAGATGTTTTGCTAACTGTTGGTAATGAAATTTTAGAAGCAACAATGAGTTATCGTTGTAGATGGTTTGAGTACCTTTGTTACCGTCCTTTGCTTCAAGAGTATTATAATCAAGATCCTAATATGAGACATGAGTCAGCTCCAAAACCAAGGTTAACAGATAAAGATTATCGAAAAGATTACTTGTCAGATAAAATTGGTATTCAAAAAAGATTAGAATGGACGGAAGATAAATTTTTTGTAACCACAGAAGAGGAACCTTTATTCGATGCAGCTGACGTTTTAAGATTTGGAAAAGATTTAGTTGTGCAACATGGTTTTACAACTAATTTAAAAGGAATTAATTGGTTAAAAAGACATTACAAAGATCATAGAGTTCATGCGGTTAATTTCCCAGGGGACCCATATCCAATTCATATTGATGCTACTTTTACGCCAATTAAAGAAGGTTTAATTATAAATAATCCTCAAAGAAGATTACCTAAAGAGCAAAGAAAATTATTTGAAGATAATGGATGGGAAATTGTTGATAGTGCACAACCAGCACATAATGAACCACCACCACTGTGTTATTCTTCAACATGGTTATCGATGAATGTATTAGTGCTAGACCCTAAAACAGTTTGTGTTGAAAAAAGTGAGGTATATCAACAAGAGCAATTAGATAAACTTGGAATGGAAGTTATACCAGTTGAGCTTAGGGATGCCTATGCTTTTGGTGGAGGATTGCATTGTTGCACAGCAGATGTTTATCGAGAAGGTACTCTAAAGGATTATTTCCCAAAACAATAATATGGCTAAAATTAAAACAAAAAGGGAGCGAGTAAAGTTCGCATCAGATAATGTTGCTGGTGCTTGTCCAGAAGTATTAGATGCAATTTTAAAAGCAAATGACGGTGACAGTACTCCTTATGGAAACGATCAAATATCAACTGAATTACAGGACAAATTTTCAGAAATATTTGAAAAAGAGGTAATAGTTTTTCCAACTGCCTCAGGAACTGCTGCCAATGCATTAGCTCTATCTACAATGACACCATCATTTGGTAATATTTATTGTCACAAATTATCTCATATAAATACAGATGAATGTGGTGCTCCCGAATTTTATACGGGAGGAGGAAAACTAATTGCCTTACAAGGTATTGATGGAAAAATTACAGCTGATGAATTAGACCAATCTATTGGAGGCAAAGGAATAGTGCATCACACCCAACCTTCATCTGTGAGCATTACCCAAGTTTGTGAAACTGGAGAGGTATATCAAATAGATGAAATTAAAAAGATTTCAGACGTTGCTCATAAACATAATCTAAATATGCATATGGATGGAGCAAGATTTGCTAATGCGTTAGTTTCTCTTGATGTAACGCCTGCTGAGATGACTTGGAAAGTAGGTATTGATGTATTGTCATTTGGAGCAACCAAAAATGGCTGTCTTGCAGCAGAAGCAATAATTTTCTTTAAGAAAGACATAGTTGGTAATATTGCATTTTTAATGAAAAGAGCAGGGCACTTATTATCAAAAATGCGTTTTGTTTCAGCTCAATTAGATGCCTATATTTCAGATGATGTCTGGTTAAGAAATGCAAAACATGCAAATAAAATGGGAAAAAAATTAAGTGAAGGATTGTCTAATCATTCAGATATTAAACTTTCATACCCAACAGAAGCTAATGAAGTTTTTGCAAAGTTTCCAAGAGACATGATCGAACATTTAAATTCAGAAGGTTATAAAATGAATGAAGACGAATTGGATGGAAAATCAACAAGACTAGTAACTGCTTGGAATACTCAAGATAGTGATGTCGATCAATTGTTAGAAATTTTAAAAAACTCTAACTAGGGTTTTGTTTTAAAAATTCAATATACTTTACAACTTCATCAAATTTCTCATCTGGAATATCTTTGTAGCTTGCATCGAAATGATCTTTTACACATATAGCAACATGAGCGTAGGGGTTTCTACCTTTAGGATGATTTGGGTGTTCAGGTAGTTGGCCTAGTAAATAATCGCCAGCTTCCTGTATCATTTTCCACAGTTTACTTGCGTTTTCTTTGTTCACAATATTCCAATCCTTGTTTTATCTCCAAATGATCTAGCCTGGTATCTAGTCTCCTATAAAATCCCAGAACCACGATCCCTAAAAGTTTTTTCATAATTCAAAAACCTACCAAACCTCTAATCAGGTGTCTAGGTGATGGAATGATTGTTATTTAATAAAATATATACTACATAGCTTTCTTTATGTTTTGATATATTTTAAAAAATTATTTAATTAAAAAGGATACACAATGAAAGCTGTCGTTTATAAAGATTATACTGCCAATATTGAAATTATTGATATTGAAAAGCCAAAACTTCAAGATAAGTCTGTCCTAGTAGAAGTGCATGCTGCTAGCATTAATCCGATCGATAATATTCTACATGCAGGTTATCTAAAAGAAATGCTAGAGCTTAGCTTTCCCCACGTTATGGGCTACGATGTTTCAGGCAAAGTAGTCGAGGTTGGTAAAGATGTACTTAATGTCAAAGTTGGTGATGAAGTGTTTGCTCGTCCCAATCAAGAAGACGCTGGCTCTATTGCTGAATTCGCTCGTATCCAAGAAAATGAACTTGCTATTAAACCAGAAAATCTAAGCCATATAGACGCGGCATCTGTCCCACTAGCGGGTTTGACAGCATGGCAGGCATTAGTTACGAAAGGTAATATTAAGCAAGGTGACAAAGTGTTGATTCACGCTGGTTCAGGTGGTGTTGGAACGCTTGCCATCCAAATTGCAAAACATTTTGGGGCAACAGTTGCAACGACTACAAGTTCTAAAAATACTGAACTAGTTAAAAGTTTGGGAGCTGATCTAATAATTGATTATAGCACTCAGTCATTTGAAGATGAATTGTCTGATTATGATTTAGTCTTTGATATGATCGGTGGTGATGTACTTGCTAAGTCTTTCAAGGTTTTAAAAAAGGGAGGTACTCTGATTTCTATTAAGGGTCAAGATACTGAAAACCTTGCTAAAAAATATGGTGTAAACTTTGAATGGTTTTTCATGTCACCTGATGGAGCAATGCTAACAGAACTTGTAACATTAATTAGTCAGGGTACCATTAAGACTATCATTGATAGTACGTATCCAATGGAACAGGCTTCAGAAGCTTTTGGAAAACTAGCAGAAGGTCGAACCAAAGGTAAAATTGTTCTTACAATTAAATAGAGTTTAGATAATCAAGCTATTTAAGTTTAAATCCTGAACCATGAGTCTATTTGCTTTAAAATAGCTATTTGATTTATCTCTTTTGTTGCGTGTTTGTGTCGAGTTATCCTATAAAATCCTATATCTAAATTCAATAAGACTGAGGCGTGGCCATCTACTATAATTGCTGTTAGGTTAAAAGTAGATAAATACAAATAATAACTTAACCAAGGATAATAAAATGATTTTTATGTGTACATATCAATTAGATCGAGACAAGCAAGCAGAGACACAAGCTTTTTTTGCAAATATGACTGATGAACAAATTGCTGGAGAATACCCTGCTGATGTAAAACAAATTGGTCGTTGGCACGATGCAGCTAATGGAAGTGGCTTAATAATAGTTGATACAGATAATCAAGAATCGCTAACAGGATGGATCATGGGTTGGTCTGGGGCATGTACTTTTCCTATCGTTAAACCAGTATTGGATGATGCTAATGCAAGAAAAGCTATTAAGGCTATGATTGCTAATCAAAAAGGTTAATCAAAAAAATTTAGTTACCCTTATTCAAGAGGGTAACTAAAAAAACTGAGAACCATGATCTCTAAAAGTTTTTTCATTTTACTTGTAAAAACTTCCATTATCTTTTGGGGAAGCCTTCTACTGTATAAAAGTTTCTTATTTTTTTTAATGAAACATAATAAGCACTGTCTCTAAATGATCTTTTTATTTGTTTTTTAGCATTATAAATTTCAATAAATGCATTTCTCATACTGTCTTCAAGACCTGAAAAAGCTAAATCCTCTTCATCAGCACCATGAACAATATTTTTAATAGTTTCAAAATCTGTTTTGGTATTAGTTTTTTTATCTATCAAATCAATAATGTCTAATATTTTTTGCTCTTGAAATCTTTTTTCAACTCTACCAAAACGTATATGAGAAATATCTTTTACCCACTCAAAATAAGAAACCACAACACCACCTGCATTAACATAAATATCAGGGATAATCATAACCCCTTTTTCAAATAATTTTTGATCCGCTTCAAATGAAATGGGTCCATTAGCAGCTTCAATTATTAATTTTGTTTTAATTTTATCTACATTATCAATGGTGATTGCATTTTCTAATGCAGCTGGAATTAAAATATCACAATCTAATTCTAAAAGTTCACTTGGTTTATTTTTAAACTCTCCAAGTTTAGGATTGTTAATACTTTTATTTTTTTGAAAAAATTTAATTAGTGCATTTATATCAATGCCTTTTTTATTATATAAATAGCCATCAAACTCTCCAATAGCTACAATCTTTGCATTATCTCTATTATATAAATGTTTAGCTAAATTACTCCCTACATTACCAAAGCCTTGAACTATAATTTCATTATCCTTTAATTCATTTTTTAAACCAGCTTCTTTAATAACATCTTCATGTCTAAATATTTCCCTTATAACTTCTTCAATACCTCTACCAGTTGCTTCTGCTCTTCCAGCAATACCACCACGGTGTAAGGGTTTACCCGTTACGCAACCTCTATAATTTATATCATCAGGTTTAAGTGTTTTATAAGTCTCTAAAATCCATTCCATTTCTCTTTCAGACGTTCCAACATCTGGAGCTGGAACATTTAATGCTGGAGAAATAAAACCTTTGTTAATTAATTTACTGGCAAATGTTTTTGTAATTTCTCTTAATTGAGGCATGGTGTAATTCTTAGGATTAATTTTTAAACCCCCTTTTGCACCTCCAAAAGGAATGTTAACTATAGCACATTTGTAAGTCATCAAAGATGCTAGAGCTTCTGTATTATCTTGATCAACGGTTTCTGAATATCTTAGCCCACCTTTAGTTGGAAGAATGTGCTCTGAGTGAACGGCTCTCCATCCAGTAAAATTATTTATTTTACCATCTAAGACAACACCTACATTAACTTTAATTAATGAATGAATAGATTTTAAATGTTCAAGTAAATCATCACTAAAATTTAGTAATTTAGCTGATTTGTCTACATGTAAATTGACGTTATCCTTAAAGCTCATTTAAAAAAATTATATATTAATTAAATGTATTAACCACTAAATATTAAAACTAGAAATATAATAAAGATTTTTTCATGACAAACACAGAACCAAGATCCCAAAAAGCTTTTTCATCAATCATTCATTAATCTCTAAAATTTATAAATTCAATTGGAAGACCAATATCAATTGTCTTGATTGCAGCTATCGCATCTTGAAGGTCATCTCTTTTTTTTCCATCAACTCTTAATTCTTCTCCTTGGATTTTAATCTGTATTTTAAGTTTAAGTTTTTTTATATCTCCAATGATCTTTTTTGCATTTTCTTGGCTTATTCCTTCTTTTAATTCACTAACCTGTCGAATGGTTCCACCTGTTGCACCTTCTGAATTTTTAACACTTAGTACTCTTGGATCCACTTTTCTTCTTATAAGATGAGTTTCTAAGAGTTCATTGACTTGTTTTAGTTTCAGCTCATCTGAGGCAAGAGTAGTGATAGTTTTATCTTTTCGTTCTATTGAGATATTGAGACCTTTAAAGTCATATCGATTACTTATTTCTCTCAAACAATTAGCAAGAGCATTATCAAATTCTTGATAATTGACTTTACTGATTACATCAAATGTAGGCATAAATTTTTTTATTAAATTATATGATAATATATTTTTTATTAAAATAAATTAAAGATAAGATAATTATTAAAAATGAAAAAAGTTAAAATTCATATAAGAAATAACCACTGGAAAGAGGGTTTTTTACCTTGTGATCTAGAAGGTGAAAAACATAGCACTATTTCTAAAGATGAATTTGAAAAAGGTCTTGGTCAATTTCCTGAGATTAAAGATAAGATCGAATATTTAGTAGATTGGGATGAAGATAATTATGTCTCTTCAATGAAAGAAGCAGATGTTTTATTAGGTTGGCAATTTCCAACAGAAAATATTAAAGTTACTGCACCAAACCTTAAATGGATACATGTAAGTTCTGCTGGAGTTAATCACCTATCTCCTTTTGATTGGATGAAAGACGATTTGATTTTAACTAATAGTAGTGGAGTGCATTCTAAAAAAGCAGGTGAATTTGGTTTAATGAGCATCTTAATGCTTCAAAATCAAATGACCAAAATAGTTACAAATCAAAAAAATAAAGAGTTTGTTACTTTGCTAAGTAAACCTATTGAAGGTTTCAAAGTTGTTGTAGTTGGAACCGGATCTTTAGGTGGTTCGATGATAAAACATATAAGTAAATTTGGAGCTGAAGTTATTGGGGTTAATCGAAGAGGAAAAAGTGTTGAGGGTTGTTCAAAAGTAATTACTTTTGATAATATAGACGAAGTATTGCCGAGTGCTGATTTTTTATATCTTGCAGTTCCTGAAACAGAAGAAACAAAAGGATTAATTAATAAGACCAGACTAGATAGTCTTAAATCTACCTGTGGAATTGTTAACATCGGCAGACACTCAGTGTTAGATTATGAGGCTTTAAGAATTAAATTAGAAAAAAATGAAATAGCTGGTGCTATTTTAGATGTATTTTCTCACGAACCCATACCAAAAGACTCTAACCTTTGGGATACGCCAAATTTAATAATCACACCACATATTTCATCAGATAGTCAAGGCAACTATATTGAAATGGTGTTAAAGATATTCTTTAAAAATCTCAAACTTTATTTAGAAAACAAGGAACTTATTAATCAAATTGATAGAAAGTTAGGTTATTAAAGTAAGGTCATAGAGACAATTTGTTTAATTACAGAAATATTAGTTAGGTGTAAATTGCTTATAATTATGAAAAATATTCTAATCTTTATACTTTTAATATTTGGTCTCAATTCAGTTGCTGTAAGTAAAGAAACTACTTTTACTAATGAGATTTTTGAAAAATCACAATTAGAGGGAAAAACTGTTGTAATCCACTCATGGAACAAGACCTGCACAACATGCGCTAAACAAATAAAAGTATTAAACAAAGCCAAACAAGATTTCAAAGAGGTGATATTCTTAAGTTTTGAACAAACGAAAGATAAAAAAATAGCAAAATCTTTAGGAATTGATTATTGGACTACAATTGTTGTTTATAAAGACAGCAAAGAATTATCACGTACCATTGGTCAAACAGATAAAGACAAAATTTACTCTCAGATCAAATCTTTAGAATAATTAAAATTTTAAAAGCTATTAGGTTTGTTTTCTTCAATTATAGGTTCTAAAGATGGTTTAACGGGATCATCAATAGGCTCAGTTGTTGGATTTAGTTCAATTCCAGCTGGTGTAATTGATTGGGGCATTGCAACGAATTGAGAATCTGGATTTTCGACAACAGGTCTAACTTTTGATCTATAAAGTCCATAAACTCCAATTAAAGCATGAAAAAATATTAAGAAAATAAAAAAACCATTAGGTCCAACAAAACCCATAAAAACTGAACATAAAAAAGGCCCACCCATAGCACCCATACCAAACGTAAACTGTAAACTAGCACCTGCTGCAACGAACTTTTCCTTAGGAATAAAATCATTGGTATGTGCTAAAATTAAAGAGAACATTGGAAGACTACAAAAAGAAAACAAAATTAAAAAAATATAAAACCAAAATTTACTGGTTGCTAATTCACCTGGTAAATACATTTGTCTTGAAGATAAAATTGCACAAAAAGCAAAGAATGATGCTGCAAAAGTTACAATAATAATCACTTTTCTTCTATCAAACATATCTGACAGTTTTCCAATAGGCCATTGAGAGATTGCACCTGATACTGCAAGCATAAATGTAACTAATGAAATTTGAAAAATAGAAAAATTCATTGTTGTTGCGTATACAGCTAGCAGAGTGAATAACGCAGATTGAATAGTTCCATAAAAAAATGAACTGACCATTCCAAATGGAGACGAGTTAAATGCTTCTTGTAAAGACATAGTTGATATCTTTTTAAACGTTGGAGCTTTTCTTTTTGTAAGCAATATCGGAATTAGTGCAGCTGAAGTGATGACTGAAATTAATATGAAAGGTTCCAAGTTTAGTGGATCACTAAAGTTAAGTAAAAACATTCCAAGCCCCATAGCACCATATAAGATAACCATGTAGACTGACAAAACACTTCCTCTATTTTTATTACTCGCTCTGTCGTTTAACCAACTTTCAGCAACAGTATAAATAGAAACCATACTAATACCTGTAAGAACTCTAAGTAAAAACCAAGCAAAAGGGCTCACATATACAGCATGAATTAAAACTACTAATGAAGCAACAGAAGCAAAAGCTGCAAATACCCTGATGTGTCCTACGCGTGAAATTATTTGTGGAATAGTTTTGGCACCAATAAAGTAACCAACAAAGTAACCAGACATCATAAATCCTGTTGCTGTTAAACTAAATTCTTCTTTTACAGCTCTAACTCCAAGCAATGATCCTTGAAATCCATAAGCAAGCATAAGTGCTCCCATACCTAAAAATAATGCCCACGAATTTTTTAATACTTTTTCCATCTGAATCGGTGTCTATTTCTGATTTGTGGCCAAATCAAGTTAAATGTATTTAGAGGTTTATGATTTTCTAAGCTTTAGGAATGAGTGAATTGCAATCGTTAAAATGATAACTAATCCACCTTGAATAGTCTCAATACTAGGCTGTTCTTTAATTACCATCCATACCCAAAATGGACCAATTATAGTTTCTAATAAGAAGAATAAATTAACTTCTTCTGCAGGGATAAATCTAGGAGCAATCGTTACAAGCACAAAAGGAATAGCAACACACATAATACTCATTAATGGTACAATAAATAAGTCACGGTCAGCTAAAGTGTAGGTTTCAATAAAAAACATAGCGAATATACCAACACATAATTTTCCAACAACAGCTGCGGGTAGTAAGTTTTTTTTCTTAGCAGATCTAATAGTCACTGCATTAATAGCAAGACCAAGGCCTGTGATAAAACCTAAAATATCACCATAAACATTACCTAATTGAAGAGAGTCGTAGAAGATATAAACTGCAGCTAAAAATGTTACTGCAATTGCAACCCAAGTTTTTTGATCAGGTATCTCTTTTAAGAAAATAGCACCTAAAATTGCAGACAACATAGGTGCCATTGCAATCATGACTAAAGTATTAGCTACATTAGTGTTCTGGATAGAGACTACAAAAGTAATATTAGTAATAGAGAAAGTAGTTATAAAAATTATACCATGATAACCACTATTAAATAACATTTTGAAAAAATTAGATTTATAAACGATTAACATTCCAATCAAGACAGTAAAAAATGGAATCATTCCACGATAAAATACTAAACCCCAAGTATCTACATTCGACAACCTAATAAATAAACTATCAGGTGTAATAAACATTACCGCAACAAATGCTAAAAAAGATCCTTTTTGTTGGTCTGATAAATTTGTCATGCTTTTAATTCTTTCCAGAATGTTTTTGCAAGATTAATTCCTGACAAATCGTTTAATGTTTTTAATCCTGTAGGCGATGTAACATTGATATCACCGTTTAATTTTTGATCTATAAAATCTATTCCAGCAAAAAAAATATTTTCTTTTTTAAGATCTTTAGCAATTAATTTAGAAATTTTTTTCTCTGTTTTGGTTAATTCAATACTAATTGGTTTTGCACCTTTGCTCATGTTACTTAAAAAAGAACCTTGTTTTGGAACTCTAGATATTGCACCACATACTTTTCCATTTATTAAAAAAACCCTTTTATCTCCCTTATTAATCTTAGGTAAAAATTTTTGACACATTATGTGATCGTGCTTTTTGATAAATTGGTTAATAAATTTTGAATTAAATCTATTTAAAAGATGAATGTCATTTCCTCCATAACTATGAATAGGTTTTATAATTACTTTTTTATGTGTTTTAAAAAAGTTTTTAATTTCACTTATATTTTGAGTAAAAATAGTGCTTGGCATAAATTTTTGATATCGGACTGAATATAGTTTTTCAGATATATTTCTAATTGAAGTAGGATTATTTAAAATTTTAACTTTATCTTTAATTGTATCCAGAATGTAAGTTGCTGAAATATATTCTAGATTAAAAGGAGGATCTTGACGAATTAGAATAAATTTACATTTTGTAAGAGCTAACTTTTGTTTTTTTAGGATTTTAAAAAAATTTTTATCTTTATAATCAAACTTTATAAAAAATCCTGAGGCAATTACTTCTGAATTTATTACTGATAGTTCTTTTGGATCATAATAAAATATTTTGTAATTTTTGTTTTGAATTTCATGAGCAAGAAAAACACTTGTATCTGTTTTTGGATTTAGTTTTGAGGGGTGATTTCCTTGAATAGCAACGATTTTATTTGTCATATAATTCACTTAAATCTTCAGTTTTAGAAAATTTACTAATCATATGATCTGCATTAGTTGCTTTATTATCAATTACTTTTTGTAAATGATTTAAAAATAAGGTTTCATTTTTACCGTGTTTATTTAGAATATCTCTGTTCTCTAATCCTTTTTTAGATAAATCTAACAATGTTCCTGCCCAATAAAGAAGATCTTTACCCATTAGTTGAGTGTTAAATCCTTTTTGAGGAGCCTCAAGATAAGCGTTAATAATTTTATCTTTGTCCCAAGCTGAAATTAACTCATACACTTCATTTAAATTACCATATAACATTCCGATATTGAAAGCGGGTCCTGAACATAGACAATCCCAACCACATGTATCCATTGATCTAAGTTCAATGTACTTCTTTAATCTATTTTCTGTGAAAATTGTACTTAAGTGAGTAGTTAAATCACTTTCAGTCGGTAGTCGGTTTCTAATCTCATCAATTTTACCCTCCATAAAGTTTTTGAAAGTGTATTTTCTTCCAGAAATATACTCTCCTTCATGTTGAATAAACAAAATTGGGAAATTTATTATAAATTCAGCATATTTTTCAAAGTTTAAATCTTCAAAAAATAATTTAGGAAGACCTCCCCGAGAGGTACTTTGCCAAACTTTAGATCTATAAGATAAATAATTACTTTTTTTCTTTTCAACAATTGCTGAGTTGGCAAATAAAGCAATAGAAATTGGAACTATAGAATTAACAATTTTAAATTTTTTTATAAAATCTTCTTCAGAATTATAATCTATGTTTAGTTGCGTGCCACAAGTTCGATACATCATATCTAAACTCAGCTCTCCTCCTAAAGGCATATCTTTCGTCATTAACTCATATCTTTGTTTTGGGTTATTTGGAATTTCATTTAATTTAGAGATGGGATCAAATCCAGCACTTACAATATTGATATCTAACTTTTGAGTAACTTGTCTTAATTCAAATAGATAATCTTGAGACTCTGCACATGCTTCATGAATATGATTTAGTTTATCTCCCGATAACTCTATTTGGTTACCAGGTTCAAGAGTGATATTTTTACCACCCTTATTAAGTCCAATTATATTTTCTTTTTCTAAAATAGGGTTCCAGCCAAATTCTAAAAGAGCAGCAAACATCTCTTTAATTTTTGAATAATCAATTCTTTTATTATTGATATTACTAAACAAAAATTTTTCATGCTCAATTCCAATCTTAAAATCTTTAGTTTCTTTAACTCCAGATCTAAAATATTCAATAATTTGTTCTTTAGTTTTAATCATTTTTTAGATTATAGCTTATTATTAATTTTAAAGTAAAGAATATGGTTTTCTAGAAAATATTTTTTTAACCATTGGTGTAAAATCTTCTAAACTCATATTTTGATAATCAGGATCAAAAGATGCTTGGTCCCACTTTTCACAAAAATTTAAAGCATCCTGATAGTAAGGATGGTCTTTGTATTTATCTCTTTGGTTTTTATTTTTACCTAAATGATGGGCATAATAATACATTTGAAATTCACCATGTTTTTCAACTATCCAATGAGTTTTATCACTTACATATGGTTTTAAAACTGAAGCAGCATACTCAGAGTGATTAAGGGGTGCTAATTCATCACCAATATCATGAAGCAAAGCTGCAACTACCATTTCTTCATTTGCTTTATCTTTAAAAGCTCGAGTTGCTGTTTGAAGAGAGTGTTCAAGTCTTGTTATTTTGTATCCTTCTAAAGTTGCGTTCAATCCACCCATAAACTTTAAAATTCTATCTGCAGTTCCGTTGATATAATTTTGCTCATGTTTATCGAGCATTAAGTATTCTTCTTTAGTTCCATCTTTCATTTCAGTAAAATTAACCGTCTTCATATCTAATTATTTGATGCAGTGCTTAATAAGGATAACTGAGTTATCTTATTATCACCTAATTGATCGATAGGTTTTACTGGGTAATCTCCAGTAAAATAATGATCGGTAAGTTGAGGGTAAGTATCGTTTCTTTTATCAAAACCAATTGCTTGATATAACCCTTCGAGCGATAAGAATTTTAAAGATTTTGCTCCAATATACTCACAAATTTCATCATTAGTTTTGTTGGCTGCTAACAATTCTTTTTTAGTTGGAGTATCCACGCCATAAAAATCAGGATATCTAATTTCAGGACAGGCAATTTTAACATGTACTTCTTTAGCACCTGCATCATATAACATTTTAACAATTTTATGAGAGGTAGTTCCTCTTACAAGCGAGTCATCAATTAAAATAATTCGTTTATCTTTAATAGTTGTTTGATTTGCATTTAATTTTAATTTAACACCTAAACTTCTAATTTTTTGACTTGGTTCAATAAATGTTCTTCCTACATAATGGTTTCTAATTAAACCATGTTCATAATTTATCTTTAAATGTTGAGCGAAGCCCAGAGCAGCTGCATTGCCACTATCTGGA
>Ga0209140_1000793_pt1 | contig 17159 bp, 9 predicted proteins | sample SaaInlV_120m_DNA_3_FD_184666 | JGI IMG/M metagenome (GOLD analysis project Ga0209140, IMG submission 184666) | Marine microbial communities from expanding oxygen minimum zones in the Saanich Inlet - Saanich Inlet SI073_LV_100m_DNA (SPAdes) (version 2) | ecosystem: Environmental > Aquatic > Marine... | reverse complement strand
AGAGCTGCACGCATGCCAGACCCGCCGCCGCCAACAATGACAGCGTCAAAACTCATTTTTCTTAAACTACCCATTCAATTAAAGTCCCCAGAGAATTTTGATTGTCCACGCCAGGTAAAACAGGATTATGAATCCCAGCCCTACCTGCAAACCTTTACGGAGCCCATTCGCTTTTGGCCCCATCAATCTGACGGTAATGTAGTCAGTTAAAACACTCCACATTCCAATCCATGCATGGAAGGCAACCGCCATTATGGTGAAAAGAGTGAATATGCGCATCGACAGTAGGCTATTGAGATCTGACCATTGACCGTAGGTTAATGCTGGATTGGCTATCAAATAGCCAACGATGAAAAAGAGATAAGCCATCATAACAACTGCGGTTACGCGCTGAATGATCCAATCACTGGGCCCTGTGCGGGCAAATCGCGCCAAGAGTGCCATCATAAGATCACCCATCCCGTTAATGCTGCAATTAACACAACCGCCACCACTACCGCGATCCAGGCGCTTATTCGGCCACTATTAAAACTCTCTTCACCAAACCCAAAATCCATAAACAGATGCCGGATGCCAGCAACCGTATGATAGATGAGAGCGACGAGGCTGCTCCAGATCAAGAACTGAGCAAGTGGGTATGACAATATGTTTGATGTGGCTTCAAAACTTTGCTCTGACGCTAGACTCTGATCGAGGAGCCACAGAAAAATCGCAAGCGCGAAAAGAGTGGTCACCCCAGAAACCCTGTGCAGGATCGAAACGTAGGCGGTAATTGGAAGTTTAATTGTTCCAAAATCCAGGTTAACGGGTCTTTTTTTATCCACCACAGGTAGCACCTTATCGTTGGTTGTCCTAACAATGAGACTTAAATTGAGTGTAACCTAAACTTGGATACGCTTGAGGAGCACCTTTCGATCGGCATACCCCATTTGATGGCGCAGGAGTATAATTACTCAGCGAAGCGAATTCAATTAGCTTTGCCCAAAAAACTAAACAAATAGTATTGCAGCCATAATAAGCCCGCCAAAGGAACATTAACAGGCCATTTGTCCTGTGAATAATGGTTATCTGGCCTATAAGCTAAATTAGCACCTATTTGCTGCCGACAATCACTGAATGGAAGGCTCTTGGCCCACTGAAACAGCCCCTGTTAACATTAACATCTTATTGACAATTTTCGCTGAACATCTATAGTTGCCAACCGAGTTTTTGACCAGCTCTAACCAGTTTTTTAAGGAAACAGCATGACTGACCGCAAAGCGACCCTGACAATCGACGGCGAAGAGCCCATCGAACTGCCCGTACTGAAAGGTACCAGAGGGCAAGATGTCATCGATGTCGGATCGCTTGGAAGTCATGGTTTCTTTACCTACGACCCAGGGTTTTCTGCAACGGCGGCCTGCCAGTCAGATATTACCTATATCGACGGCGAAAAAGGAATACTGCTTCACCGAGGTTATCCTATAGAGGTCTTAGCTGAAAAGTCAGACTACATTGAATCTTGTTATTTGCTTCTTGAAGGTGCGTTGCCGACCGCAGAACAAAAAGCCAAATTTGAGCACACCATCAAATATCACACGATGGTTAACCGCTCAATTGAACACTTTATTAGCGGATTTCGTTATGACGCACATCCAATGGCTATGCTGTGCGGTCTTGTTGGTGCAATGTCATCCTTCTATCACGACTCACTCGACATCACCAACCAAGAACATAGAACAATTTCGGCGCATCGCTTAATAGCTAAAATGCCGACGATTGCAGCTATGTGTTACAAGCACTTTATTGGCCAACCCTTCGTATACCCTGACAACACGCTTTCTTATTCTGAGAACTTCCTGCATATGATGTTTGGGACGCCCTGTGAGAAGTATGAATGCCATCCTGCTCTTGCTAAGGCAATGGATAGAATCTTTTTACTTCATGCCGACCATGAACAAAATGCATCTACATCCACCGTGCGACTGGCCGGGTCATCGGGCGCTAATCCTTTTGCCTGCATTGCTGCGGGTATCGCCGCGTTATGGGGGCCGGCCCATGGCGGCGCGAATGAAGCTGTACTCTCTATGCTTTATGAGATTGGTCACGAAGACAACATCGAAGAATATATCCTCAAAGCTAAAGACAAGAATGATCCTTTCCGCTTAATGGGCTTCGGCCACCGCGTTTACAAAAACCATGACCCGCGCGCCACGGTCATGCGCCAGACTTGCGACGAGGTGCTAGAGGTTTTAGGCGTCAAGAACGATCCACTATTTCGTTTAGCTAAAAAGTTAGAGGTAATCGCCCTCGAAGACGAGTATTTTATCTCCAAGAAGCTATACCCAAATGTAGACTTTTATTCAGGTATTATTTTAAAAGCTATGGGTATTCCAGAAGAAATGTTCACCGTGATTTTTGCCACTGGCCGCACCGTCGGGTGGATCTCACACTGGAACGAAATGATTACTCACCCTTACCGAATTGGCCGTCCACGTCAGCTTTACACGGGATCTGATGTCCGGGACTACACGCCAATTGACGAGCGATAGAACTCGCCAACGGTTACCCGGGTTAAAGACACAAAAAAGGCAGCTTGAGCTGCCTTTTTTGTGCACGTCCTATTTTCATCACTTAGTGCACCCAATGATGCCTTGCGGACTTCTCTGCTAACGCTTTGGCTGTTGCCGCCGGCATTGCATTGATCTCTAAGCGCTCAAAAAACAAAGGATCGATTTTAGATTTCCCACTTCCAACTTCTGACATATTAGTAACATCGTACAAACGACCGTTAATCATGGTGTGCGTGATCATTTCACTGCGGCGAATATTAGTAAGTACCTCGCCATCCATAATAACTATGTCGGCTAGCTTGCCCACTTCAATAGAGCCCAAATCATCTCCCATACCCAGAGCCACACTAGGATCATGGGTGGCTGCACGCAGTGCTTCCCAAGGCGTGAATCCGCCCTGATTAAGCATCCACATCTCCCAATGAGCCGCCAATCCCTCTCGTTGGCCATGGGCACCAATCAACACGCGTACGCCCGCATCACGCAATTGCTTCGCGTAGGCGGCAACTTTTATATGGTTATAGTGGTCATCAGGGGCTGTGGCTCGACGAATGGAGCGCGGTTCAACAATATAGCGAGGAACATAGCGTGTTAAACGAGGGTTTTCCCAGACATTAGTGCGGTCATACCAGTATTTTTCGCCCTCTAAGCCACCGTAGGCAACCACCAATGTTGGGTTGTATGCCATCTCAGTTTGGCCCCAGAACTGGGTGAGATCGCTGTACCCTGTAGCAATGTTTAGCGAATGCTCTAAGGTCGTATGGCCATCAGCAATCATGCTCATATTTTGATACAACTTACCGCCACCCTCTGGCACCACCATTAACTCCAGATCACGCGCCGCATTAAGCACCTGCTGCCGTTGCTCTCGACGCGGCTGATTGTAACTTTTTACAGACACCGCACCCATGTCTTTAAGGCGCTGTAAGTGGAAAAATGCGTCCTCATAGCTATCAATCTTGGCATGTGCGGTGGGCGAGTTAGCACCATAAATTATTGTCCCGGTGGAGAATATTCTTGGCCCTAAAATCTGCCCGCTACGCTGCATTTCAGATGCTGCAAATATCTCAGAACTGTCATTAGACGGATCGTGAATCGTCGTCACACCAAAGGCTAAACTAGAAAGATTCTTCCAATTCTGCTGCGGAATAATTTCCTCGTTCGCCTGAGAACCGTGGGCATGGCCATCAATCAAACCGGGCGTTAGTGTTTTGCCACTGACATCAATTATCTGGGCGTCAGCCGGAATAGAAACCTCACCCACCTTACCCACTGCAACAATACGATTGTCTTGCACTACGACAACGCCATTACTGATCACTTCTTGAGTATTATCAGCATCACGCATCGTAACCACTTGTCCGCCCACCAATGCGAGGGTCGAACTAGGCTTATCCGAGAGTTGGGGAAAACCTAAATTTAAGCCTTCAGATACCGGCTCCGGTAATTCATCAGGAGCACCCGCCAGAAAGCTAAACGCCTGATTCAGCTCACGACTGAACACACTCGCACCGTGAGACCAGCTAAGCCTGCTGCTATCTGCAGACCAATTTAAATATTCACCGGCGCGCTTGGATACCTGCGCTACCGGCAAACCACTATCTTCAATATCCAGCTCTTGCTGCAAACCGGTACTTAGAAATGGCGCCACAAAGGCGTTATTTTGGTACGTATAAGCGATCCATTTACCATCTGGTGAAAGCTGGTATTCAGTAACCTTGTCACCCTTCAGCAGCGTGCGCTCATCCCTACCCTTTAAATCAACACTATAGAGCTCAAGCTCTGTGTACTTGCTGTCAGGAGCATAGTCGGTGAAGTAAAGCCGATCTTCATCAGCGGCAAAGTGCGCATTAAAGCCATCCTCTGTCACTTTCTCCATGGCCTTGGCTTTTCGGTCAGCAAGATAAATGCCGGGCTCCAACGACCACTCAGGCGACAGCAGATAACCGCCCGTCAGCCGGCGAAAAACAATATTATTACCCTTAGGTGAGAACTTAGGTTCGACATAAATACCAGGCTCAGTCGTGACGGTTAAACCTTGGCCCCCATTGGCACTCACCACCTTAACTGAACCCAGATCTTTATCGTTCCAGGTTGTATAGGCTATCGATTTGCCATCACGTGAAAAACTCGGATAAAACTCGTCATGATCATTCTGCCGAGTCAACCGTTTGACACGGCCGCTTTTTATATCGCGAAGATATAACTTGCCCAGCGCTTGATAAACCACCAAGTCTTTTGTCGGTGACATGCTGGCCCACCGAATCATCTTTATGTCAAAGGTATCAGGCGCTACATCTACCGCATAACGCGGTGGCTGCTGTACCTGTTTTTCGATTTTGATATGCATTGGGATAATTGAAACATTTAAGCTCTCGACATTTAGCCTGTGGAATTTACCGGCGGTCCAGTAGACAATATGCCGGCCGTCCGGTGTCCAATCAAAATAAGCAAAATTACCCTCCGAACCAAAGGTTTCCTGATGGTCTCGCTCCATCTCTGTCGACAGCCTGCGGTCAGTCCCAGATTTGAGGTCTTTTAAATACAGAACGGTTTTTGTGTCCTCCCGTTTGAGATAAGCCATATGTTTACCATCTGGCGAAGGCGTTGGCACAATGGCGCCGCCTGCACCACCGATGTAACTGGACGATTCTCCCGTCTCAAGATCATGGCGCATAATGTTAAATAGTTCGGTGGTCGCATTTTTGCCATATTCCCAGATTCGACCCGCGGTAACATCATCCGTGTAGTAGAGGTATTTGCCATCTGGCGAAAATGCAGGGTCAGTCATGTTTTTTTGAGTATGCTCCTCGTAAGCTCGCTCGGTAACCATTACCCCATCACCCCCAGATCGATGATACATCCAGATTTCACCCGCGGGGATAGACCTCGACGACATAAAGCCTTTGGTCACTGCAATATAGTCACCATCCGGGCTCCAACTAGGCGTATGAATAAGGGCTGTTTTCTCCGTACTAATTTGGCGTGAATTACTACCATTGGCATCCATTATCCATAAATTAGAGGCACCATCACGATCACTGATAAAAGCGATAGTCTTACCGTCAGGGCTGTAGGTTGGCTGCATGTTCCAGTCAAACCCCTGCACCAGCGGCGTGCCTTCACCTCCGCCAATAGGCATCGTATAGATATCACCGAGCATATCAAAAGCTATAGTCTTTCCATCCTCACTAACACTGAGGTTTGACCAGGTACTTTCAGTGGTATCAATCGATATGGTCTTTAGTTCACCCTGGGGTTGGGTGACGTCCCATTCATTTCCATCTTCCTCATCATCAATATCAGAGGAAAATGCAGGGGTTAAAATAAAGCAACACAAAAGGGAGAATATTGAAACGTAGGGCTGCTTCTTGAGGTGAGTAATCATTGTTTTCTGTGCCTCTACTAAATGGTGATCCAATCTAAAATCAAGACTTTTAACTAGCGCATACTATCCCATACTTTGCCTGGAAGGGAGTGCTTTTAAGCAAAAAACAAATGACGTAGGCGAGAATATTTCGTCTAATACACGGGTCCCGAATGGAACCTAAACTCGGTATCAGGTTGCTCAATAAGTTGCCTCTCTGCTTCTGCAAACATGATGATCCTCTCATCGATTGATTCGTTCTTTGCCGCCTTTTTGGCCAACCCAAGATAGTCTTGATAATGCCGTCCTTCTGACTTGAGCAAAGAGGTATAGAATTGCTCTAGCTCAGCATCCAAATAGGGAGCAAGTCGCGCAAAGCGCTCACAAGAACGCGCCTCGATGAAGGCGCCTATAATTAAAACGTCGATTAGCTTCCCCGGATCGTCAGTCCGCGCCAAATCTCGTAATCCAGCCGCATAGCGAGATGCCGACACATGCTGATAACCGATATTTCGGCGCTTCATAATACCGATGACCTGCTCAAAATGACGCATCTCCTCACGCGCCAGCTTTGACATTTTGTTCATCAGCTCAAAGTTATCGGTATATCGGTAGATCAAATTAAGCGCAGTACTCGCCGCTTTCTTTTCACAATTAGCGTGGTCGATTAACATCAAGGCAGGGTTATCTAGTGCATTTTCCAGCCATTTATCAGGCGTTTGGCAGGGCAAAAACTCTTGAATCTTTTCCAGCGGAGTGTTCATAATAAAGTCTATTGGTCAGCCTAATTGGGCGCTATTAACAAACAGGCGAGAAGCTTGTCATTATTTTACAACGATACGGGTATACAAGGAAAATAGCCTGTACGTTAATACCCATTATAAACCTGCGTAATAAAACCCTACAAAAATTAAGCTTTCTACTGGAACGTACCAATTTAGTGGTTAATAGCCGAGTTTCAGTCAGTTTACTGACGTCAAAAACCCATTTTATAGACTCTTCATAAAGCGATACCAATCTGTAATTAAACTACAAATTATTATATAATAAGAGTCCAGAGTGGCGAGTTCTTACCAAATGTCACCTACAATAAATGATAAGGAGCGGCAATTCGTGCTTGAAGCATATCGTGCTCACGTTGAAGAACGTCAGTTACAAGGAATTCCACCAAAGCCTCTCGATCCTGAATGGACCGCCGGCCTGGTTGAACTATTAAAAACCCCACCCACGGGTGAAGAGGAATTCTTACTCGATCTGATTGCCAACCGCGTACCACCCGGAGTTGATGAAGCCGCCTATGTTAAAGCCGGGTTTTTGAGTGCTATTGTTAATGGTGATGCCAGCTCGCCGCTAATCGATCGTTCAGCGGCTGTTACCTTGCTTGGAAATATGCACGGCGGTTATAACGTAGCCACTCTAGTGAGCCTGCTCGATGATGCTGAACTTTCAAGTCAAGCGGCTAAAGAGCTTAAAAGCACACTCTTGGTATTTGATGCGTTTCATGATGTGGCTGAAAAAGCCGATTCTGGTAATACAGACGCTAAAGCAGTCATGCAGTCATGGGCTGATGCTGAGTGGTTTACATCGAACGATGCGGTCCCTCAAAGTATTAAAGTAGCAATATTCAAGGCCACGGGTGAGATTAACACCGATGATCTATCTCCAGCACAGGATGCTTGGTCGCGACCCGACATTCCACTGCATGCCCTCGCCATGTTCAAGATGACTCGCGATGGCATGCACCCAGAAGAGCATGGCGTTACTGGCCCTATGACTCAGATCGACGAACTTAAAGCCCGCGGCCTTCCCGTTGCCTTTATAGGCGATGTTGTTGGTACAGGTTCATCACGCAAATCAGCCACAAACTCTGTTCTCTGGTTCTTTGGTGAGGACATGCCTGGCGTACCCAACAAGCGCTCTGGCGGTATTTGTTTTGGTAGTAAAGTAGCGCCTATTTTCTTTAACACAATGGAAGATGCTGGAGCTCTAGTATTTGAAGCGCCCGTGGACAACATTGATAATGGTGACGTGGTTGAGATCTTCCCTTACGAAGGCAAAATTCTTAATGAAGCTGGCGAAGTCATTTCTGAGTTCGAACATAAATCAGAGGTGATTCTCGATGAGGTGCAGGCCGATGGCCGCATAAACCTCATTATTGGCCGCGGTCTCACTCAACGAGCGCGTGAGCACATGGGTCTAGCCCCCTCTGATGTATTTCGTCATCCAGCGGCACCTATCGAATCAGACGCCGGCTTTACGCTAGCACAAAAGATGGTTGGCAAAGCGTGCGGTGCCGACGGTATCCGTCCCGGAACCTACTGTGAACCCAAAATGACAACTGTGGGCTCTCAGGACACTACTGGCCCCATGACTAGAGATGAGCTTAAAGATCTGGCGTGCTTAGGTTTTTCTACCGATCTGGTCATGCAGTCATTCTGCCACACTGCCGCTTATCCAAAGCCTGTCGATATTGACACTCAGCACAACCTTCCTGACTTTATTATGAATCGCGGTGGCGTGTCTCTGCGCCCAGGTGACGGCATTATTCACAGTTGGCTGAACCGTATGTTGCTACCCGACACTGTGGGTACAGGTGGTGACTCGCATACAAGGTTCCCTATGGGTATTTCATTTCCCGGCGGCTCCGGCTTGGTTGCCTTTGCGGCTGCCACAGGCGTAATGCCATTGGATATGCCAGAGTCTGTGTTAGTGCGCTTTAAAGGCCAAATGCAGCCAGGTGTCACCTTACGCGACCTTGTGCATGCTATCCCCTACTACGGCATCAAAGAAGGTTTGTTAACCGTAGAGAAGAAAGGCAAAAAGAACTTCTTCAGTGGTCGTATATTAGAAATTGAAGGTGAAGGCATCGAGAGTCTTACCGTGGAGCAAGCCTTTGAGCTTTCAGATGCATCCGCAGAGCGTTCAGCTGCAGGTTGTACCATCAAGTTGAGCGAAGATTCTGTTGCAGAATACCTGCGTTCAAATGCAACACTTCTGCGCTGGATGATTGCTGAAGGCTACGGCGACGTGCGCACACTAGAGCGTCGTGTACGCAAAATGGAAGAATGGCTAGCACAGCCAACCCTAATGGAAGCTGATGCCGACGCAGAATATGCAGCGATTATCGAGATTGATTTGGCCGATATTAAAGAGCCGATCGTCTGTTGTCCAAACGACCCCGATGATGCCAAGCTCCTTTCAGACGTTGCCGGGAATAATGTTGACGAAATTTTTATTGGTTCATGTATGACCAATATCGGGCACTTCCGCGCTGCAGGAAAATTGCTGGATGAAGCAGGCTCTGTTGATTCTAGATTCTGGATTTGCCCACCAACACGTATGGATGCTCACACCCTAATGGAAGAAGGCTATTACAACATCTACGGTAAAGTCGGTGCTCGCACTGAAATGCCTGGCTGTTCACTGTGCATGGGCAACCAAGCCCGAGTACTCGCCGGTGCTACTGTGCTGTCAACGTCAACCCGTAACTTCCCCAACCGCTTAGGTGACGGCGCCAACGTCTATTTGACTTCAGCTGAACTTGCCACCGTGGGTGGTATTTTGGGTCGTCTGCCCACCGTTGCTGAGTACATGGAGTACGCTACTAAAATTGACTCCATGGCATCGGATGTCTATCGCTACATGAATTTTGATCAAATCGAATCATTTCAAAAGTCAGCTGAGCAGGGTAAATTAATTGCTGCTGAGCAAATAGTCGAGGTTGTATAAGTCTGCCTTTAGGATCTCAACCAAACCATAAAAAAACCCCGCAAAAGCGGGGTTTTTTCATTTAATGTCAGTGCAAGGACAACAACATCACATGTAGGCGTTACTGGTATCGGTATGATCAGTCACGTCGCGCACGCCTTTTAGTTCTGGGATCTTCTCCATAAGCGTTTTTTCAACGCCCTCTTTTAAGGTCAAGTCAACTGCTGAGCAACCCTGACAGCCACCACCAAACTCCAAGACCGCAAAACCCTCAGCCATTTCAGCCAGTGATACCACGCCGCCATGAGAGGCCAAACTCGGATTGATTTCGTTATAGAGTAAATAGTTAACCTTATCTTCTACCGGGCTGTCATCATTTATGTTGGGTAACCGAGAGTTCGGTGCACGAATCGTAAGCTGACCGCCAAATTTATCTTCCGCAAAGTCTACCTTAGCGTCATCTAAAAAGGGAATGCTGCGCTGCTCATAGTAACCATTAAACTTTCCGTATTCGACAATTAAGTCTTCTTCGTTGTGCTCTCCAGGGCGGCTATAAGCAATACAAGTCTCAGCCTTTGGGGTGCCCGGGTCTGACACAAACATACGGATGCCAATACCCTCGCAGTTCTGCTTCTCAAGCAGGCCCGCTAAATAGTCTTGAGCTGATTCGGTAATGTTGACATTTAACATGCTTCTATCCTAATTCCATTGAGCGCGATTATTGTCCCTATTTTACGCTATAGATCAGCTTAGACATACCCCCAAGTAGCAATTACAGGTCGCATTATCAATAATAACTGGTATGATGCCCATCCATCGAAATATTTCGATAAAGAAGAAGAATAAAGGTATAGCAGAGCATTATGAGTAATTCGATAATCCTAGCCGCCCAACATCGCATCCTAGTACTAGATGGAGCCATGGGGACCATGATCCAGCAGCACTCACTGGAAGAAGAGCATTTTCGTGGTGACCGATTTGCCGACTGGCACTGCGATATCAAAGGCAATAATGACCTATTAAGTCTAACTCAACCAGATATTATCTGTGATATCCACCGAGCCTACCTAGAGGCTGGCGCTGATATTATTGAAACCAATACCTTTAACTCAACCACTATCTCGCAAGCTGATTACGATATGCAGGAAATCTCTCGAGAGATAAATGTAGCCTCTGCTCAGTTGGCACGTATCGCTGCAGATGAGTTCTCGACACCTGAGCGTCCGCGTTTTGTCGCCGGCATCTTAGGACCCACCAGCCGCACAGCCTCGTTGTCGCCAGATGTTAATGACCCTGGCGCCCGTAATGTCACCTTTGATGAGCTGGTAGAGGCGTATATAGAGTCTTGCGAAGCGCTGATTGAAGGTGGCGCAGACCTGATCATGGTCGAGACTATATTTGACACTTTAAATGCTAAGGCCGCTCTCTTTGCAGTACAAGTGGTGTTTGAAAAGCAGGGTTTCGAGTTACCTATTATGATCAGTGGCACTATTACCGATGCTAGTGGGCGCACTTTGTCTGGTCAAACACCTGAAGCCTTCTGGAACTCGATACGTCACGCAAAACCCATAAGCGTTGGTTTGAACTGTGCCCTTGGCCCCAGCGAATTACGCCCCCACCTTCTCGAGATTTCCACGATCGCTGACACCCTGGTCAGTTCGCACCCAAATGCTGGACTGCCCAATGAGTTTGGTGGCTATGACTTAGACCCCGATGCTATGGCTGAAACCGTCGCTGAATTCGCCAGTTCTGGCCTGCTAAATATTGTCGGCGGTTGCTGTGGCACCACTCCAGACCATATTCGCGTTATCGCCAATGCCGTTGCCAATATGAGCCCACGTAAGGTCCCCGTTATAGCGCCAGCATGCCGCCTTTCTGGCCTTGAGCCCTTCACCATTAACGCCGACTCTTTATTCGTGAATGTTGGAGAGCGCTGCAATGTTACCGGTTCGGCTGCATTCAAGCGCCTGATTCTTGAAGATAACTATGATGCCGCGCTTGAAGTAGCGCGTCAGCAAGTGATCAATGGCGCTCAGATCATTGATGTGAATATGGATGAGGGGATGCTTGAGTCGCTGCCAGCCATGACTAGATTTTTAAACTTAATAGCCTCAGAACCTGATATTTCACGAGTACCCATAATGGTTGACTCCTCAAAATGGGAGGTGATTGAAGCCGGCCTAAAGTGCATTCAAGGTAAATCAGTGGTCAATAGCATTAGCTTAAAAGAAGGTGAAGCTGAATTTATTGAAAAAGCCAGACTGTGTAAAAAGTACGGTGCGGCCATTGTTGTGATGGCTTTTGATGAAGACGGCCAAGCCGACAATCTTGAGCGTCGCCAACAAATCTGCCGGCGTAGCTACGACATTTTGGTCAATGATATTGGCTTCCCCGCTGAAGATATCATCTTTGACCCCAATGTGTTCGCCGTGGCTACGGGTATTGAAGAGCACAACCGCTATGGCCTGGACTTTATTGAAGCTAGCGGCTGGATTAAAAAGAACCTGCCCCATGCTCTTATTAGTGGCGGCATATCCAATGTCTCATTCTCCTTTCGTGGAAACAATCCCGTACGCGAAGCAATTCACTCAGTATTCCTCTACCATGCCATTCGCGAAGGTCTGAGTATGGGCATTGTCAATGCCGGCCAACTGGCGGTGTATGACGATTTACCGGAAGAGCTTCGTAACGTCGTTGAAGATGTCGTGTTGTTTCGCACTACCGAAGGCACCGAAAATTTACTTGCCATCGCCGACAAGTACCGAGGTGACGGCACAACTCAAGCTAAAGCCGAGGATTTAACTTGGCGCGAAGGTAACGTTAATCGTCGCCTAGAATACGCCCTAGTCAAAGGCATCACTGCCTTTATCGAAGAAGATGCTGAAGAAGCTCGCCAAAAGGCAGAACGCCCTCTACACGTGATTGAGGGCGCTTTAATGGACGGCATGAATATTGTCGGCGACCTCTTTGGTGCTGGCAAAATGTTTTTGCCCCAAGTCGTAAAATCTGCTCGTGTTATGAAACAAGCAGTAGCCTACTTACAACCCTATATTGAAGACGAAAAAGATGTGGCCGCCAGTGCTAATGGCAGAATTCTAATGGCGACAGTCAAGGGTGATGTTCACGACATCGGGAAAAATATTGTCGGTGTAGTGCTGCAGTGTAATAACTATGAAGTCATCGATTTGGGTGTAATGGTGCCTGCTCAAAAGATTCTGGAAACCGCAAAAGAACTCAACGCTGACATTATCGGTCTGTCTGGGCTGATTACGCCCTCTTTGGATGAGATGGTAACCTTGGGCAAAGAGATGCAGCGCCAAGGCTTTACAGTCCCTCTAATGATTGGCGGCGCTACCACGTCAAAGGCCCATACAGCCGTTAAGATCGCACCCGGCTATGAAAACAATCAGACCATCTATGTCTCTGATGCGTCTCGTGCCGTAGGCGTGGCGAGCAAGCTCATTAGCGCTGAACACCGAGATGCGTTTATTGCTGAAATACAGCTTGATTATGAGGCAGTAAGATTACGCACTGCTAATCGAACGCCCAGAGGCACCGTTTTTACCTATAACGATGCCATTAAACAAAAGCCTCAGATTAACTGGCGCGACCATCAACCTGAGATTCCGAATAATTTAGGTGTGACAGTGCTAGACGACTACCCACTGGAAACGTTAGTGCCCTACATCGACTGGACGCCTTTCTTTATTACCTGGGATCTAGTGGGTAAGTATCCGAAAATCTTAGACGATAAGGTCGTTGGCGAGGCCGCCACTAGTTTATTCGCGGATGCTCAAGCATTACTCAAAGACATTATCGACAACAAGCGTCTTACCGCTCGTGCAGTATTTGGCCTATGGCCTGCCAATACGGTTAACCATGATGATATCGAGGTCTATGCTAACAGCGACCGATCTAATACGTTGGCAACATTGCACCAAATTCGGCAACAAATACAAAAGCCCGGCGCCAGTGAGCAACTTACTTCTTTAGCGGACTTTATCGCCCCTAAAGAGGCTGATTTAAACGATTATATCGGCGCTTTTGCAGTGACTACAGGTATAGGTGCCGATGAGCTGGCAGCCAAGTATGAAGCCCAGCATGATGATTATAATTCGATTATGGTCAAAGCCTTGGCCGACCGTTTGGCCGAGGCCTTTGCAGAACACCTTCACCACCGAGTGAGAAAAGAATACTGGGGCTACGCGACGGAGGAAGCCTTAGACAAAGAGTCGCTGATTAAAGAGAGATATCGCGGCATTCGACCTGCTCCGGGCTACCCCGCCTGTCCCGATCATACAGAGAAAGCAGCACTATTTGAGCTACTAGACGTGAAAGAGAATATAGGATTAGAACTCACCGAAAGCTTTGCCATGACTCCGGCAGCAGCCGTCAGTGGTTGGTATTTTGGCCACCCCGACGCCAAGTATTTTAATACGGGTAAAATTGCTGCCGATCAAGTAGAATCGCTCGCCGGACGCAAAGGCATGACCGTCCCTGAACTGGAACGATGGCTCACCCCAATTCTCAATGACTAAAAATGACAAAAAATAACCCGAAAAAAAACAAAATCGGATCCCTCATCAAAAGTATTCTAGCGGCGGGCATCGGTGTTCAGAGCGACAAAAACCGTGAAGAAGACTTTGCTGGCGGAAACCCGTTGGCTTTCATTATTGGCGGCTTTATCTTCACCATTTTGTTTATTTTATCTGTCGCTGTGGTGGTCGGTTTAGTCCTAAGCAACGCTTAACACTATTGTCGTTAAAAGCGTCCCCAGAAAATAATAGCTACATCCAGTGCCGATGAACTAATTGCATTCAATCTCTACATTTAGCCAGTGAAAATGTCCACTGGTTGGCGGTTTAGATATCAGGGGTTTCCAAAAGGATTGAGGTCTTGCCATACTGGAGATCGATGGTAACACTAATCTAGCTAAGTCATTGCAACAGATAACCATCGCAACTCTTGCACAGCACCCCTCCAATATTTACCCCCCCCTTTTTTTAGAGGTTTTTTTGCTGTTAACTCCGGTAAAAGTCTTCAATGGAAAATGTTGCAAAACTCTCAATACCACCGAACATACCGCCCAAGTAGGAGGCATTTCGGTTTAATAACTGTGACGCGAAAAAGTCAGTGGTGGCGATCTTTTGGCTATAAAAACGATTTTGATCACCGGTTTCAATATGCTTCTGAGCCAAAATAGACAACTTGACCATCAACCAATAAGAGACTGAATTCCCAAATAGCATCATGAAATTATAAGCTAGGTGCTGTGACTTCTCCGGGTGAGCTAATACATGTGCTAACCCATCTTGGCACTGGACAACGGCATTTCGTAGGGCCTCTACCAGGGGCTTTATTTGAGTGGAGTCAGATAATGAAGATTCAGCTGTATCACTCATCTCACTCAACAATGCCCGCAGCCCTTCACCACCGTCACGCAGGCACTTGCGGCCGACGAAATCTAGGGCCTGAATGCCATTAGTACCCTCATAAATAGGCAATATCCTTGCATCCCGCATATGCTGAGCTGCACCGGTCTCTTCAATAAAGCCCATACCTCCATGCACCTGAACGCCAAGAGATGTAACTTCCTGAGCAACTTCAGTACACCAGCCTTTGACCAGAGGGGTTAATATTTCAACCGCACGTGAGCTAGCCTCACGCACTGATTGGTCAGCATGGCGCTTACTCCGATCTTCTGCGGCGATGGTATAAATCGACATTGCTCGGCCTGCCTCAACCTGCGCACGCATTTGTAACAGCATGCGCTTAACATCGGCATGATGGATAATCGAGGCTCGCCCATCAACACCCTGAACACGACCTTGAACACGATCTGCTGCATAGGCGACAGCCTGTTGATATGCTCGCTCGCCCACCGCTACGCCCTGGTGCCCCACAGACAATCTAGCATTATTCATCATGCTGAACATGCACATTAGTCCTTGATTTTCAGGACCAACCAAATAGCCAACGGCACCGCCATTATCGCCAAACGCCATGGTACAAGTAGGACTGCAGTGAATGCCTAGCTTATGCTCCACACCTACTGCCTTAACGTCATTGCGCTGACCTAGACTACCATCAGTGTTGACTAAAAATTTAGGCACTAAAAATAATGAAATGCCCTGATTTCCGGCAGGAGCATCTGGAAGTCGCGCTAGAACCAAATGAATCACGTTCTCAACTTTCTCATGGTCGCCCCAGGTAATATAGATTTTTTGCCCTGACACCAAGTAATGATCTTTATGCGGTACTGCTTTGGATTGCACTGCTGATAGGTCACTACCAGCTTGGGGCTCTGTAAGGTTCATGGTCCCTGACCAAACGCCGGTAACAAGATTTTCTAGATAGCACTCATTCAGTTGATCTGAACCATAAAGGTTTAGAGCATGAATAACTCCCCGACTCAGCATTGGCAGCAAGCTAAGTCCCATATTAGCGGATTGCAGCATCTCTTGAACGACCACGTCCACTACGCCAGGAAAGCCAGCGCCACCGTACTTAGGCGCACCACTCAAACCGCACCAACCAGCTTCTATCATCTGCTCATAAACACCATCTAATGCTGGCGCAGTAACAACCTCGCCATTCACTATATGGGTCGCTTGACCATCCGCTACGGAATTAGTTGGGGCAACGACCTGCTCAAAAAACTTGGCCGCCTCTGGCAAAACGGCATTTAACATGTCACAACCAACGTCTTGATAACCCGGTAATTGACTATGCTCCTCATAGCCGATTAGCTCTTCAAGTATGAAAGAAAACTCTTGGACGGGGGCTTTGTATGCAGACATTAATACTATCCTAAAATAATAACGATATTTTCTAAAACGTGTCGTTTTAAGGTTGGGCAAGTGTCTAGTTTACCAAGATCAGTGTAAACCTAAAACAATGACTCACTAGTCTTTCCACTAGTGAAAACGACTAGTAACTAGCATCATTCTACTGGTATCGATTTTGAAAATATAGCTAAAAGGGGCTGTGCGAGCATTCGTGGCCAAAGGTTTAAGTCCAGCACTTTGACTGACTGTCCAATGGACAACTACCCTCTCATTAATGGGGTATGGACTCACTGCATGTCTAAACCTGAATTCATTAAAGCGAGCCCTGAAACTCAGCCCAACCATCCGGTAAATCTTTAGATATTTAGCAACACCTAACCAAAAGGGTTTTAGTTGCACCTTAGTCACAGGTCGGTAAACTGGATTCACGAATGATCCCGCAAAGACGGGCTACTTAAATAAGGGAAATACGCCATGATCGCCTTAGACCAATTCCACTGTGTTGCTGACATCAGCCGCTATCAAGCAAAGGTAAACGGCCATCGCATTGCACAAATTTTTGAAGGTCGAGAGACAACTTATAGCGAACTCGACCACAGAGCCAGCCAAGTGGCTAATGGGCTAATCAATGCTGAATGCGCACCTGGCACACGTATTGGTTATCTTGGTAAAAACAGCGATTACTATTTTGAAATAATGTCTGGAACGATGAAAGCCAACGTGGTTATCGCCGGTGTCAATTGG
>Ga0209140_1000755_pt1 | contig 17734 bp, 25 predicted proteins | sample SaaInlV_120m_DNA_3_FD_184666 | JGI IMG/M metagenome (GOLD analysis project Ga0209140, IMG submission 184666) | Marine microbial communities from expanding oxygen minimum zones in the Saanich Inlet - Saanich Inlet SI073_LV_100m_DNA (SPAdes) (version 2) | ecosystem: Environmental > Aquatic >... | reverse complement strand
CTTGAGGTACTCAAAAAACTCCATGTTGAAACTCATTTGATAATCTCTGAATGGGGAGAAAAATGTATTTCAATGGAGACTGAATTCACTTTAGACTATGTAAAATCACTTGCAACTAGTATATCTGATGAAAAAAATATGGCATCAAGTATTTCTAGTGGAACTCATAAAATCGATGGAATGATTGTTGCACCATGTAGTATGAAAACTTTATCTGCAATTGCAAATGGATATGATGACACTCTAGTTGCACGAGCTGCAGGTGTCACCATAAAAGAGTCAAGAAAATTAATTTTAATGGCACGCGAAACTCCCTTCTCTGCAATTCATTTAGAAAATATGTTAAAACTATCTAGATTGGGAATTATAATTTTACCTCCAGTTACTGAATTTTATACAAAACCAAAATCAATTGATGATATTGTAAATCATGGAGTTGGGAAATGTCTGGACCAATTTGATATTGACCATAACTTGTACCCTCGATGGGGAACTATGAATTAATTTGCCAAAATTTTCAATTGATAAAATAGTTAATGCACACAGAAATTCTGTATTTGAAATTTTTTCAAATTTTGAAAATTATCAAAAATCACTCCCTCAATATTTTCCATCAGTTAGAGTTCGCTCTATTCGAAATGAAACTGCAGTTGTAGAGGAACATATGATGTTAGGTGATAAAGAATTAGTAATTATGGCAAAACATGTCACTCAATCCCCACTATTACATGAAATTTTTGTAATTGGTGGGGATGCAAAGGGAAGTCACATCAAAGAACAGTTTTTAGATCATTCTGAAGGAACTAAAATCCTAGTTGATGTAGATTTAAAATTAAAAGGTAAAATGAAAATCTCTGAATTATTTACAAAAAATAACTTACAAGAAAATTATAGTAAAATTATAGATGGTTTTGTTAAAATTGTTGAAAATTAGTCTGATTTAACGTCTTTATCTTTTGCAACATTGTCGATTTCATCTTTAAATTCTTTGAGTTCTTTATCTCCTGCAATTTTTCCTTTCTCAAATTCTCCTTTGGCTTTACCAAATGTTTTTGCTAGTTCTGGGATCTTTTTTGCACCAAATATCAAAACACCGATTACTACTACTAAAACGATGATCTCAGTACTTCCAAGCATTATGTTCCATCTTTGTTAATTTCTGATTTAAATGTTCGATTTTTTTTTTCGCTCTTTACGCTCAATGAATATCATGCCTATGGTGTAAAGTGCAATCATTGGACCTGCAATAAACCACATTGTAACGCCACTTCCATCTGGTGTAATTACTGCACCAAAAATAACAATTGCAACAATGGCATATCTGATATTTTTTCTCCAAAAATATACATCCACTGCACCTGATGCAGATATTGCATACATTACAAGTGGAAGTTGGAATGATAATCCAAACGCTAACAAAAATTGTAAAACAAAAGTAACAAAATCCATTATATTTAGAAATGTAACTAGTCCTGCAGATTCGCCATATCTATACAAAAAATCTAAAATGTATGGAATTACAAAATTATATGAAAACACACAACCAGTAATGAACAAACCTAGTGCTGGAAGTGAAATACTTCTACTAACATTGATTTCATTTTCTTTTAATGCTGGTTTGATAAATCCCACAAGCTCTCTAATTATTATAGGCATTCCTACCACGACGCCAACTAGTGCTGCAATGTATACTTGTGCAAAGAAAGCTTGTCCTGGTGCTGTCTGAATTAATTGAACATTTTCTGGAACAAGATTCATTTTCATATGGTGTGTAACTTGTGCTGCAATGTTGTTTAGGGGTTCTGGATTTGGATAATACAACATAAATTGACCGACTTGAATTGGTTCTGCATGAAACGTCAGAATTACCGCAGTAATAATTCCGATAACTAAAACAATTCGTAGTAATCTTTTTCTTAACTCTTCAAAATGTCTATTGATACCATCAAGCTCTGACATCGGATCTCTTTGTGATTAATGGTATATCTATTTAGTGGGAATTGGCAATAGTTTTGCTTCAGGCATTCCTGCCTCTTTGAGTTCTTCTGATGATAGTCCTTCAAATTCTAAAGAAATTACAGCTTTTGTGTTGAATTTACTTTCCATTTCTTTTGCTAATTGACCAATATCTTGGCTAGCGTATATTTCATCAGAATCTTTGAGTAAAATTCTCTCTCCTTTTTCTAATTGCTTTCCATTGTATTTTCCTTGTAAAAATTTAGTAATTTCTGGGAGTTCTTCCCTATCGATATTGTTGTAAAAATAACAAATTCCTTTTACTGATTCATAATCATATGCTGTACCATTTCTATACATGAATACTCCGATAAAATGAGCTTCATCTTCGGGTTCTCTGATACATTTTATTTCCCAGTTTAACAATTTTGATTCATCATATTTGAGATCACCCATCTCATCTGAGGTTAATTTCCAATATCGCATTCTAGGCATATTGTAATTGTGTAATTCATTCTGATATAAATTCCAATATCTTTTGTAAAAATACGATAAAACTCTGTTATTTTGAAATAAATCATGTGACTGTATACAATTATGACTATCATTATGTCATAGGTATGATATTATTTTTATATTTAATCAACGTACAGATACTGTGAGTGATCGAATCACAGTTGTAATTGATACTGCCAACGTCAAACTTCGAAACATTCAAGCAAAGATGATAGCCACTTCCCCCAAATCCATCAGTTTTTCACGTGTGTTGAATTTGGTTGTAAGTGAAGGTCTTAAAAAATACAAAGCATAATACGAAAACAAAAAAAAACAATACGGATGTTCCTTAATGTTTATTGCATTCAATTAGAAAAAATGATTTTATATTTTTAAAATTACCATATCTACAATATGATTAATCTATAATGAAATGATGATAAAGTAACTGATTCTGGGCTGGTAATATCAACAACAACACAAGTCCTCAGAACCGAATTACCTAATGTGTATTGCAAAAAAACTATAAAAGCACAAATTTTCGGAAGATAGATTAACCTATTTTGGGTTTGAAAATTATTAATGGCTATTTTTGAGGTACATGTCACAATTGAGAATAAACCTGGAATCAGTGACCCTGAGGGCAAGACAATTCTAAATGATCTAGTTTTACGAGGATTACACAAATCAGTCTCAAAAATAAAAACTGCAAAGATGTTGAAATTTACTATAAAAGAAAAAGATAAAAAAACTGCACAATCAAAGGTCCAGAAAATTTGTGATGATTTACGAATTTACAATCCTATGGTCAGCAAAGTAACAGTTGATGTTTTTTCACAATAGAAAAATTTTATTTTTATAAGTAAAAATTAATGCATTGTAAATTTGAAATAAAATTATATTTTACATTAATATCGAAAATGAACTATTTCCTTCTTTAAATACAGTAATAGCGAATTATTGTATGAACCTTTTGTTGATTATTATTTTTGCTGTTTTGATATTGATTCCTGTAAATATACATGCTGAAGAAATCCCAAAATGGATTAAAACTATTGTAGGGTGGTGGGTTGAAGATCAAATCACTGATGGTGAATTTGTTGATGCAATGGAGTATGTTTTTGAAAAGAAACTAATCTATGTGAATCCTAAAATCGAAAATGATTTTCTTCGAGAAATAGCTGTATTTGAGACAAATCAAAAAATCCATCTGTTTGAAACATCATTAAATCTTCGTTCAAATCACGTAGAATTTTTATCTGAAATCCCTGAAATTCAATCTTTGGCAACATTACTCCATGACGAAAAAAATTTCAAATTTGATACTGTTTTAAAAAATAATATTTTGAAACAATTCCAAAAATTTGCTGAATCCGATAACGCCATAGATCAGATAAGAATTTTGAATATGACGGGCATGGAAATTCTTAGAATCAATAATGTAAATGATAATTTAGTTCTAGTTTCTGATAATAGATTACAAGAAAAAAGTCATAAAGAATACTTTTCTGAAATTTTAACCATAGGACCACATGATGTGTATATTTCAAAAATAAATCTAAATGAGGAATTTAATAAAGTACAAATTCCATACACACCTACAATTAGAATTGGTACTGTTATTCATGATTCTGAGAAAGATTTTGTTGGAATTTTACTAGTCAATTACAATTTACAGGAATTACTTGATAATTTGTCACAAAGTATCATTTGTGATGTTGTAATATTTGATCAAGATGGAACAAGCATTTCACATTATGATGAAATGAAAGAATTTGGAATTCAATTAGGAACAAATTTTTCTTATTTTGATGAACATCCTGAAATTCAACGAGAAAAAAATAAGGATTTGGGATGGTATTTTGATTTATTGAATCAAAAAATGATAATTAAACAAAAAGCAATTTTAGAGAATTCTGAAAATAGTTGGCACATGGTCTGTGAATTAAAATAAATTCTAATTTTTTATTTATAAAATGATAAAACTTTAGAATTTTCAAAATTATTTATATTGATATTGTTAATTATTGAATTTTTGAACCTGTGGGTTTGATAATATGGCGATCAAAAAGTTTTTTTGTAATATTTTCTTAGTCTCGATTCAAATTAAATATCTCGAAATTTTAAAATAATTGTGAAAGTTGGGGTTGTAGTTTTTCCTGGTAGTAACTGCGATCGTGACATGTATCATGTTTTATCTGATGTTTTTCATTTTGACACTCAATATTTCTGGCATGATAAAGGATTACCAAAAAATATTGATGCTGTAATTTTACCTGGTGGATTCTCATATGGCGATAGGCTTAGAGCTGGGGTAATAGCAGCACATAGTCCAATTATCAAAGATGTTCAAAAGATGGCAGAAAAAGGAATCCCTGTTTTAGGAGTCTGTAATGGATTTCAAATACTAGTTGAATCAGGACTGCTTCCAGGAGTTTTACTCAAAAATGAATCTCTGAATTTTATGTGTGAGTGGACTGAATTGATAGTTGAAAATAACAAAACACCATTTACCAATAAACTAAAACTAAATCAAAAAATTCCCATCCCCATTGCTAATGGAGAGGGACGATATTATGCTGATGATGAAACTCTAAAAAAATTAAAGAAAAAAAATCAAATTGTATTTAGATATGGTGATAAAGTTAATGGTTCTGCAAATAGAATTGCAGGTGTTTGTAATGAGGATGGAAATGTTGTTGGTATGATGCCTCATCCAGAACGAGCAGTAGAGTCAGAAATTAATCCAATTGATAGTAAACCATCATCGCTGATCTTTGAATCATTATTGGTACAAATGGGTGCAAAGAATTGAGTTTAGAACCACGAGAACTAGATGAACTAAAATCAAAAATTGGTAGATCCCCTACATCTACTGAATTACAAATTGTAGCTGCTGAATGGTCTGAACATTGTTCATACAAATCATCAAAGAAACATCTCAAAATGTTACCTATGACTGGTCCTCTTGTAATTAATGAAAAAGGATATGATTCAGGAGTACTTGATGTTGGAGGTGGTTATGTTGTAACGGCGCACATTGAAAGTCATAATCATCCATCAGCTGTTGAACCCTATGGTGGTGCTGCAACTGGTGTTGGCGGCGTAGTGCGGGATATTTTATCAGCTGGCACTAGACCTATTGCAATATTTGATGGATTACGTTTTGGAAATATAGAAAAAGACAAACAAGCAAGATGGTTATTCAAAAATGCAGTTAGAGGAGTTGCAGATTATGGAAATTGTTTAGGAATTCCAACTATTGGTGGTGAGGTAGAGTTTGATGATTGCTATGAAAATTACGCTCTAGTTGATGTAGCCTGTGTGGGATTTGGTAGAAAAGATAAACTAATCAAAAATCATGCAAAAAAAGGTGATGTAGTTGTATTACTTGGAGGCTCTACAGGCAGGGATGGTATCGGTGGTTCACAATTTGCATCTGATTCCTTAGAATCTGAGGACCGTTCGGCTGTACAAATACCTGACCCCTTTATTGAGAAATTAATCATAGAGGCAATACTTGAGGCAAGAACTCAAAAATTAATTCATGCAATGAAGGATTTGGGCGGTGGTGGACTATCTTGTGCAGTTTCAGAAACTGCAGATGCTTTGGATATTGGAATTGAGATGGATGTAAACAAAGTTCATACTAGAGAAAATGATATGCATCCAGATGAAATTATGGTTTCAGAATCTCAAGAAAGAATGTTAATTGTTACAAGTAAAGAAAAATTAAAAAAATTAGAAAAAATTTGTGAGAAATTTAGAATTGGATGTTCTGTTATTGGTAGTGTAAAATTTGATAATAAAGTTCATGTAAAAAAAGGAAATAAAACATTTGCAAATCTCTCAGCTGACATTATTGCAAATGCAACACTGCTTGATTTACCATCAAAAAAACCCGTATACTTGGAAACTATAACACAAGAAAAGAAATTCAAACCAATTACTGATTATTCAAACACAATGATGAAATTATTATCTGCACCAAACATTGCAAGTAAAATTTGGGTGTATAGTCAATATGATCATGAGGTAGGGATTAGAACTGTCATTAAACCTGGTGGTGATGCATCTGTTTTACGATTAGATAATGGAAAGTTTCTTTCAGTAAAAATTGATGGAAATCCAAAACAATGTTACATTAATCCTCGTGAAGGTGCAATTGGATGTTTTGAGGAAGCATGTAGAAATGTTGTGTGTACTGGAGCAAAACCTGTTGGCATGCTTGATCATTTACAATTTGGTAGTCCAAAAGATCCTGAAATATTTTGGACATTTTTAGAATCACTAAAAGGATTGACTGACTTTGCAAAAGACTTTGCGATACCATGCATTGGTGGTAAAGTGAGCCTATACAACGAAACACCTACAGGCTCAATCAAGCCAACTCCTCTAATTGGTGTCTTGGGATTAATTGACAAAAAACCTCTGGTTCCTCAAAAAATTACTGATGGAGATTGTCTTGTGATAGTAGGTGATACAAAAGATGAACTTGGAGGTTCTGAATATTTTGAATATATTCATAAATTTATTGGCGGCAATTGTCCTGTAGTTAATTTTAAAGAATCAAAGAAAAATATGAAAACAATATTGGATATAATTTCAAAACAAATTATAAAATCCGCTCATGATTGCTCCAAAGGTGGATTGGCAGTTGCAGTCTCTGAACTATGTATGACTAGTCAAATTGGTTGTAATGTTTCATTGGATTTGGTTCCAGGTGAAAAACTATCTTCTGATAGAATATTGTTTTCTGAAAGTCATTCAAGATATTTGTTAACAGTTGAGAAAAAAAATATTTCAAAACTTGAAAAAATCCTCAAAAACAACAAAGTTTCATTTAAAATGATAGGTAAGTTTGGAGGAGAAAAAATACACTTTACCAATAATGACACATCTGTTATTGATCTAAGAGTTGATAAAGTGCATAAAACTTGGATAAATTCGTTAAGGGATTTGGTATTACATGGATAAAACCCACGATATGGATTGTCTTGATGATAAGCCAAAAGAGAATTGTGGTGTAGTTGGAATATACAGTCTTAGTGGAACTAATGTTGTTCCTATGGTAATTGATGCATTACGTGCATTACAACATAGAGGTCAAGAAGCTTGGGGGTTGGCAATTCCAAATAAAACTCCTCTAAAAAGAACGGGTCTAGTTTCTGATGCCTCTGGAGAATTCAAAGCAATCACAAAAGAATATGCCTCTTCATCAGTAATTGGACATGTACGATATTCTACTATGGGTAGAAGTTCTTTAGAAAATGCACAACCACTCAAAGTCAAAGATTTGTGTATTGCACATAATGGAACTATCGCTAATGCCCAAGAATTATCTAATCTTGTGGGTGGGTGCTCATTTACTCCACAAAATGCTAGTGACACTCTAGTTGCGGCCCAGAGATTAGTTGAATTAATTTCTGAAAATGGCGAGATGGGAAAGGCATTATCAATTCTAAAAAATGAAATGGTAGGATCTTATTGTTTTACATTTATCTCTGATGATAATTCAGTTTACGCTGCACGTGATCCTAAAGGATTTCGTCCAATGGTTTTGGGGCACAAGGAATCTGATGATACATACATTGTAGCATCAGAGTCATCTGCAGTTTCAGCTGTTTCTGCAAAGTTACAACGAAATGTAAAGCCTGGGGAATTAATTAAACTAAGTAAAAATGGTTTAGAGACTGAAATGTTTTCAGATGATCCAGTACGTGCACATTGCTCTTTTGAATTTACATATTTTGCACATCCATCAAGTAACATGGAGGGAAAAAATATCTATGTCTCACGAAAAAATATTGGTAGATTTTTAGCAAAGAAATTCCCAATTCCTGATGCTGATTTAGTAATCCCTGTTCCTGATTCTGCACGACCTGCAGCATTAGGTTATGCACAAGAACTTGGGGTATCTTTTGATGAGGGATTACTCAAAGACAGATACAGTAAGAAAGGTCCACTGCGAAGTTTCATTGAACCTCATCAATCCGACAGAGTAGAGATTAACCGATGGATTATTCCAATTAAAGAAATTATTGAAGGTAGACATGTTGTAGTAATTGATGATAGTCTAGTTAGAGGAACTAGTTCCAAGGCAATTATCAAGGCATTGCGACGTGCAGGTGCCAAAAAAATTAGTATGGTAATTACATATCCTCCAATTAAATTTCCATGTTATGCTGGAATTGATTTTCCTTCTCAAGAAGAACTTGCAACATTTTCTGATGGTAAAGAATTGAATCAACAAGAAATTACTGAGATGGTGCGAAAAAGTATTGGTGCTGACTTTTTGGGGTACAATGACGCTGAAAATTTGGCAGCAGCTGTTGGAATTCCAACTGATTCCATGTGCTTTACATGCTCATCAGGTAATTACGAATCTTTGGGAATCAAACCTGAATTTAAAACCCGTTCTGAGATGAAGGGAGAATAGGATATGCAGGCAATTTGGAATGATGTGATAATTGCAGAAAGTGATGACACTGTAGTAGTTGAAGGTAATCATTATTTTCCATTTAATTCAATTAAAGAAGAATATTATTCCAAAACTGAATTAACTACATTTTGTGGATGGAAAGGAATGGCTAATTATTACTCAGTTACGATAAATGGGAAAACCAACAAAGATTGTGCATGGTATTATGCAGAACCAAATGATGCTGCCTCAAAAATCAAAGGAATGGTGGCCTTTTGGAATGGTGTTGATGTGAAATAATTTTATTTTTGTTTAATGTTACATGAAATGTTAATTTCCTCACCATTTGGAGTATCCTCAAAAGTTACACTACACTCTAAATCCTCAAAACTCTTCAAGTGCACAAAATCCTCTTTTGAAATATTTTTTGCATAATATTCTTTGAGGATTTTTGTAAGATATGTTTTACCTATTTTATCTGCTAATAATGGCTCAAGTGATGATAAATCAAAATTCTCGTCAGTTATTTTGATTTGTTGTTGTACTTCTACAGTACTAGTTTCCTGTTTGCTAGTAGAAATTGATTTCGCCCTAACAAATAATGCATTAGATACAGCCAAGACATTTGCAGGTGAGAAAAAGATAGATAAAGAAATTACTAAATCTGAAAAAGAACTTGTAAAGGCAGCTGATGACTTGGCAAAAGGAAAACCAGACAAGGCAATTGACAAGTTCAAAAAAGCATGGGAGCATGCACAACATGCCATTAAACATCAAAGTCATAACGATTGATATCTAGTTTATTAGTTTTCAGAAATTTAGTTTAAAAGATTATCATCAAAATATAACGCAATATGCTTCATTTTTATCTCATTTTTGGATGATTCAAAATACTCATCAGTCTTTGATAGCCAATTCTCTAACTCATCATTGACTGTTCTCATGAATACACTACAAATCTAATTTGACAAATATGTGCCGAGTAAATGTCGATTACTTTGATCGATACAAATGTTGACCCATTTCTTTGAAATGATAATTAATTTCAGAAAATTTCATGAGTTACAGAAATATAGTTTCTAGAAAAAAAGATCGCTTCTATTTTTTTAGTAAATCTGGTTGGACCATAAATTTCCCTAGCAGTTAAATCCGATAAATTAGTGCCTATATCATTGAAGTTTCTAACTAGTGGTAAAGTAAAGGATCTCTATGATGTAGATGATGATACGATTCTTTTCAAATTTTCAGATAGAGTTTCAGCATTTGATGTAAAATTTAATCAAGATATTCCTGAAAAGGGAAAGATTTTGTGTAAATTTGCAGAATTTTGGTTTGATAAACTAGATGTACCAAATCACTTTGTACGGCAAGAATCAGATAATCAAATAATTGTAAAAAAGATGAATATGCTTCCAATAGAATGTGTGGTTCGAGGCTATTTTTATGGTAGTCTGATTAATCGATGGAAAAAAGGTGAAGTTAGAGTTCCTGATGGAACTGATACTACAATGGCTGCAAAATTACCTGAACCCATTTTTGATCCTACGACAAAGTCAGAACATGATATTCCTATTGATAAAAGTAAAGCACTTGAAATGAATCTTGTAACTGAAGAACAATTTGATTGGTTAAAGAACACATCAATTTCCATTTACAAAAAAATGGCAGAGATTGCTGATAGTGTGGGGTTTATTTTGGCTGATTTAAAATTAGAATTTGGATTATTAAATGGAAAAATAACTTTGGGTGATTCCATTGGTCCTGATGAATATCGTTTATGGCCTAAAGATTCCTTTGAGGTAGGTAAAATTCAAGAAGCATATGATAAACAACTATTACGTGATTGGTTAACTGCTAATGGCTTTCAAAAACAATTCGATGATGCCCGTGAAAAAGGTGAAGAACCAATAGCTCCTCAAATCCCCCAAGAAATTATTTCAAAAATGACACAACGTTATGTTACAGCTTTTGAAAAACTTTCAGAAACTTCACTGTAGCACTCTATCTTCATTACATGTTGACTAGAATCTAACTTTCAACTCGAATTAATTTTTTGATGATAAGGTAAATTATACCCTGATTGGTCATTTTCGGATATATCTTTTCAGAATTTGCTTTTTTAATATTTTACAATATTTTTAATACCGTTACAATATTTTCATTAATATTACTATGTGTATCATAGTGGTCTGATAATTATTAGATGCATTATGATTATTTTGATAGTGTTATTAGTATTTTATATCACAAACTATTATTTTAGTAACGATATCATATTTTTTATAATCAGAAAAAATTGATGCGATTAGACAAAAAAATGTGATACAAGGATCTTTTAGATCAGTTTTTGAGTGTAATATTAGCATGTCAACCTTACTAGAAAAGCAAATCAAAGTAAATCGTATTGTTACGACAAGTATTGAACACGCACGAGCAATTGAAGACCCTGCACGTGCAAAAATTGTAGAGCTGTTATATCGTCAAGCATTGTCAGCTGACCAAATTTGTACTGCTCTAAAAAAATCTGGAATAAAAAAAGCACTAACTACTATTCGACATCATTTAGATATTCTAAAAGAATCTGGTCTAATTGAAATTGCTCGAATTGAGGAATCACGAGGTGCAATCACAAAATTTTACAGCACATCAACAAAACTGTTGGATTTTCAAACTCCTGACGACTTTGATTCCAAGTATTCTAAAGTCATTGATAATACATCTGACAAAATTGAAAAGATTCTCAAAGGATTAACCCCAAAAACTACAAAATCAAAGGGTAAAAAATCTGAAGGGTATTCTCAATATTTAGTAATGGAGATTATGAATCGTGCCATGACTAATGTATTTGAGAATGGCAAAAAATAATGGATGATAAAGTAATCCAATTATTTTCTGCAAAGAATCTAGTCTTTATTGCAACTGTGATGAAAGATGGCTCTCCACAAGTATCCCCTGTTTGGGCAAATTATGATGATGGTCATGTTTTGGTAAATACTGCTGAAGGCAGAGTAAAACACAAAAATGTTTTGCGTGATCCTCGTGTTGCAGTCTCAGTTGTATCCAAAGACAATCCTCTTGACATGACAACAATTCGTGGAACCGTTACTGAATTAATTCCTGATTATGATTATTCTCATGCAGATAAACTTACACTACAATACATGGGTCGAGAAAAATATCCCTTCAAGTGTACTGATGAAAAAAGAATTATTTTAAAAATAAAACCAGACAAGGTTTTCATCTTACCTGAATTAAAGATGCAAGAGTAATAGTTTAGAATATTTCTAAATTCGAGTTTAGAAACATAACAAATCAAGTATAGTGAATTATAAAAAAGGATGTATAGACAGGGCTTAACGACGACGTCTTGCTGCTGCCTTTCTCTTTGGAGCGGCTTTGCGTTTTCCTGCTGCCTTTCTCTTTGGAGCTGCTTTTCTTTTAGCTGCTGCTTTTCTCTTAGGAGCTGCCTTTCTCTTTGGAGCGGCTTTGCGTTTTCCTGCTGCCTTTCTCTTTGGAGCTGCTCGACGTTTTGGTGCTGCTCTTTTACCTGCATTTTTCCTACGAGTTGCTGCTGCTTTTCTCTTACGAGATGCTGCTGCTTTTACTGCTTCAGCTGCTTTTGCTGCTGCATTTCTCTTTCGAGTGCGTGCTGCTTTTTTAGCTGCTTCTGCTCTTTTGGCTTTGGATATTGCCATAGCTTTTTTGCTTAAATCATATGTGTTATATGGTAAACGTCACACAATACTATGCTAACAATAGTATAATTTGACACTTTTTTTATTTTCTAAAAATTCCGATCAACAATTTGTAATACAAATTACAGCTGTATCTAATGTTGATTGGTCTTTTTGTGGACGAATAATTATTTTGTATAAACTATCTTCATCAAATGGAATATCAAATTGTGTAGTTCTCTCAATTGGTTTTCCTGGGTCTAACCCTTCTAAACCTAGTTCTTTTGATGAAAATGGTCCATAAACTGCCTTATGTTTCTGATCTTTTTCATCAACAATGAAGAATTGTCCTCCTGAAATTACTGTTTTATCTTCACTGATATTTTCTGCAGAAATACCAATCATTACAAATGTGTTTTCTGGTACTGTTTCTTTATCGCCTTCATGTGTTCCCTCAAAAGATATCACATATTGCACTGGCCCGACAATCACGGTTTCACCTGCATTTGCTGTGATGTAGTTTGTTTGGTATAGGGAATATGTATACATTCCAGCAGCCATTGTTGCAATTATTATTCCAATCACAATTACTGCCCCAAATCTTACCATGAATAATTTGCTATTTTTTTGGTATATAGTTTAATCTCGATTTTTAGCACTTTTTCTCCATTTCATATGATCTAAAAATGTACAAAAAATCATATTTTTACATAATTTTGGGGGTGATATTTTACCACTTATTATCCCAAAAAATGGCTATTTTTGACCAATTTTCGGTCATTTTTGAGGGGTTTAACATTTAGGCACGAGTACAAAAGATCACCCATGTTTTACTGGGAGACCTTGGTGGAATTACTGTTGCCTTTTCCAGATAGGCACAAGTGTTCAACCCCCCATCTAAACGCCTATTTCTGAAAATATCATATTATGCCTACCCTACTTATTTTTGAGGGGGGGTTTAACGCCTAGGCATAATTATGTAAAAATCCTACTTTTGATGGGTTTTCAAAAAATTAGACATTTTTGAAATTATACTGATTCAAAATGCTATTTTTTGTCGATAATTGTTGGAAAAAAGGTGGGGTTTCCCCCCTCCATCTGTTATCTTTATTTTAGATTCTTTCTACTCTTATGGTGATTTTTCCTTTTTTTGCAGTATTTACTATTTTGAGTGCTTTACTCATTACACCCATACCAAATCTTGACAATTCGGCAGTTGATAGGGTTAGTTCTTTTGGTTTTGATGTTTTTGTTTTCATAATATGGAATAGGTAATTTTCGATATAAGACCCGCGTAGAACTGATAAATCGTCTATTTTTTTAGAATGTTTTCATTAAAAATCTGGAAGTTTTTTCGTGCATTTCTGATACACTATCTATTGCATTAAAGACACTTTGTTGATTGATATTTTCTTTGTCATCTAATACGACATACACTCCAATTTTTTGTTTCCCATCTTCTGTGATTACTTTACTAATTGCTTCAATAGAATTACAAAAATCTAAAACCCTAGTTTCAAATCTTTTTTTCTCTGCTTCTGTAAACCCCAAGTATCTTGAAATTTGTTTAGTTTTCATTACTACTTTGGCCCCTATTACTATAATTCCTGGCTGTGCTTTTGGTTCAAATATTTCTACAGGAATATCATATTGACCTGCATGTTTTACTAAAATTTGAAAAGAATTTTCTGGATTTTTTATCTCATCAAAGGAATGACCTTCGTGAATTAACCATCTTTCCATATTATCACGCATTCTAGCTGCACTCATGAAATTAATTCAAACTAGTTCTATATGATTCTAAATTACCATACTTGCAGGTCTAAATTTAATATGTTTCTAAATTCGAGTTTAGAAATAATCAAAATTACTACCTGAAAATTAATTCAATGTTTCAAACATTGACATTAAATCCTGAATCTAACTCTGGAATTGATGATGAAAGGATAATATTGAAAATTATGCCAATAAACATCAAAATTATTCCTAAATAAAGACAGTTTCTTGCTTTACGTGGGTCATCTCCACGTATGATAAAAAATGCAATTACTCCACCAATTATCCCAAAAAATATTGGCAACAAATACCATGCATTACTTCTTGGTTTTTCAGATTCTGACATTTTAATTCCAATTATTTTGCGATAATCACTTTTTTCTGTAATTGTGTGATCTCTATTTCTACTGTTTCTAGTGGATCCTCTACTTGATTGCGTTTAATTGAAAACATTTTTGGTTTTTCAAAGTCATCTGTGCAATCAGGACATGCATAAACTAGTACTCTGTGTTCATTTGGTGCTTTTGGGTTTGACAATCTTGGATAATACACCAATCTTGCACTACAATCAACACAATATCTGTTGGCCCTTCTAGTTCTGACCAATGTAAACCTCCTGCATTATACTAGATATGCGATCATCTATTAGATCTATGTTGTCTAATAGAGTACACCAATTACTTTCAACAGATCAATATTTCTATATTCGAATTTAGAAATATAATTAATTCAGACTAGTGATTATGTTACATGTATCAAAAATAATGTTTCAAAACTCGAGTTTAGAAATAGGAAGCGCCTCCCACCAGACTTGAACTGGTGACCATCCGGTTAACAGCCGGATGCTCTACCACGCTGAGCTAGGGAGGCACAAGTTTGTTCCTTGGTAAAAGTGATTTAATCTTTACGACTATGAGGATAAAGTGATAATTGGTAAAGTCTAATTGAATTTTGCAAAAAATTCTTTGATTTCATTTGAATGACTTTCAACTAATTCAATTATCTCTAAATGTTCATCCCCTGTTGGTTCTCTTTGATGTACAATTTGAAAAGCACTTAGTGCAGAACCTACCATTTCACCAACAAAGAATCCACACAAAAAGTCTCCAATATTTTTACAATCCCATGTTTCGCCAATTCTTGGAGATACTCCTGCTGTTTGGTATAATTCTAAAGTTTGGACAATTAAATCAGTTGTTTGTTTTACAAATTCAGGATCAAGGGTCATAAGAAAGACTAGAATATTCTATTTGTCTATGCCTTTTTTCTTTTCATACGCATAAACACCATCAAGAAAAACTCTATGATCTTTGTTTTTCACTTTGGTTTTTAATTCAATGTTTGCTGCAGTTTGTGTAATGTCTGTCCAAACTGCACCTGTAAGAATTACATCTTCACCTTTAGGCATTACTTTGGTATTTCCAACAACTCGTGTTTTTCTTGGTGCTCTTTCTCCTTGAAAGTTTTCAATAATGATATCTTTGCCTTCTACCTTAACTGTAACTGGAAAGTGTGCAAAAACAATTTTCATTTTTATTGTATATCCTACAATTAATCCCTCACAAATATTTCTGATTAATGATCTTGCAGTGTGTAGTATTGCATAGTCTCTTTTTTTATTTCCTATGGCTTTTAACAAAACTTTGTTTTCAGAAAGTTCAATGTTAACTGGAATTGTTCTAAAACTCTTGAAGGTTTTACCTAATGGTCCTTCAAATGTTAACATGTGTTTTTTCTGTGAAATTTTTATTCCTTCTGGAATATCCACTTGATCTTGAAATTTCTCTAATTGCTCAGTAGACATATCCGATTAAAAATCCCCCAATTCCTTTTTGTACTGCTTCATGATGTGACATTACGCCTTGATTAGTAGTAACAATTAACATTCCTCTATCATATGCTGGCAAGTATTGTTGTTCCCAACTGTTGTATTCATCAGTTTTAACTTTGAATCTTGGTGAAATTGCTCCACATTTTGTAATTTTTGCTAATAGTTTGATTTTGAATTTTCCTCCTCTTTTATCATCAATTTGTTCAAATTCACCAACATACCCATCTTTTTGAAGTGTTTTGAGAACTTCAACCCCTAGTTTAGATGTTGGAAGAATAGTACATGCGGTATTTCTTCTTGCTTCGTTATTGTATAGTGTTACAAACAAATTTGCTAAAACGTTAGTTGAAGGCATACTATATCATCGATTTTTCCTAAACCCTAAAGATGTTGCTACTTCTCTGAAGCATCGTCTACATAACATTAAATCATATTTTTGAATAACTGCGGTATAATCTCCACATCTTTTACACCATCTTGAACCTCTACCAAAGTCGTGTTTTTTTCTTCCTGTAAATTCATAGGATCTATCTTTTGCCATTATGCTATTGTCACTCCAAATTCTTTAACTAGATAATCCTTTGCTTCTTGATTAGTAATGATATGTGATTTTCCAACACTTGCTTTGTGTTTACTTCTTTTCCTAATTCCATAACCTGGTCTTGTTAACGCAATTGAAATTCCAAGTCCTAAAATTCCAATTGATGGTTCATATTTTACACCTGGAATATCTATGTGTTCATTAATTCCAAATGAAAAGTTACCAAAGTTATCAAATGATTTACCATTAATTGAATTACCTTTAGCTTCTAACAATCTTTTTAGTAATACTACTGCATCTTCGCCACGAATTGTAACTGCAACACCGATTGGTTCTCCTTTCCTTACACCCCAATCTCTTTGTGTTTCTCTTGCATTACGAGTTGATGGTTTTTTACCAGAAATTTGTTCTAGTGCTCTTTTTGCAACTTGAATAATGTCTCCTGATTTACCTATACCCATATTTAGAACCACTTTATCTAGTGTAATTTTCTTCATTGGGGATTCTGTTGTTTGAGACATATGATCACTTTATTTGAATTACTGGCTCTCCTTTACCGATTGGCATAATGATATCTGCTGGAATCTCAATTTTTCTCTCACCTAATGTGAGAATAACTCTTTTTGGTAGGATGAATGTTCCCTCTTCAATTGATTCAATTTTTCCAATTTGACCGGAATTAACTCCACGTGTAACTAAACCATTAGTACCTGCTTCTAATTTTATTACTTCAAGAATTTTTACATCTGGAGTTTGAATTAAACAAGTATCACCAACATTTACTTTGGTATCTGAAATTATTGAACGTCCATCATGGAATCCTATCTGTGTTTTTCCTTTGTTGATTGTTGTTTTAGTAGAAACTCTAACAATTTTCTTTGATTTTTCTGCTTCTTTAATTTTAATTGGTTTTAGAATTTTCCCTTCTGTTGGAACTAGACGATAGATATCTGAAACATCTTCTAATTCTACTACATCCATTAATCCTATTGCATGATGGAGTGATTTTCTAACTACTCCGTCAACTTTTACTCTTCCTG
>Ga0209140_1000727_pt1 | contig 17999 bp, 16 predicted proteins | sample SaaInlV_120m_DNA_3_FD_184666 | JGI IMG/M metagenome (GOLD analysis project Ga0209140, IMG submission 184666) | Marine microbial communities from expanding oxygen minimum zones in the Saanich Inlet - Saanich Inlet SI073_LV_100m_DNA (SPAdes) (version 2) | ecosystem: Environmental > Aquatic >... | reverse complement strand
GTTCTAAAAGATGTAACATTCAAACTAGCACCAGTAACTGTCCAAGAAGCTGATGACATGATTGCATCAATTAAAACTCAAAAATTACTTCAAGGAGTAAGAGGAGAAAAACCATCAGATATTGCAAAATTATCTGAATGCATTCAAAGATTATCACAACTAGTATCAGACTTTGATGAAATCAAAGAATTAGATATGAATCCCGTTCTTGTAATGGAAAAAGGCAAAGGTTGTCGTATTTTAGATGTCAGAATAGGTCTCTGATCGAATTTTATTCCTAAATTTCCACTAGTATCAATTTAGAATATTTATACAACATCAAAACCATTATTGTTACATGGCTAGTGTCTTAAAGACAATTAGAACCGGTGATGATTATATAGAAAGCCTTAGAGGTAGAGATCTAAAAATTTACCTTTTTGGAGAATTAGTTAAAGAACCAGTTGATCATCCAATGATTAGACCATCAATTAATGCAGTTGCAGAAACATATGATCTTGCTGTTCGTGAAGAAGCATTGGCTACAGCTGATTCATCGCTTTCTGGATTAAAAGTTAACAGATTTTTACATATTGCAGAAAGTGCAGAAGATTTAGTTTTACAAAATAAAATGCAAAGAACATTAGGACAAAACACTGGAACATGTTTCCAAAGATGTGTTGGAATGGATGCTATGAATTCTTTACATTCTACTACATTTGAAATCGATGAAAAACATGGAACAGATTATCATAAAAGATTTTTAGAATTTGTAAAAATGGTTCAAAAAAATAATTTTGTTATTGGCGGCGCTATGACTGATCCTAAAGGTGATAGAAGCAAAGGGCCAGCAGAACAAGATGATCCAGATTTGTTTACACGAGTAGTTGATAGAGATGAAAAAGGAATCTATGTTTCTGGTGCTAAAGCCCATCAAACTGGATGTATTAATTCACATTGGATAATTCTGATGCCAACAATCAGATTAACTGAAACTGACAAAGATTGGGCAATAGTTGGTGCTGTTCCAGCAGATGTAAAGGGCATTACTTACATTTACGGTAGACAATCTTGTGACACAAGAAGTATGGAGGAAGGTGATATTGATGACGGTAATGCCAAGTATGGTGGTCAAGAAGCCTTGATGATTTTAGATAGAGTGTTTATTCCATGGGATAAAATTTTCATGAATGGGGAATATGAATTTGCATCAATGCTTGTTGAACGTTTTACATGTTATCATAGACGTAGTTATGTATGCAAAACAGGTCTTGGTGATGTGTTAATTGGTGCTGCTGCAACTATTGCTGATTACAACGGAGTTCCAAAAGTTTCTCATATTAAAGACAAACTCATTGAGATGACTCATCTAAATGAAACTATATTTGCTGCAGGAATTGCATCATCTCATCAAGGACACAAAATGAAGTCTGGTGTATATCTAAATGAAGATATGCTAGCACAAGTTTGTAAACATAATGTAACTCGATTACCATATGAGATTGCTCGACTTGCTCAAGACATTGCTGGCGGTTTAGTAGTTACATTGCCTTCTGAGAAAGACTTTAGACATCCAGAAGCAGGACCGCTACTAAAAAAATATCTTGCTGGAAGAAAAGGTGCTGATGTAGAAAATAGAATGAGAATTTTAAGATTAATTGAAAACATGACTCTTGGTAGAAATGCAGTTGGATATCTAACAGAATCTATGCATGGTGCTGGTTCCCCACAAGCTCAAAGAATCCAAATCCAACGACAAATGCAAGTTGGTTACAAAAAGAACTTGGCAAAGCATCTTGCTGGAATCACAAACGATATTGAAGAACCAAAAGAACTATCTGATTACTTTAAGCGAGTATTCAAAACTAAAGATTCTGTATTATAGATAACTCACACTGAAATTTTATTATACAATCTTCATTAATTTTTAAATGATTCTACTCTTCAAACTTATGATTTCTTAGGATCATTTTTTAGTAAATTAGACTATACTATCTTACCAAGCAAACAGGACGATCTATTGTTTTTTGGCAATATGTGAACCTGTTTGCCTGAATTATCGAAATTATTCTTCTTTTTTTGAATCATCAGTTTTTGTATCAACTGATTCATCACTAACTGGTTCTTCATTTGATGAAACATCAAATGTATCTGATTTTACATATTCTGAATCTTTTTCAATTTCATTAATATCTGACAACTCTTCTTTGATGTCTGTATTTTCTGAATCGGGTGAATCTTGAAAATTCAAATCAGTAATTTTTTCATTTTTCTTTTTACCCATCATTTGTTTTATTATCATAACACCAATTACAATTGCAATTATGATGTAATTTGTAGGTGGTTTTAGTAATTGTGTGATATATCCTACTTGTGGAAGAGTGTATACTACTTTACCAATATACTCTTCTTCTGAAATTGGAAAGTCTGTTCCAGGAATTGATGCAGGATTTGCATCACCTTGTGTTCTAATTGTTTTGGGATTCTCATCAATTATTGAGACAACTCTATGAACAATTACTCTATTATGATCTGAAGGTCGATTAAATACAATAATGTCGCCAATTTCAACTTCTTCGAAAGGATCATGGCCTTGAACTATTAGGACATCATATACTTCTAAAACTGGAATCATACTTCCACTTGCAACTACGTAAAACGGATTTTCTGTACCAAATACTACTTGAAGACCTATCCAAATTGCTAAAACACCTATTACTACTATGAGAATATCTTTGACGATTTTTTTTGGGATTATTTTGTTTGCCAATTGTTTTCTTGCCTATAATCCATTTGATTAAAATTATTATCTATTGAACTGGTGTTCCACACTCTTCACAGAATTTTGCACCATCCTTATTTAGAAAACCACAAGAACATTTTCCTGGTTGGGCTGCCTCTTCAGGATTTCCAAGTAATATTACTTCTCCAACCTTTTTGATACTTTTCCAAGGAATACTTCCCTCAGAACCATCATTTTGAGTAATAACTAAAACCATTGATTGTGTCGAATCAATTCCTACCTGTTTTGCAATACCGATTTTATTTGCATTTTCATCATATACTGCTCTTCCTTCAATTGCAGTAACTGAAGTAGCAGGACTTGCAGTTGTTACAGATTCTTGTGGTGCAGTATCCACTTGCGGTGTATTTGCTACTTGTGATACACTTTCAACTTGCGGAGTATTTTCAACCTGCGGTGTGGAAATTTGTTCAATTGGTTTTGCACTTCCAACATCTCCTGCTTCATCTTGTTTTTTGAATTCTCTATATTCTGCAATTGAAGAATTACATGAATTACAAATGTATTGTCCTTTTTCTGCAAGTATTAGATTCTCTGCAACTTCTTCATTTGGATTCTCAAATTCTATTTTTGGAGAACCTTCAAATTCTTTTTCACAAGTATTGCAAAAATGTTTAGTGATAAATTCGGCACTTAGGCGTCCAATTGGTGCTAAAAATAGATCAGGACCGCCTAAATTTCCTTTTGTCTGTTGTTCATCAGACACTCTGGCCATTACATAGCCTCCAGAACCTCTTAATTTTTTTATTCGAAGCTCTGAACTCATGTTTGAAATTTATCAAAACGTCATTTAAATATATATCAGAAATTTTCATACAACAAAAAATATGGTGTTAATTCTGGTTAACATTTTTAGGTGTGTTTAATTGAATAACATCACAATGGGAATAACTGAAATTTCTGATGCAAAGACTTGGGAAGTAGATGTGATAAACTCTGATGTTCCAGTATTTGTGGACTTTTGGGCTGAATGGTGTGGTCCATGTCGAATGGTAAGTCCAGTAGTTGAAGAATTAGCAACTGACTATGATGGCAAAGTAAAATTTGTCAAAGTAAATGTTGATGAGGCAAATGAACTGGCATCTAAATACAACGTCTTTAGTATTCCAACTTTAATTCTCCTTAACAAAGGTGAAATTGTTAGCCAACAAGTAGGCGCTGCCTCTAAAGAATCATACAAAAGTATGATTGATAGAGCACTAGCATAAATCTCAAACAATATTTTCTTCTTTTTAATTTTAAATCAGATCTTTTTTTATAATTGAAATTTTTATCTCTCTCTACTAATCTAATTAAAATGAAATTTGATTTTATTATTTAAAAACTGATTGAAAATCTACTAGTCTTCAGAAATGTGTTCTGCTTTTAGGCCCTTGTATCTATTTCTTATAGTTACTTCTGTAACTCCAGCAGCTTCTGCAATATCCCTTTGAGTTACTGAAACACCATTTTTTACACAAGATAGGTATAATGCTGATGCTGCAAGTCCCATAGGATCTTTTCCAGCTGACTCTTTTCGTTCTTGTGCTTCTTTGAGAACTTTAATTGCATATCGTTTAGTTTTTTCTGTAATTTTTAATTTACTTGATATTCTTGCAATACATTGTACTGAATCAACAACAGGCATCTTTAATTCTAATTCATGATGCAACAATCTGTAACATCTTGCAATATCTTTTCGCTTGACATTGGCAGCATCTGCAATATCTTTTAGAGTTCTAGGAGTTTCTGTATCCCTACATGCAGCATAAAGTGATGCTGCAATCATTGCAGAAATAGAACGTCCTCTAACTAATTTTTTCTCTAATGATTTTCTGTAAATATATGCTGCTTTTTCTAAAACGTTTGCAGAAACTGAAACTTTGTCTTTTAATTTATTCAATTCACCAAGTGCTTGTCTCAAATTTCTATCAACTGGTTCATGAGCTTGACTTCTACTATCCCAAGTTCTAAGTCTCTCAATTGTACTTTTCATTGATGTTGAAAGTGGTTTTCCTGATGCGTCTTTGTTTAATGGATTAATTACTGTCGATAACCCCATATCGTGAATTGTAAGTGATGATGGTGCACCTGCTCTTGCCGGGTTTGAACCACTATCTTTTTGAAATGATCTCCATTCTGGACCTGATTCTTCTGATTTTTCAGAAATAACAAATCCACATTTTGAACAAAATTGCTCTCCTGTGACATCATCTGATAACATGGAATTTTTTCCACATCTTGGACAATTAGTATCGCGATTTAAGGTTGACATACGATCTACCTTTCTTCCTCTCTGATTACTTTCACGTAAAGTAATCTTCCCTGGCATATTTAAACCGAGTATGATCAACCTGTTTTTAATAAAATATCCATTACTAAGCAAAAAATAACAAAAAATTCTTTAGCAAAAAGTTATTCTTTTTGACCTTGGTTTTTTAACATAGATGCAGTTCTATGGACTTTATTGAAGTCAGAGACATCTCGCGGTGTTAGCTGGGAGCCCAAAAGCTCACATAAACTAGTTAATACATTACATAGTCTCCAAATCCAAGGAGACTGACTTTTTCCCTAGGCTGTAAATTCTGAGATTAAAAAATCATGATTAAAGTAATTTTCTTAAGTAAAAATCTAAAGATCTCTTAATAGACTTGTTCACGTATTTGTTTTAGTGAGGGGTATTGCTGTAGTTTTGGCAGTTTTACTATTTTCTAGTGTTTATAGCATGTCTGCACATCCTGTTTTTTTGACCAATCAATAGAACAAAATTTTGATTCTTCATTGATACCTTCTGCTTTTGCTGCTGAATTCTTTTGTCCTGCAAAAGCTGGTGGATATATTATTGATCCTGATGATGAACATAGAATCGCAAATGGTTCTTTTTTTGATACTGTTTATTGTGATTATGGTGTAATGAAAGATTTTTGGTATGGTCGGGATTTTGAATCAGTTGGTAGTGTCACTGCATCATATCAACATACTGGACCATATGATTATCCTTATCATACCGTAGATTGTGGAGAAACAAAAAAACAATCCGCTAAAGTATGGTTTGTTGGTAGTGAAAAAACATCTGTTACTGTGAGAACTAGTAATGAATCAGTTCGAAATGCAGGATATGAAATTTTATCTTTATTAGAACAATCAGGACTTGCAATAGATTGTCCAGGATATACTCCTCCGTCAGATTCTGATAATGATGGAGTATCAGATGATGTAGATGTATGTCCAAATGGTGATGATACTATTGATTCCGATGGTGATGGAACCCCTGATGCTTGTGATTTAACTCCATATGGAGTCTCATCTTCAACTGATCCAGATAACGATAAAGTTTTTGGTTCAGAAGATAGGTGTCCAATGGAAGTTGGACCAAAAGAAAATGGTGGATGTCCTTGGGAAGTTCAAGATGCTGAAAATTATGTAAACAATAGAGATTACAAAAAAGTAGCTGAAATCACTGATGAAATTTTAAAAACAAAACCACGAGAAATGCGAGCAGTTTGGCTTGGTGGAATTGCTCATTATAATTTAGAAGATTATGATACATCTGTAAATCGTTTTAGAACCTATACTGAAATTGTTCCACAAGATTATACTGGATATGAAGAATTGGGAAAATCTTTCATTGCCCTTGAAAATTATAATGATGCGATAAACATTTTAGGAATTGGTATTACACTTGCCCCACCTGATAAACAACCTCCAATTAATGATTTAATACACTATGCAAAAATAGATTATTTTTATCAACAAGGTGGAAATAATGTATGTCATCCTGAAAAATCAAATTGGTCTTTTACTGATACCAAGAAAACTACTAGAACAAAGAATGCTTCGGATCAAATATTTTCATTAACATCTCAAAATCACAATTTTGATAGAGAGATCAAAGATGTGATGTTTGTAAAAGTGATCAATGGAAATAATCCTTCTGTTGAACTTCTTGTAGCATGGACTGAAACTGGAGTTGATACTGGAAAGTTTTTTCCTGATATTGAAACATATGATGAATTATTCACAATTACTCCTGATACAATCCACTTTGAATTTGGAAATGAATGTACTGATGTTTTAAAATTTACTATATTCATTATTGATGAATCGACTTTAGATTCTGATGATGATGGGATTCTAAATGAAAATGATCTTTGTCGAGATGATCCAGAAATTTATAATGAATTTGAAGATGATGACGGTTGTCCTGATGTTTCTCCAGTAGATCAATGCTTTTTAGATTATCTTTCAAACTTTACAGGAGATGAACCTCCATCAGAAATTAATGATATTCTTCAAAAAACAATAACTTGTGTTATAGATACTCAAAATAATCCAAAGAATCCAGATACCACAATTCATTTGATGGGATTATATGCCTATTTGGCATACAATTTTGAAGAACTTGGAGAAGAATATTCTGAACAAGAATCAAATTCATGGAGACAAGTAATTACATATGCTACAAAAATTCTAAACTCTGATTCAAATTCTGATGAAGCATATTTTGCATTAGCAATTTCTTATTTTGAGCTTGGAGAATTCCAAAATGCATTTTTGGCAATTGATAATGCAATAATTATTAATCCAAACGATTCAGGTTATCTTGATTTCAAAAATGAGATACTCCAATATCAAGAAGATACAAAATCCTCATCATATTCAATAACAAAGAATGAAGGCGAAGTAACTATAATTTTAGAATATACAAGAAATACAAATATTTCTGGAAAAGAGACTCTTTTTGCAGGACATTCAATTGAAACTACAACTGGTAAAATAGATTTCAGTAATGAAAAAGCAAAGTTTACTTTGGATGAGAACACATCAATTAAAATTACCTCATCAGACAATCTTAAAAAAATAATTGATTTGAAAAAAGGAAAACTTTACGCATCATTTGACAAATCTCTTTGTGATGGAATAATCTGTAATATCATAACACCAACATCTGTTCAACAAATTACAGGCACAGAATTTGTAATTAATTATGATGTCAGATCAAAAAAGACAACAGTATTTTTGAATGAAGGAACCATGGATATTTTTCCAAATGATGGTATATCTCAATCCATCACAGGTCCAAAAGCAATTAGAATTGTAAACACTGAGATTGCTCAGATTTCAGACATGTCAAAAAATATGTGGTCAGGAGAAATTGAATTTAGAGAGTTTGAGCAAAAACAAGATGAATCAACTAAGGATTTTGATCAATGGATGTATTTTGAAGATTTGATTGATTGTGAAAATGAAGAAGATTGTGATGCATCAAATGCTAGTATTAGATTTTTTATTCCACAGGGATGGGTTTTTGACTCTATAATTGATTTTGATTATTCTTACTCTGATTATGGTGATCATGGTGACTATGACGGTTATGATTCTGACGGTTATGATTCTGACGGTTATGATTCTGACGGTTATGATTATCCTATTTCACCATCATCATTTGATATTTTTATCCCACAAACGATTTTTGAAAATCTATTTAATGATTTTTTTGCTTATGGTGATGAAACAGATGATGATGAAAATGATGACCATGTAGATGATAATCATGGTGACTATGATAATGATAATCATGGTGACTATGATGATGATGGTTGCGAAGAAGGATGTTCAGGAATTATAGTTGACAAATGGAATAATTCCCATCTTTCTGGAGAACGATTTCATGAAGATACTTCGATGTTATGGATTGGTGATTGGGCATTTGGAGAAGATGAATTCATTTTGCTTTTACTAGAAAAAAATAACTCGTTTAAATTATATGATGAAAGTCAATATTATGACTATATTCAGAATTTATCTGAATATTTCTGCCAAGATGATGATCCGATTTATGGTGAAGAATGTAATATTCAAAGAAATGAGGATGCAAAATTACTACATTTAGATGATGTCACTGCATTTCATCAAAAATATTTTGTTGGTTTTCATGATGATCATGATGATATCAATCAAGTGTATAGATTTACAGTAATTCCAAATGGTAATGAAATTTGGACTTTTATGTTTGCAACTGAAACTGAGACTGATTGGGCTTATGTAGAAGATTATGAAACTGTAGAAAATTCATTAATCTTTGGTAAATATGTGAAACCAAAAATTTCAACTACTCCAACCCCAGGTACTCCAACCCCAGGTACTCCAACCCCAGGTACTCCAACCCCAGGTACTCCAACCCCAGGTACTCCAACCCCAGGTACTCCAACCCCAGGTACTCCAACCCCAGGTACTCCAAAACTTCCAACTATGGCAAAACAAAAGCAAACTCCAATTGATATTGTCAAAAAAATAACTTCTAACTCTGGTTCTGGTACTTCATTTGCTTCAAAATATTTGGATAAAACAGAATCTGTTTCAAAAAAGAAAGTTCCTGCATGGGTAAAAAATAACGCAAAATGGTGGTCTGAAAAACAAATTGATGATGATGCATTTGTTGGTGGCATTCAATATTTAGTCAAAGAAAAAATTATTACAGTTCCACAAGATCTAGTTACAAAATCTAAATTTATTAAATTTAATGCTAAAGAATTTACAAAACCTTTGAGTAGAGGTGAAACTGTTACAGTTGAAATTAATGGAAAGATAGAAAATTTTGCAAGGGATGCAATTAATCTTGAAATTCAATACCCTGATAATAAAATCACTAAACAAACTCTGGTGGGGGCAAATGGGGAATACCAAACTTTACTTTTGTTAGATAATCAATCTCCTATAGGAACTTATAATGTTAAAGTAAAGTATCTCAACAAAATTGTTGATATTGGAAAATTCACCTTAAAGTCTAAAACTCAAAACACTGAAACAATAATTGAAAATAAACCAATGCCTGATTGGCTTCGAAATAACGCAAAGTGGTGGTCTCAAGGACAAATTTCTGAAGATGATTTTATTCAAGGAATTGAATATCTAATACAAAATGGAATATTGACATTTTCAGCAGATGAGGTAAAAACAGTTGAAGAAAAATCTGAAATAAAAGAACAAACAAAAACTTTCAACTATAATACAAAGTCCTTAAAAATTGACAAATCTTCATACAAGATTCCAACCTCCAGAGGAGCGTCTACTGTTGTTTCAATAACAGGTGAAATTGATGATTATTTGTCTGGAGTAGCAATTTACATTGAACTTGAAACACCAGATGGAGAAAAAATTGAACAAAAAGTTCGTGCTGCAAGTGGATTTTATAATACTCAAATAATGATTGACCCAAGTTATGTGCCTGGTCAATATATCATCAAAATCATGTATTTAGATAAAATAGTTGATGCAATTTCATTTGATGTTACAAACTAATTTTGATTAAGCACAAATTTACACAATTAATCCTAAAGTAATTAATATTCCAAAAATGGTGGCAGATTATGTCATTTGGTGAAGTAGATACACTAAACATGTTATTTGATAAACTGCAAAATCTGTTTGATGAATCTCAAGGATACTATGAATCATTTCTTGATACCAATAACATGTACAAAAAAGGTCAGATAAGTGACAAAGAATTCTTCCAAAAACTTGGTGATTATACTGTGGCATATTCTGCATTAGAATTTTTAGCAATCAAAGTAATTTTTGAATTAAAAAAATCAGTTGGAAATAGCTCTGGAAATACACAATCGCCTGGATTGATGCCAGGTATGGGTAATCCTGGAGGAATGCCGGGTGGAATGCCTGCAAGATCTGGAACTCCAGATAATCCAGTTGGAGGTCCACCAGGAATTGTATCTGCACAAGAAGCATTTGGAGAGGCTGGTACTTTACCATCACCTGATCCACGTTTTATTCAGCAAAGTACAATTCAACAAGGTAATGGAAGTGGATGTACTTCATGTGGAGCAGATTTAAGACCTAATGCAAAGTTTTGCACAAAGTGTGGAACTAGAGCATAAAATTAGAAATTATTTTTATTGTGTTGTACCGCATTCAGGACAGAATTTTGCAGTAGCTGAAAGACCTGAACCACATTCTGAACAAAATTTACCATCTGATGTTTTTTCACTGTATGCATTTCCAACAAATGCTGAAGTTTTAACAGCCCCTGATGGTTCATATTTGTCATCATCAATTAAAACTGGTTGAAAGTCTTGTTCTGTTAAAAATGTCATCATTCTTGGAATCCCTTCCCCACCTTCATTTTTAGGATCAGGTACTGAATCTCCTAACCAAAATGCAAATCTCATTAGAGTTAGTTCTGGAGTTGAAAATGCCAAAGTATGTTTTGACATGTAATCTTCAGCAGCTTTTTTGCCATCAAAAACTTCCATAGCTAAAGTATTTGGCGTTAATGTATAATGGTTTCTAGATCGTAATCATTCGAAATGTTTTAACCACATTATCTCTAACTCTATTTGGGCATAATTTACATGGGAAAAAGTGACTTTAAAGAAAAGTTGATCATAGCTGGATTCCTTATAGGGATCTTTTTACCTATACGATTAGTTTTTGTTGAATATGTTTCTGATCAATGGTTAGGTAACTTTGGTTTAATTTCTGCATTAGGTCTGGTTTTGTTAATTTTAATTAAAAAAGGAAAACTTGGAAAAATTGGAAGTATATTTGACAAACAAATGAAAAAGACAATTTTTGGAAAGACTGGAAAATTTGTAATTATTTTTTCAATGTTATCTTTAGTATACTTTGGTAGTTCTATGATGTTTATTGAAAGAGGTGTTACTGTTTACTCTGAGGATCAAGAGTTATTTTATGATGCAATTATTCAAAACAAAAACTTGGATCAAATTAACCCAAATAATCTAAAAAATATCCATATTGTTTATGAATCTGATAATTTACTATATTCTACTTTTGATTATGCATTTTCAATCACTTATTCTATAATGAATGAGTTTTCAGGTGGATGGCTAGAGCATCTATACTTTATTTTGCTTGTAGAGCAAGTTGAGATGTTGGGAATTTTCCTATTTTATAGAATCTTTTACAGACCAGTTATTTCAATATCTGCTTAGAATAATTTCTCTAGTATTTTGTACTACCACTCTTCGATTTCATCCTCTACATCATCATCAGATTTACTCTTAATTGATGGTCGAATAGGTATGAATATTTTCATATTATTTCTACTGACTAGATCTACTTAGAATTGTGTTTGTTTAGTTCAAGCTTATGGTAAATAGTGGACCGGGAGGGAATCGAACCCTCGACATCCTCGTTGCGAACGAGGCATTATACCCCTAAACCACCGGCCCTAAATTACTTGTTTAAAGCTGTATTTTTATTCATTTTCTAATATGATGATATCACAGTTAGTCTCTGAAGTTAATTTTGAATTTTAATTAAATACTCACAAACGATAATCTGATCTTTGATTTATTGAACAAATTGGAAATTAGTTCATATTGTAAGATCTATCAATTAATGAAAATCGGAAAATGATTAATCATTTTTTTGATATCTCTTTTTAATCACAATCAATATTTATGATGTTTAAAAAAACGTTTTAATGAATAGATTTTTTATAATAATTCTAATTTCACTAATTTCTTTATTTATTCTAGTGATATTTTTTATTCCAATAATTGATGAGTTTGAAACATTCAACTGTATTACCACCCCGTGTATGATACCAAAAATTACCATTTTTGAGTCTCTCCAAAATCAAAATCCTCAAATTAATTCATTTGAACAATGTATTGCTGCAGGAAATCCTGCAATGGAGTCTCATCCAAGACAGTGTAGAACTGTAGATGGAAACCATTTTGTTGAGCAAATTGATTCCTAATGATAATTTATTCTAATTTATTGAATTTTTAAAATTACCTAAATAATTTACATTACAACTGTGATTTCTGGAGATGATACTCCTCCAAAGCCTGGATCGATTTTTTGTTTTGGATTCAATGATGTATCATGATGACATGCTTTGTTACATACAGGACAGAATTTTCTATCAAGAACAATACATTGACAAATATGGTTTTTCACATATGATTGAGCTGCTTGATTCCATTCACCTGTCCCGTTACAATACACGCATACATTTCCTGAATCAGAACTAGCTCCTTTGCAAAAATCACATACATCATCTGTCATTTTTATGACTCTGTATTATTCTCTGAATCAATATATTTGAAGAGATTGTGCTCATTCAACAATTTGGATGATTTTCATTAATTATTTACAACTGTATAAAATTTGTATATGATTATAAACAAATATTTGGTTTTTCTTAGGATCTACTTAAATTCCTTTAATGTGGATATATGATAGCGAGGAAACTATCAGACCTATTGAAATTCAAAGAGATGTCTTTGTGGAAGTAGATAGATAGGACAAAGGAAAACCCGAAAAAAGGTAGAAGCATCTAGAATTCGTTAGTAGTTTTCCATTTACCCTCGTTTCCTATTTCGTTTAATTATTGATAAAAAATTAGTAAAATATTTTTTCTAGAATCTATTAAAATTGGATTTTACATATTATCTTAAAGCATAATAAACTGCAAGGAATAAAATTTTCAGATGACGTTTGATACTGTGATTGTTGATTCTCACATAATTCTTCCTCGGGGAATGATTGATAAAAATCTCATAATTGATGAGGGAAAAATTGTTGGATTAACATCTGATATTCCATCATGTGACAATAAAATTAATGGTAATGGTTTGATTTGTGTTCCAGGTCCAATTGATACTCATGTTCATTATGGTGTATATTCTCCAATTAATGAAGCTGCAAAAACTGAATCACATGCTGCAGCAATTGGTGGCATCACTACTATGATGAGAATGCTTAGATTAGAAGATTCATTTTCAAATTCTTTACAATCTCAACTTGATACTTCTGCTCATAATCACTATATTGATTATGCAATTCATGCATCTGTTTTTAATTCACAACAAATCAATGAAATGAATATTTGTGTCGAAAAAGGAATTACATCATTTAAAATTTACATGAATCTTGGTGGTGAAGTTGGACATGTATACATGGATATGCCACCAAATTCTACCGAACTTGTTGCAGTAAAAGTTGAAGTTACAGATGAAATAGTAGAACAAACAGTAAAGACTGCGGCATCACTTGGATGTCCAGTTCTAGTTCATGCAGAAGATTATGAATCCTGTGGATGTGGAATTAAAACTGCTAAAGAAAAAAATCAAGATGGGTTATCTGCTTGGTCTGAAAGTAGGTCCCCTGAATTTGAGGCTAAAGCAATTAAAACTGTGTCAAAATTTGGGCGTGATTATGACTGTGTAATCTATTTTGTTCATATTGGTTCTCAACGAGCACTATTACAAATAGAAGAAGAAAGAAAACTTGGAACAAAAATATTTGTAGAGACCTGTCCTCATTATCTAACACTATCATATGAAAAACAGCAAGGATATCTTGCTAAAGTTATGCCGCCAATTAGAACTGAAAATGATAGACAAGCAATATGGAGTGCTCTATCTGGAAATCAAATTGATACAATAGGAACAGATCATGTGGCAAATCAATTAAAACTCAAACTAGATGGGGAGGATGTTTGGGGTGCCCTTGCAGGATTTCCAGGAATTGGAACCGTTCTTCCAATATTACTTAATGATGGAGTAAATCAGAATAAAATAACTTTGGAGCAATTTGTTTCCTTTACTAGTACAAATGCTGCAAAAATCTTTGGAATGTATCCCCAAAAGGGAACACTAGAGAAAAATTCTGATGCAGACATTACGATGATTGATTTGAAAAAAGAAAAAAAGGTAACATCTGAATTGTTTGGAGGTTTTTCTGATTATATTGTATATGAGGGACGAAATCTAAAAGGCTGGCCTGTAAAAACAATTGTTAGAGGAGAAGTTGTTGCTGATAATTTTGAAGTAATAGGTAAGCTTGGTCATGGAAAACTAGTTGAACGAAAAATTTAGAATTTTGAAATATTTTTTTAAGAGAAGAATTAATCTAATTACCGAAATTTGATTTTGTAGATTCACCTAAATTTCATTAATTTTATTAACAATATATGCAATTTGACGATGATATTGATTCTCAGATAATAATTCAAAAGAATCTCAGACGTGCTTTGGATGAATCCTCTATGGTGACAATTACTGATGAGAATGGAATAATCAAATATGTAAATAAGAAATTTTGTGACACCACTGAATATACTTCAGATGAATTAATAGGAAATACTCACGAATTAATTCGTTCTGGATATCATCCTATTCAATTTTATGACAATTTATGGAATAAAATTAATTCCGGACAAGTATGGCACGGTGAAGTTAAAAATAAATCAAAAACTGGAAAAATATTTTGGTGTGATGTTTTCATTGTACCTTTTTTTAATAAACATGGAAAAATTCATGAACATATTGCAATCCGTAGAAATATCACAAAACAAAAAAAATTCTATGAAGATAATCTGAAAAATGAAAAAATGATTACATTGGGGAGATTTGCTGCTCATCTTGCACATGATTTGAAAAATCCTCTTTCTATCATTCAAGTTTCATTGGAAAATCTAAAACTATTGTATGGATCAGACAAATCACAACAAGACATTATGGAAAAAATTGATCGTTCAATTGATAGAATCACTCATCAAGTTAACGATGTATTAGATTTTGTACGGGAACAACCAATAACATTAAACAATAATAAAATGTCTGAAATTATTTCAGAATCTTTAGATTCTGTCCCCATTCCAGAAAACATAAAATTAATTCTTCCAAAAAATAATGTTGAAGTATATTGTGATGAAAAACAATTTTCTACAGTTTTCAATAATTTGATTTTAAATGGAATTCAGGCAATTGTTCATGCAGGAACAATAGAAATCACAGTCGAGGAAAATAATGATGGAATTATTATCCAAGTTAAAGATTCAGGTAGAGGTATTCCAAATCAAAATCTTGATTCAATCTTTGAGCCATTATTTACTACAAAACAACAAGGAACAGGATTAGGTCTTGCAAGTGTCAAATCTGTTGTAGAATCTCATGGTGGAGTAATTTCTGTTACATCTCCACCTACTATTTTTACAATCACATTGCCAAAAATTTCAGATATTTCTAATTCAAGTAAGATATAACATAAATTCAATAATTCTATAAAATATCGAATTTGCCGCCTATTTTGGCTCTGTAAATCACATCAGGCTTTCTGAGAAAAATTCCAGATTCTAGAACTCCTGTAATTCCTTTGATTCTCTGAGATAATATTTTAGGATTTTTTATGACTCCAAAGTCACAATCTAAAATTATGTTACCGTTTTCTGTAAAAAATGGATATCCTTTATCAAGTGAACGTAGCTGTGATGTCCCGCCTAATTTTTTGATTGATTGAATTACAGAGTTTCTTGCAAGTGGATGAATTTCAACTGGAACAGTTCGTGTGAAATTTTTTACAAATTTTGTTTTATCTGCCATGATTACTACTTTTTTTGCAAGACTAAACAAAATATTTTCTCGCAACAAAGCTCCACCCCCACCTTTGATTACATATTTTTGGGAATCAATTTGATCTGCTCCATCAAATACTACATCAATAAAATCAACTTGATCTGATTCTACAAGAGGTATTCCTGCTTTTTCTGCAATTAATTTAATTTGCAATGATGTTGGAACTCCTTTGATATTGTAATTTTTTATTTTGATTAATTTTGCAAGGGATTTTACAAATGCAGTTGCTGCTTTACCACTACCTAAACCAATTACGGAATTATCTTTGACAAATTTTAGTGCATTATTTGATAATGCCTTTATGGCATCATCGTAGGACAATTATTCTACCTCTGCTTGATCAAGCTTTGAGAGAACTTTCATGATGTCTCCTTTGATTTTATCTAAATCATCACTATCCTCATCAAAGTCATCATCAAATGTTGCTATTTTTGGTTCAGGTAGTGCTTTATGTTCGCTAATTTTTGCAACTTCTTTTTTGATATCCGGTTTTATTTCTAATTTTGATGTAACTGACTGTATAATTTCGATTTTATCTTCTATTTTTTGTTTTGGAGTAATGATTTCTTGAACTATTTCTTCTCTTGGTGTGATTGTTTCTTGAATTATCTTTTCTTTTGGTTTGATTAACTCTGTTTGAATAATTTTTGGTTGTGGCATTGGTTTTACAACTTGTTTTATTTCCTCTTTTTCAAATAATGGGAATTTCACTTCTTTTCTTGGAACATTTGTTAATGTGGTTAATTCAAATGATTGTCTTGATTTTGTTGCAGGAATCTCAATTGGTTTAATTTTTACATCTTTTGATGTTTCAAAATTAAAAGTATCTTTGATTGATTCTGAAATCTTTTGTTTTACTTGCTCTTTCTTTATTTCAGGTGTTTGAATTTTGGCACTAGTCATCTTTGATGATAATTCGTATAATCTATCATCTAGCTTTGATAATTTTTGATCCATTAATGTAATCAAACCATCACCTACTGGACCCAAATCTGGATGTTTACTTGCTTGTTCTAGTTTTTCTAGTCTAGCTAAAATAATTCCTAATTGATGTTGATATTTTAATAATAATTTATCTTTTTGAATTTTAGAAAATTCAGAATCTGTTTGATATAATCTTGATATTGTTTTAGTTAGAATATCTTTTTCAATTCTTAGAGTGCTAATCTGACTTTTAATGTGAGAACTTGCACCAAGACTTAGTAATTGATTTTTGTCTCTAGGCATTTTACGTACAGCCGCAGCTGTAGCTACACCAACTAGTGAACTAAGAATAATTACAATCTCTTGCATCTAAGTATACCATTTAATCCAGGAATACTTTCTGCGTTTAGCCTCTGGGAATCCACAACTTGCACATTGGTGATGACGTTTGTGAAGAGAATTTTTACCACATCGTCTACATCTAATGTGAACTTTCTTCTTTGTAAAACCACCCATAGAAGTTGTGCCTTTTACCATCCAGAATCACCTATTTTTGTGCCGGTGGAGGAGATATCATAACTACATTGTCTCCTCTAACTACAATGGTTCCAAGGCTTTTAGAATCGCCTTCAGCAGGAATTTCCTCTGAAGAGTCGAGTAGCAGGTTCATGTGTTGGTCAAATCCAAGTAGAGTACCTCTAATTGTTTTTGTTCCTTTGAGTTTAATCAGTACAACTTGACTGATACTCTCATCCAATACTTTTACTGCCATATCAAGGGACATCATTAATCACTTATTGACTTGGATATTGAGGCGTTATATTAAACATTCATTGGTGAAACTATGAGCTATGCCCAGTGAGGCAAGTTTGACACCTTTTTCCTAAATTTTCGATAATTTCATC
>Ga0209140_1000713_pt1 | contig 18244 bp, 11 predicted proteins | sample SaaInlV_120m_DNA_3_FD_184666 | JGI IMG/M metagenome (GOLD analysis project Ga0209140, IMG submission 184666) | Marine microbial communities from expanding oxygen minimum zones in the Saanich Inlet - Saanich Inlet SI073_LV_100m_DNA (SPAdes) (version 2) | ecosystem: Environmental > Aquatic >... | reverse complement strand
GCTGAATCTGGAACGATTGATCAAAATCATTATATTGACCAATAAGTCTAAAACTAATAGCAGTGCTATATTGGTAATTCATTTTCAATGAAGCCAAATAACCGGAATAATACTCATCTTTTTTATCCAATGTTTTCATTTGATATTGACTAAAAGATCCGCTCATCAAAAGTCTCTCAAACAATTATTGATCCACACCTGAGTAAAAAGAAAAACTATATCCTGTTTCTGGCACCTCTAAAAATGTTGCCAATTGAATACCATAATTTCCACCAAAATAAATGGAGGTACTTTTGGTAATTTTACTATTAATGTTCGTGCCGATTTTCCATAAATTTTTAAAATTAGTTTCCTTGAATCGGCGAAAGGATGTATAATTAAAATTGCCATTAATATTTGTTTGCTTGGGCAATTTAAAATTGCTAAAAATAAAAGTGGATTGTCTTTTTATTTCACCGTCGAAGTTTTGGTTTATACCGGTATAAAAGCCTCCCACAAATTTATTTAAAAAAGTATTTGGAGAATAAATCCATACACTTTCCATGTATAATCTTTGTTCATTATTACTGGATACAAATCCATTTTCAGCCCGGAATGTAGGGGTGCTATGATCATACCCCATTTCCAAATTCCAATGTTCCGTATCTCGTCGTAATTCTAATTCCACCGCATTTCCTGTGAATGATTCTCCGTCAAATGTAAAAGAATAATCATCTCCAAAAAATGAACCATCCACCAACAAAGAATCATTCGGCTCTACTGTTTTTGAGAAAACAGTCTGAAATTCTATTTGATATTTTTTATTTAATCGATAACGTGTATCAAACCCCACCGTCGAACCACTTCCATTATTATTCGCCATTCGTCTATCAGTTGCAAGAACGCCATAAAAACTCCCATCATTCAATGTGCGTTTCATCCTGAAAATATTTGAAAAACTTTGTCCACCCATTTCTGAAAAACTTTGCTCTTCACCAGGAATTGTATAGGGCGAATTCTCGTCTAATGCAGATAACATATACCAAGACAGTTTTTGCCCGCGATTGATAATTCGACCTGCAATTTTCGGGTTATTGATAGACCGTGTATATATAGGGTTAATCCACGTATCAATTAAATCATTTCCCGCATTAAAGAAAGGGCGTTTTTCCTGAAAATACAATGCGAAAGTTGTATTCACGTCCACCTGCTGTTCGTCCGCTTCTACCTGACTAAAGTCCGGATTAATTGTCAATTCTGCAAAGCGGTCTGAACTGAAACTATATTTAATTCCAAGAGATGCTTCACCGTTAATGTCCCCTTTTTGAAGTGTATTATTTGCATCTAGAGCTGAAGCTTGAGATCCAACAATGGCTGGTAAAAACTCTAAACTACCCTGTTGTTTAATATCTCGGATTCCTGTAAGGGTTCCCAATTGACATAAGAAACAGGGATCAGTTCTATCAAATCCGCCCCAAACAATTTGGGCTCTTTTTTCACGTGGAAGGCTTCGATAAAACCCAACTTTCCATTCTTGAACTTCCTGCTCTGGAAATGAGAGACTAGAGAAAGGAATAGACATTTCAACCTGATAACCGGAATCGGTAATCCTTCCTTGAGATTCATAGATTAGGTCAAAAGATTCATCATCATTATTCCCATCATTTTTTGCATCTAATTGAACGCCATAAGGATTTGCGCCAATCATGGTTCCCACATTCGCATCCCCATAGGTATCTAAAAAAATTGCTACAAAATCATCACCCCAAGCTCGATCTCGTTTTTGGTACGAAGCGCGAATATCAGCAGGATTGGCTGATGCCCAAAATGCTACATAAAGATTTGATTCATCATAACCAACTTTGACCTTCGTTTTTTCCGATGGCATGATGTTTTCACCCGGGTCAATTTCTATAAAATAATCGGTTCCCGTGGCTCGCCCCCAACTTTCTTCTTCTAGATTTCCGTCAATAGTGATTGATTCATAAAATCGCTCCGCTTCCACGGTTGGGTCTTTCAGGGTTTCCATTTTTTCAGCCAATAAAATTTGGCTCAATAAAATAAGAGTGATTGCTTTAATTATAAACCTCATAAAATTCATTTTTCATCATTGATTCATATCTTGGACATAATGAAAGAAAAATGGTTGTCTTTTTATCGCTATTGATTTTTGTCCAATTTTTTCAATATTTCAATCCGTTCTTTTTCAACCCGTATTCGTTTCTCATCAACTATTTTCAAGGCACGATCTTTTTCCCTTTCGGTCATTTCAAATTCTATTTTTAGTCGTTTGATATCTCTTTGAGCGTCCCTGTCCATCTCCCTTTCCTTTTCCTTTTCTAAAAAATCTCTGGTTTCATAATAGGAATCAAGTTCTTCACAATTCAAGCAGACCAATCCTTCTTCCAGCATTTTCCATATGTGCCCTACCATATCCCTATCGTGCATGCGGTGAATATTGCGAATATCGTAGATAAAGTATCTTAATTTTTCATCTAAATAAATTGATTTCCCCACAGGGATAAGCAAGGTTAATTCCACTTCTTGATATTGATAAGGGTCATCAATGGGGAATTGAAAAAATTGATTGAATGACAAGGAATTTTTATCATCAATAAAATGATAGTCGATATTTTCTGCAAAATCTCTTGCATCATAAAAAGAACCAGCGTTCGCGCGTTTTTCGATATTCAAATGAAATAATGAATCCTGAGAAGGGCGAATATTCAATTCAACATTAGATGAAAGTCTATGTTCGCCATTTTTTGTTTCAATGATTTTTGTATCTCTTTCATCCCAATAAAAATATTCATGAGGGTTTAGACTCAATTTCAAGGTATCCGAAGAAACTTTATAGAGAGCAATATCCAATTCTTTCCGGGCGGATTCAGAATAAAATGTAATCGCCTGAAATCCAAAGAATATCATAAAAAGAAGTCCAAAAATCCACAAGCTTAATAAGGTCCCTTTTACAGCATTAGATTGCTTCGCCATATTAAACAATAAACGTAATCCTAAATAAATGAGTTGGAATAAAGGGATACCCACAAATAAAATAATCCCCATAAGAACAAACATTTGTGGGACAGGGATTTGATTAAAAATGGATTCTAATGTGTAATTGATTTCCAGAAAATCACCGCCAAATCCAATTCCTGTGGCAATGGCCACAAAGCAAGATAAAGCAATGGCAGCAATAAGACCGAGCCCTAATAAAATAACACCAATCAATGGTTTTATAATTTTACCCAAAACAATGAATATACCTTGTATAGCTTCCACCAAAAAACCAAAAATTGCACCGAGTCCGGCTAATATTTTTCGGACCCATGTCTTATTTTTTTCATTCGACACGGTTTCTTCAATTTTGGAGGCAACGGTGCGGCCGATGGTTTCTGCCGTTACCGGTTCTCCTCGCATTTCCAAATAATCTGATGCTCGATCTGCCAAAGGAGCAATCACCCAAAGGATAAGATAAACCAAAAGTCCAAATCCGCCAATAAGCATTGTTAATAAAAACCCCAGACGAAACAGAACTGGGTCCACATTAAAATAAGCGCCAAGCCCACCGCAAACACCGCCCAGAATTTTGTCATCTGGATGACGAAATATTTTCATTCTTTTTTTAGGCGTCGCGCGAGTTTCCGTAAATCCAGCATCGTCTGATTCATCGCCGTATTCTTCCGGCTTGCCCATAATGGCAATTACATCTTCTACTTCAGATGATGTAATAATGCTAATCTTCTTTTCCTGCATAATTTCTGCAATTCGGGATTCTATATCGGTGATTATTTCATCCTGACCTTCAGATGTGGAAAAATAAGACCGAATCGCATTTAGATAATTTTGAAGTTGGGAAAATGCATCTTCTTCAATGTGAAATATTATGCTGCCCAGATTAATTGTATTGGTTTTCTTCATGATTCTTTATGATTTTTTTATGGTTAATCGAACTGCCTTGACTAGGTCTTTCCATGTTTCATCTAGCTCTGATAAAAAAACAATTCCTTCTGCGGTGGTAAAATAATATTTTCGAGGGGGCCCCGACTTGGATTCTTCCCAGCGATAAGAAAGAAGCCCTGAATTTTTTAAGCGAGTCAGTAGTGGATACAGGGTGCCTTCCACCACAATTAAGTTTGCTTTTTTAAGTCGTATTAAAATGTCAGACGGGTATGCTTCACCATTTTTTAAGATGGACAGAATGCAATATTCCAGCACCCCCTTCCGCATTTGAGCTTTTGTATTTTCAAGTTTCATCTAAATATTCATTAGTTGGTATAGCAAGTATACGGGTATAGTTTAGTACTATGCAATACATACTAGTAAAAAAGTTTTTATAGGGATCAAATGATTATTAACCCACGACTTAAGTCGTGTGTTATAAGAAGAGTGGGCTTTGGAACTATGAGATTGGAACTGGTTTTATTTTGATCCTATACAGTCAATCAATCACCCAAGCCCTATTTGCCGATAAAAGCCGTTTTGGTGCCATCATACTGCAAAAATGAAAATAATATTTGGTTACTGTTGTTTCTGGGGCGTGAAGTAGAAAACTATAAAAAAATATATAATTAATAAAAATGAGTAAGCCGGGTGTTTCATTTTATTGATCGAATTTGGTCTGACTCAAATACTGATAGCCCTGAACCACTGTTGGCTAAATGAAATACCATTCCCTGCGCGATGGTTTTCGCATGAATGCCGCGATACTTTTTTGCAGGACCAATCATAATGGGATTTAGTAGTGTCATAATGCCCTTGCCAATAAGTTCACCAAAACGGGATTCTTTCCGCGGTCCCATAATAAGCGAAGGTTGAAAGATCTGAATTTTTGGAATAGACATTTTTTTGATTTTATTTTCAATATCGCCTTTTACCTGATTATAAAAGATAGAAGATTCCGAATTGGCACCCAAAGCGGTTACAATTGAAAAAGAGTCCCCATTAATTTTTTCTGCCCATTGGGCAAAGCGATCGGGTAATTCAAAATCTACATACCGGAATGCATCCTTAGATCCGGCGGTTTTTATGGTGGTTCCCAAACAGCAAAATATGTGATTCACAGGCTCAAGTGATTCCATCTCTGATTGGTTTTCAAAATCAAAAATGATTTCTTTTAATTTAGGATGCGACTCAAATGACGGTTTTCGCACTAAGACAGTGATAGAATCAAAATTGGGTGAATTCAGTAATTCCTGAACGAGATAGGAACCCACGAATCCGGTGGCACCAATAATAAGGGTGGATTTCATCGTTTAGAACGTTTTGACAGATAATTCAATTATTTTCAACAGATAATTCAATTATTTTCATTCATTGTCATACTAAATATTAATTAAAATTTTATCAATATTTTCATTAACATTGGTGCTGCTCTATGAAGCAATTTGCATATAAAACACTTCTTGGCATACTTCTGTCAATTCCCCTTTTCGGTGAAAACATCTCAGTAGATGCTCCACGAGTGGTGTTAAAAAATATTGAATTTAATGTGTCTTATTCCGGTGACTTTTCGGAGCAAGATTCATTTGCTCTTTTGGTAAATGGGATAATATTCTCTCCAAGCAATATTACAGATGGAAAAGTTCATTTTAATCAAATTTCCATTTCTGAAATCACAGATGCTTCATTCCACCTGACGAGTGGTGAAGAGACAATCCACAAATTCAATCGCAAAGTTATTCCTGGTTGGATCTCTATTCTTCCGCCTATTATTGCTATATTGTTAGCCTTCGCATCTCGAGCTGTAATTCCTTCGCTCTTCGCAGCCATTTGGTTTGGCGTTTGGTCTTTAAGCCATTTTAGCATTATGGATTTAATCCCATCCCTCCTGAATTCCTTTTACGTGTACATTTTAAATACCATGATTGACCGAGATCATGCAATCTTAATCTTATTCACATTGATGTTAGGTGGTATGGTGGGTATTATTTACAGAAATGGGGGGATGCATGGTATTATTAAACATCTCATTAAAAAAGCAGACACCCCAAGAAAGGGGCAAATTGCAATTTGGTTATTTGGGATAATCATTTTTTTTGATGATTATTCGAATACATTGATTGTTGGGAACACATCCCGACTGCTTTGCGATAAACTTAAAATATCCCGACAAAAATTAGCTTATTTGGTTGATTCAACCTCAGCGCCCGTTGCCACCATCGCTGTTATTACAACATGGATTGGTTTTCAGGTTGGCATTATTGCGGATGCGCTTCCAGGTTTGGAAGGTTTAGACGAATCGGCTTATATGCTTTTTATTCATTCAATTCCCTACAGCTTTTATCCCTTTTTAGCTATTGTAATGGTGGGGCTCATTGTAACATCAGGGAAAGATTTTGGTCCCATGGTTGAGGCAGAAGAACGGGCAAGAGCGGGCATAAAATACGCACCAAATATGGACAATTTAGAAGCTGATGCTGGTGCAGATGCTGATGAACTTTTTGTGAAACAAAATGTGAATTATAAAGCGCGCAATGCCGTTATCCCCATTGCTGTGTTAGTGTTTTCCATGCTTTATTTCATTTTCACTTCGGGTGAGGGTGATACACTCAAAGATATCTTGGGAAGTTCAGATACATTTGGTGCATTGATGCATTCAACTTTATTAAGTGCCTTAACTGCAGCTGCGCTTTCTGTGGGACAAAGAATTCTCAATTTGAATGAAATATTGGATGCATGGTTTAGTGGATTAAAATTTATGCTTATGGGATTAATGGTTTTACTTCTGGCTTGGGCCTTAGCAGATATTTCTAAAGATCTCGGTACGGCTGATTTTATTGTATCCACATTGGGTGATTCCATATCAATGCCAATCTTGCCGTCCATAGTCTTTTTGATTGCTGCCGCCACAGCATTTGGCTCCGGATCCAGTTGGGGCGTTATGGCAATTCTCATGCCTTTGGTAATTCCACTCACTTGGGCTGTCATGGGAAATAATGGCGGCGCCACACCAGAGAATATGCATATTCTTTATTCTACCATCGCCTGCGTTTTAACCGGATCTGTTTGGGCAGATCATTGTTCTCCCATTTCCGATACAACTATTTTAACATCTATGGCTTCGGGCTGCGAATTGATGGATCATGTTCGTACCCAAATGCCTTATGCTGTTTCTGCTGGAGCAGCAGCCTTGTTACTGGGAACTCTGCCGGCTGGATTTGGTGCTCCTTGGTGGGTTTTACTTTTATTGGGAATTGGGTCTCAAGTTATTGTTGTAAAAATATTTGGGCGAAAAACGAGCTAAATCAAATTCGTCTTTAAAGTTTTCTCTAATTCTTTTTTGTCTATTTTGTTTATCATTGATTCAGTTGTTATATTTCACGGATTAACTGGGGTATAAAATGAAAAAATTATCAATCATACTTTTTAGTTTCCTTGCGGGATGTTCTAGCGATCCTGTTAATATGGATGAAGTCTTATTTGAAAGAGGAGGCCAATATATCACCAATGATAATTTTCATTCTTTCTTTTATTTTAACCAAAAAGTGTATAATGGACCAGGGTTTACTCTCCATCGAAATGGAAAAAAGAAAGAAGCTGGCGCATTGAAAAACGGGTTTCAATCTGGAGCATGGAATGCTTGGGATGATAAAGGCAATAAGCGTTTTTCCGGGGGATATGAACACGGAAGGGAACATGGAAAATGGACCGGGTTTTATGCCAGTGGCAAAAAGAAATATGAAGGGGTTTATGAATATGGACACCAAGCGGGCAAATGGCTTTATTTTGATAATGCCGGAAATAAAAATCTTGAAGAAGTTTATTATTCGTGTACAAAAGCTTGTGAAGCATCCCATTTTAAACATACCTGCCCCAAAAAGGGAAAAGTAAATGAATCTGAAAATTTCTAATTCATATTAAAATATTATCTCATAAAAAAGGGCTTCAAATTGAAGCCCTTTTTATTTTCTAATTACAACCTTCATAATATTGAATTTCCGGTGTGAATTTGAACCCTGTAAATATATCCGTACAAATATGGGTGTGATATCGATCCGTAAAAAAAGTGGTAGTCCCATCGCCAATATCATGGACATGGCCATTCTGAGCATCAAATCCACTGTTATCTGGCGTTGAACCATCCAACTCGGTACACCCTAATATGACAGTACCATCACACATCATGCCATAAAGCTCTACCTCTGCTGAACCCACAGTTGCTGTTTCAATCAATCCTTTTTCAAGCAACACTTCCAAGGGACCTTTTGTGGTTGTATGATAATGATAAGTTCCATCAAATGTGGGATGACCACTATAATAATCAAATGAGTATTTTTCATCTTCAATATCATCCGGCGGTGCTGCTAATGGATTGAATAAAGCGACCCCGTTCAACGCAACACCCACTGGGCCCATGCCATATTCATCTGCGCTTGTTCCTACGCTCCCATCAACCAATGCTTCATTTATGGTTAATCCTTTTGATGTGGGGTTATCTGGGATTGATACTGAAAGGTTTTGTGATGAAATTGAATTAGGATTCAAATAATAACCGGTTCCCTGACTCACATATTCAATATGGTTTCCATTGCTTTCACTATAATACCAAGACTCGTATGGAGGCAAATTATCGGATGTAATTACTGTATTATCTCCAGAGATTGTTGCATCTACACAGGAAAAATAAGTGGAATAAAATAAATCCACACCCGTTCCAAAAGATGATTCGCAATTATCCAATGTAAGCGCATCAACATCATGATCGTGATCATCATGATTGTGCCCTGAATCATCATCGCATCCCGAAATAACTAAAACAAGCATTAAAACAAAAAGATGTTTACAATTTTTCAAATTCCTTATCATTATTTCAACAGTATCATTTTTTTCGTTTCAGAATGCCCATTTAATTGAATTCGGTAAAAATAAATACCAGAACCAACTTTAAGACCCGCATTATCTGTACCATTCCATAATACTGATTTAATACCAGCATTTTGAGAACCGTGAACCAATTGCTTCACATATTTCCCGCTTAAATCCAATACTGAAATTTTCACATCCGAATCCTTTGATAATTCATAATGAATGGTTGTGACAGGGTTAAATGGATTTGGATATGCATTATAAAGTGTAAAGTCTTTTGAAATAATATTACCCTCATCAATGTTTGTATATGTCCCTTCTGCTCCAACATATTTACCCAATTCTTCATCCACTAATTGATTCGTATTGAAATTTTGGAATCCAGGAATATCATTGATGAGCCCTCTATAAGCCCCTGCTAACAAAAAATGCTCTTCAAATGTAAAAGTCTGATTTGCCCAATCATCCGAAACTGTGCTGGTGAATGCATGATAATGATGCCCATAATCATCGTGACTATGACTACCAAATTCATCTAATGGAGTTTCGTATCCATCCATAGTAGCATGAGAAGATTCATATTTACCATACAAAGCTAATCCGTCAAACGAAAAAGCAATAATTGGAGGATGGGTATGTCCAGTATAGTCATCTAGGTTATATAGATTAATTCCATTGCCACTAAATGCATGACCATCTGCGTGATAATGAAGCCCCATCCCTCTTCCTACATGTGCACCCGTTGAGGTAATCTCAGCATTCATTTGTGCAAAAGTTAACGTGTTATTGTAGGCTGGATAAACTTTAACACCATCCACAGCAATTCCGTTAGCGGATATCGATGAATGATTATAAACATTCCATTCATCTTCTGGAAGATTTGCATCTAATGCTATGCTACTATAAGGCGACATATCATTATCCGTTAAATTTGTAATCAAGCCATAATCTTTGAGTGGGATTTTAAATAATGTTGCGGCAACAACAGCATTGCGAGTAATAGTTTGATCAGAATATCCACCACTTGACCCATCTCCTGGTGGCCTTGGCACGTCGATTAAAAAACTTGGGCCACCCGTCCCATTATGCGCTCCAACCACCATAAATGGATGATAGACTCCGTCATCATCTTGGGCATTAGTAAAATACACGTGAGCAATTAACGGCGTGTCCAATACACAATTTACTTCATCTACAGCAGCCGTTCTATGAGATAGCATATTTTCTCTTACTGCAAGATATAAAGATTTATCATATCGTAATGATTCTCCTTGAGCTTGCAATGTAGATTCAATATTATTTAAAAAATCTTCAGCGACAGCTGTTGCTTCGTCCGAATGCCCAAACTGCATTTGAAATTGGATGTCAGTTTGCTGAATGACTAAGTTGTAAAGTTGGCTTAATGCAACGCCTTCTATTGATGCTTCTCCTGTAGCCGGATTGATTGGCCAAGATGCAAATGAGTTTGTTTGCCAATCGATACTTCCTGGATTAAAAGCAGAACCGTCTTCATTTTTTACATTGATTAGATCTGTCGCATCCGCAAGCAGTAAACTGCTCGCATTAGATTCAGTTGTGGTAAGCTCGATACTCCCAGAGCTCAAATCCACCCAGTGATTTGATGACCAGCTATTATCAATTTCAAAACTTTCTGTACTTAAATCATATTGGTACCGAGAACTCGCTTTTAAGACTGTACTGTTTCCAGTAGTACTTATTTCGAATCCGAGATAAGCAATAGTGGTTTGGCCGGTCATAAAAGTAGATTTAATATCTCGAATAACTAAACCTGATGATGTGGAAGCACCAACATCTGCATTTGCATCCAAAGCATAATAAATTCCCAAAACAGGGCGAATTGTATAAGCGCCTGAAAGTGTTTCTGTAAAGAGTTCTTCGATATTTAAATCTTGCAACTGAAACATGCCTCTCATCACATCACCATAAGTCCCACTTCCAGATGTTATTACGGATGCCTCGCTCAAGCTTAATGCACTATCATCGCTTAAGTTGATAGAAAGATAACTAGACTGTTCATTATTTAGAATAACAACATAATCTCTATTCTCGGGATTAACTTCGGTCGGCGTCCATGTGCTCGTATAATCAGACTCAAGAATTTGACTAAATGGCCTTGGCCCATAATTATCCATGCCAACACCAAAAGTTGGCAAAAGAAGACCTATCAATATTATTAGTCTTGACAATGATTTTATTAATTGTTTCATTTTGTTTTTCCTTTTTTTTTAATTTCAATTTCTATTTTATTCTTAATAATTTCACGAAAATGCAGGTGAATAGTATCGTTTTTAACAAAAACAATCAACCTAATAAAAGCCTAAAAATGAAAATAATTATAATAGAAAGCCGTTCAATAAAGATTATAATGAATCAATAAACTCAGTAAGATTAACAGATCGGTCAATATTCAATTTTTTTCGAATTTTGATACGATATTGCTCAATTGATCCGGGGGAAAGATTTGTGAGTCTTGCTATATCTTTGGTGGATAGTTTCAATTTTAATAAAGCACAGATTTTCTGCTCTCTTTGTGAAAGATTTGGAAATTTAAATATTAAAGTTTTGTAAAAATCATTATGCACTTCGCTAAACCATTTTTGAAATTCTTCCCATTCATTTTCAGAATGAAGTTGTTCTTGTATGAGCCCCAACGATTTTTTCACAGCTGCAGAAGACCCATTTTCAATTGCTTTTAACTGATCGGCAAGATTAGAAAGAATTTCTTGAGTATGGGACATATTTAAAGCCTTATGTGTCAATTCTTTATGTTTAAAGGCTAAGTCATTTTGCAGCCGCGTTTCCTTTTCTCTTTGTACGGTAATTTCTTGGCTATGGATAATTTCCTTTTGGCGAAGTATTTCTTTCGAAATCCGTTTTATGTAATAATACCGATTAATCAAAATAAGAAGAAAAATGAAAGAAATAAAGAGTCCCACTCCAATTATATTCCGATAGGCTTTTTGTTTATCTACTTCAAGCGCCTTAATAGATAGCGCTTGCTCACTTTCTGCCATAACTCTTGAAATTTCTATTTGGGTTAATATTTCTAAGTTTTTCATTAAATGCAAGGAATCCTCTATCGTTGAATATTCAATTAATAAATTCAATGATTGATCAACGTCACTTTCTTTTAATAATAAGTGTATTGCTTTATACAGTTTACTTTGCTCTGGTAAGGATCCTGTTTTTTTAGCGATTTCTAGACCACTTTTAAAATGTTTAATAGCAAGATTGTAATTTTTTCGATTATTATAAATAGTCCCCAAAGCGAAATGAATAGTTGGAAGTCGAACGAGAATATTATTTTGTTCACTAAGAATAATCGACTTTTTATGGTAATAAATAGCAATTTCATTATTCCCAATTTGAGAGTAAAGATCTGCTATATTTTCATAATTGTCAATTAACTCTTCAATGCTATTTGATTTTTCAAGCATTAAGTTTGCTTCTTCAAATAATTCTAACGCTCTTGAGTATTTATTTAATTGAACATAAGCCCTACCTAAATTTGAAATTGAATGTCCGATTAAATATTCTTTTCCAATTTTTTTTCTATATCCCAGGGCTTTTTCATAATGGTGAATAGCTTTTTGGGGTTGGTTTTGTTGTTGTTTAATAAGTCCTAAATTATTTTCTGTAACAGCCATACCAGGTAAATGGGATAGAGATGTAAAAATTTCCAATGCAATCTTATATCGGTTTTTCGCAGATTTTAGAATTCCCTTGTTAAAATATATTGTTCCAATATCTAATTGACGCCATGCAATGTGATTTTTTGCATTTGATTGGGTATATAATTGAATGGCCTTCGTATGATATTCAATCGATTTTTCAACCAATCCCTGATTTCCAAGTAAATTTCCTAATCCACCATATAAATGACCTAATTCTAGATTCTTAGACCCTTTTTCTCCAATATATGCAATTCCATCAAAAGCATATTTAATGGACAGCTTAGGGTTTAGAATTCGATTATATCGAACCAACTCTACATAGGTTTGAATTACATTATTTCTATCTTGTTCTTGTAGAAATATGTCTAACCTTTGTTTCAAGTCAGTGGGTTGTGATAGCAATATTTCAATGCTTAATAAAATAATAAGAATCATTATTCTCATAAAAATACCATTTTTGAGATCGGTTTAACTATCGTTGTTTTTTTGATTTAAAGTATGGATTTAGAAAATACATCCAGCATCTAAAACGAACCGCTTTGCATCTTTGGAATAAATTCAAATGGGAATCCAATAGGCGGTTTTAAGGAGCCATGTCCCATTACAAAGTCAGGAATGGCTATGGATGGGCACCTTGAAAGTAGGGCCTAACTTTATGTTCTTGGTGTTCATTTCATAGTTTAAAATTTGTCCTACTATCGTCCAGTGGTATAAGACCATTTTCATCAGTTTTTATTATCCAAAAATCATATTCGCCCGAACCGTAAGATGATGTTTGGCCTAAAATGGTAAATCCACCAGATTCATTTTGGATAATTGACTTTCCAATATCAATCATTGTTGAGCCATAGAGTTGATCCCAAACTAACACGCCTGTTAAATCTACTTTCAATATCCATAAATCATAAAACTCAGTTCCATATGATGATGTGGATCCGGTAAAAACATACCCATCCGAAACGGGAACAACATCAAACCCGTATTCTAACGCATCACCGCCAAATGTATTTTGCCACTCAACATTCCCAGAAGCATCTAGCTTATGTAACCAAATATCTTTATTCCCAGCTCCCAATGATGTGGTTGTTCCAACTGCAATAAATCCATCGGGTGTTTCTTTTATTGAAAATACTAAATCATCATTTGACTCAACAATATTTTTGGTCCAGATTTCTTGTCCATTTTCATCCGTTTTTATAATCAAAATATCATTATTAGTAGAGTCGCCTCTCGTTTCTCCAATAATAACAAATCCACCATTTGATAATTCTATAACACGATTCGCCGATTGATTCGCATCATTTCCAAATGTGGAAGACCAAAGTGAATCTCCATCAGCATTGGTTTTTAATAACCAAAAATCTTTATCTGTTTTATTTGGCAAAATTGTATAACCTGTTAAAATATAGCCACCATCTGAAGTAATCTCGCCAAATAATCCAACATCAGCTTTGGCAGTTCCATATGTTTTTTCCCATTCCATATTTCCAAAAGCATCCAACTTGACCAACCAAAAATCATACAATCCATTTCCGATTGAATTTGTATATCCCGCAAAAAAGTATCCACCATCATCAGTTTCTCCAGCGTTGAATGCAGATTCAAACATGTCTCCGCCAAATACTTTGATCCATTCTGGTTCACCTACTGTATCGACTTTTGCAATAATTGCATTGGTAATACCGTGTTGGATGTCATTTATTCGAGATAAAGAATCTGTAGCCCAATAAGAAGATGTAGCGCCGGATAGTATAAATCCGCCATCCGTGGTTTCTTGAATACTGTATCCCATTTCTGCATCATATTCTCCAAAAACTTTGGAAAAATAGTTCACGGGTTTTTCAATCACTTTCTCGTTGGGCCCTTCACAACTCCACAAAGCCAAAAAGAGAATTATAAACAAAAGCATTTTAGACATATTATAATTTAAAACAAGAAACCCAACTCCGAACCAAGCGAATCGGGTTTCTTGGAATAGAAAAAACTTATTTTATCAAAAGCATCTTCTGAGTCAATGATCCTTCTGATGTATTTAAAGTATAAAAATACATTCCAGCGGAAACCGCTTGACCAAAATCATTGGTGGCGTCCCACACTACAGTCTTAAATCCGGATTTTTGATTTCCAAAAACCAAAGTGCGAACACGATGACCCATTAAATCATAAATGGCTAAATCAACTGAACCACTTTTTGTTAAATCATATTCAATGCTTGTTGTTGGATTAAACGGATTTGGATAATTTTGATAAAGAGAAAAATCACCGGGTGTAATCTCATCACCAAGAGCAACCATATCTTCTTCGATGGGATCGCTCATTGCAGCGCAGCGATTATAATTTTGCCCCATCCCCTCGGTTTTATAATAGGATATCTCTGGAGTAAACTCATGTTCTTGATATCCATTACCATCCGTATCATCTTCGGTAATTTCATCATAACATACATGGGTATGATATCGGTTGGTAAATTGAGTTGTCCCAAGTTCATCTACCATATCGTGGACATGACCATTTTGCGCATCCCAGTCAGACGTGTTGGGGACTGACCCATCTAATTCTGTACAACCCATGACCACAACGCCATCACACATAATGCCAAACACTTCAATTTCACCGGATCCAACTGTGGGAGTTTCAATGATGCCCTTATATTCCAAAACTTCTAAGGGGCCCTTGGATGTTGTATGATAATGATAAATGCCAGTGGGTCCAGCAGGGTGGCCACTGTAATAATCAAAAGAGTAGGCCTCATCTTCAATAGCATCAGGTGGGGATGCACAGGGATTGTACATATTGACGCCATTTAAAGCAGAGCCAACCGAGCCCATTGGATATTCAAAATTACTTGTTCCAACTTCTCCGTCAACTGCATCCGCATCTATCGTCAAATTTAGACGGGCTTCAGGATCAATAGGAATCGAAACCACATAATCATATTCTGTAATGTACGAATTCGGGACTTGGAAATAACCTGCGCCCTGTGAGACATAGTCAATATGATTTGGGTTACCACTTTCATAATACCAACTTTCGTAGGGTGCCAATCCACTGTAATACAAATTCACATAATTACCGCTGGATGACAAACTTATGTCCACACATTGAAAATATTTTTGGTAAAACGACGGTGCATTACTAGACAAATTGGTTTCACAGCTCTCTAAAGTGTATGCTTGCCCCATCATGATAACGGGTAAATAAATTAAAGCTATTTTTATTATCATTCTTTTCATGTTGTGTTCTCCGTGATACTGTTAAGGTTATTACATTAAACGTAATGATATTATGTCCACTATTCGTGTTGAAAGTAACATACTATAAACTTATATCATGATTAAAATAATGCTCTTTCGCTAGTTATTTATATGAAGTCTATTTTTTCTATCTTTCGTCCGCTTAATAATCAATGTCAATATCATCGGGTCGAGTTGGAGAATTGATTGCTTTCGATTGGTGGATTAAATCTGATGGTGAACCAAAAAAATATTGGATTCCTAAGGAGAAGAGACGCTGATCTTGTTGGCGAGATGCTGTTAATCTTTGAATATAAGTTACATTCGATGTTGGATTGCTTATGGATTGCTCTGTGTAAATATCTAAGGTTCGGCTATTGAACATATCAAAAATAGAAAAACTTAAAAATAAGTTTTTAGCTATAAAGCTTTTCTTCATGACAAAATCTACATAACCATAAGGTTCAATTTCGCCAGTTGGGATTTCTGATTTTCCATAAAATTTACCATAAATTTCTACATCCCAATCTTGATAAATATCAAAGCTAAGCACCCCGGATAAAGAACTCCCTTTAGAGTTTCCACTTAAATCAGACTCAAATAATGTATCTGTTTCTGTAATCCAATCTTGATACCCTAAAGATGAATAAAACTTATTTTTTGGATTAAATAAAATGAAAAATTCTTTGCCATAAGAGAATCCATTTCCCACGTTTCCGGCCCTCATTATTTCAAATGATTGATCTCCAATCGATACAATACTTATATCATTCCATTGAATTAAATCTTTAATGTTTTTATAAAAAAATGTTGTAGAAAATGACATTATATTATTTTTAGATTTTCGATATCCCACCCTTGCTCTATAGATATCCACAAATTCTGGTCTTAAAAATGGGTTCCCCGTTCTTACATGATATTCATCAATCATACTACTCGGAAACGGATTAATGGACGTTTTTGTGGGACGATTCACTCGCTTAGAATAAGAAAGATTTAAAGATACACTTTTTTCCCCGAAACCATGAGATAGCCATGTAGAAATATTGGGGTACACTTGGGTATAGTCATTGGAAAAAGGTGATTCACTTATTGATGAATCAATAAGTGTTATAAATACATTGGATGTGTCTTGGTGAGCGTGTCCCGTAGGTAATTCAATTTTATAAATGCGAGAATTAGATGATACAGATTCAACCTTAACTCCCACATACGACCGAATTTTTTTTACTTTAATACTTGAAGAATTAACAAAAAAAGAATGGACAGATTCGTTATTTTGAAATCCAAATGGTAAATGGAGATAATCCAATTCACTCTCAAACATATTTTTTCGTGTAGAAAGTCCGAACTGCCAATTTTCAAAAAAACTGGGCTTCATTATAAAAACTTTAGAATTCAATGTCATCGATTGAATTGAATTGTCTCGATAAATATGGCTATGATTGTCAGGACCTGAACCATTTGCATTTCTATCGTTAATATCTTTTTGATGCTCTCCGGATTGAGAAAAAGACGCCCGTGTTTCCCAATTGCCTTTTTTCTCAACTTTTAGTTTATGGTTTCCACTCAAATCTAAAGTCCATCCACGATTATTATCTATGGATGTCATTTGATATTGAACCGGTGAATAATGCAAAATTGTATCTTTTGAGTCATGGTTAAAAAACGTTAACCCTGAATTCAAATTGAATGAGTGATCTTTATTAAATTCAAATTTTGTATTCAAATTCACATTACCATTTAAGGGTTTTGAAAATGTTCTTTTTTCTTGAACGCTGTTTAATTCAAAATTCCCATAATCCCAGATATAGTTCCTCAAACTTGTATCAGATTCATAATCCGATTTCCCGGACACCATGAGAATATTATTCATACGTCCTTTTTTAAAATTCATATTCAAGTTTCCATTCACTCTCCCCATGGACCCAACAGAAACGGAAGAAGATGCATGAAATCCATCACTCCAGTTTTCTTTTGTAATAATATTAATAATGCCGCCCATACCATCGGGATCAAATTCTACCGACGGGTTTGTTATAACATCAATATGATCAATAAAAAAGACTGGAACAGAATTGAGCCTTGATTTTTTATCATCTTGAAACCAGCTAGATGTTAAACCGTTAACAAATACTTTAATATTTGGATCGCCATTGATTGTAATAATGCCATCCATACTGACATCAACATTTGGGATTCTTCTCAAGGCAGCATGAGCAGATTGATTGGAAATGGATAATGACTTACTAATATAAAAGGTGTTTTTATTTGCTGTTATTTTTAAAGGAATACGTTTTCCCAGGGCAGAAATCTCATCAAATTGAATTGTTTTTTGTACCAAGTAAATTGTATCAAGCTTAACATCTGTGGCATGGCCCAAAGAATCTGTAAGAGGTATATCTAAAATTGTTTTTTTATGAAACCCAATAAAATCCACCACCACATTGCTAGGATAAATCTTTTCATATTTTATAGAAAAATGTCCATTTTTATCGCTAATGCTCCCTTTATAGGTTCTTTTTGTTT
>Ga0209140_1000686_pt1 | contig 18611 bp, 22 predicted proteins | sample SaaInlV_120m_DNA_3_FD_184666 | JGI IMG/M metagenome (GOLD analysis project Ga0209140, IMG submission 184666) | Marine microbial communities from expanding oxygen minimum zones in the Saanich Inlet - Saanich Inlet SI073_LV_100m_DNA (SPAdes) (version 2) | ecosystem: Environmental > Aquatic >... | reverse complement strand
GTTATACAAACTATTCTATGGAACAATCTGATTTGATAGTCAGACGTATCAAAGATGGCACAGTAATTGATCATATTAACGAGGGAAAAGGTCTCAAAGTACTAGAAGCACTAGATATTGATGGTAGACGTGGAAATGTTATAACAGTTGCATTGAATATGCCCAGTGGAAAATTAAAGAAAAAAGACATGATAAAGGTAGAAGGTAGATTTTTGGAAGATGACGATACAAACAAACTTGCAGTTATTGCTCCATCATCTACTGTAAATATTATCAAGAATTACAAATTAGTTGAAAAACGTCATCTTTCACTTCCAAATCAAATAGAGCGAATTTTTAGATGCTCAAATCCAGACTGCATTACTAACAGTCAAGAACACATTGAATCTACAATGGAGGTAATGGATAAGGAAAATCTTGTGTTAAAGTGTAGATATTGTGGAAGAGTTTTAGACGTTAATGATCTAAAGTATCAGAAAAAGAATTAAAAAATTTTAAAAAAATTATTTTTTTGATTATTGTCCTAAGATAATGAACATCATAACGATACCGTAGATTGCAATTGATTCTACCATTCCGATGAAGATGAACACCTTAGACTGTAATGCTGGGTTTTCAGTAATTACTGCTAGACCTGCACTACCAACATAACCTAAACCAATTCCTGCACCCATTGCTGCAAGACCAAATGCAAGACCTGCACCGATTAATTTTGAACCATCACCGCTACCAGAAGAAGCGCCTTCTTCAGCAGCATGTGCTACGCCGGTAAGTCCTGTAAATGAAACTGCGATGACTGCAAGTAAGAATATTGATAGGGGTCTCATTTTCAATTTTTGAATTCTAATAACCATATTTAAACCAACACCCAATTTTATTAGATCTTATCCAAAGTTTTCTTTTTTGCAGTTTGGAGTTTATCTTTAATTGATTTTGATGAATTTTCGTATTCTTGATCTAAAGTTTTCTTAGAATTTTCAAGTAATCTTTTAATTTCGTCTTTTGCCATTTTATTGCCTTTTCTCCATTGAAGCTTTCACTTTTTTTAACCTTGCGAATTCCTCTCTTTCTCTTTCTTCTAGGGTAGCAAGTATAAAACGAACTCTCTGTTTGTATTGAGGAATAATTACATTTTCTAAAGCATTTAGAAGTTTTTGCGTCTTTTCAAGAGCTTTTGCAAGACTAAAAATAGAATTTTCATATTCGGCAGCCTTACAAATTTTCGGAAGTAAATCTTTGATTAGTTTTGCACCACGATCAATTGATGCATTAGTATCTGCAAATCCATAAGGAATTGATTTTGTATCTTTTTCAGTGACAGTTAATACAGGAATAGTCACATCTACTACACGTTTTACATCAGATTCTACTTCCATCACACCAGGCGTAGATTGTGCTACAGAATCAACTGTTGCCACACCTAAAGATAGGTATGATTCGTTAACTGATTGATAGATATCCTGTAAAGGTTCCCAGATTCCACCTCTAGTTTTTTGTGCTTCAGCAATCATTTCTTCAATATTTTTTAGTAAAACTTTACGTTTATCATCTAAAATTCCCTGTACCATGGTAGCAACTTGACTAGAACGTTTGTACTTGAATAGCTCAATCTTTGTTGCTGTTACGTTTTGTCCAAATGACATTAGAATTATTCCTTGTAGTACTGGTCTACGTATTTGTCTTTAACTTTGGTTAATTCATTCTTTGGAAGATTTGAGACACAGTTCCATTGCAATCCTAGTGTTTCTTCAATTGTTCTATTTTCATCAATTGCTTGTGTTAAGAATTTCTTTTCAAATTCATCACCAAAGTTCATGTAATTAAGATCAACTGGTGTAAGTCCTGCTTTTCCTACAATTCCTGCTAATGCTCTTACTTCTTGAGCACGAGAATATGCATCATAATTTTGATTTGAAATTTCTTGATGATCAGCACGGGTACTTCCCTCACCAATTCCGTCTTTCATGATTCTAGAAAGACTCATCAAGATGTTGATTGGCGGATAAACTCCTTGTCTGAACAAATCACGTCCTAGTACAAGTTGCCCTTCTGTGATGTATCCAGTAAGATCTGGAATTGGATGTGTAATATCATCAGATGGCATTGTTAAGATAGGCACTTGTGTTACGCTTCCTTTTTTGCCCTTTAATCGTCCTGCTCTTTCATAAATTGTAGAAAGGTCGGTGTAAAGATAACCTGGATAACCTTTTCTTCCAGGTACTTCTTCTCTTGCTGCACTAATTTCACGAAGTGCTTCTGCATAGTTTGTCATGTCAGTAAGAATAACCAGTACATGCATTCCTAAATCATATGCAAGATATTCTGCTACAGTTAATGCAACTCTAGGTGTAATAATTCTCTCAATTGCAGGATCATCTGCGAGATTCAAAAATAGTACACTTCTTTTGAGCGCACCAGATTCCTCTAAACTTCTTTTGAAATATTCTGCTTCACTGTATTGCACACCAATTGCTGCAAATACTACAGCGAAACTATCATCTGTTCCAATAATTGCTGCTTGACGTGCAATTTGTGCAGCCAATATGTTATGTGACATGCCAGAGCCTGAGAATATTGGAAGTTTTTGTCCTCTTACAAGAGTGAGCATTCCATCAATAACAGAAACTCCTGTTTGAATGAAATCTTTTGGGTATTCTCTTTGTTCAGGATTCATTGGTGCTCCGTTAATATCTAAAAATGAGTCTGCAACTGGTTCCGGTAGTCCGTCTTTTGCTCTTCCTAAACCATCAAAGACTCTTCCAAGTACTTGTTCTGATACCGGCATTTCCATAACTTTGCCAACAAATTTTGCATTTGTTCCAGATACAGAAAGACCTGTTGTTCCTTCAAAGACCTGTACAACTGCTTTACCGTTTCCAACTTCTAAGACTTTACCTAGACGTCTTTCACCTTCAGTTGTTTCAATTTCAACTAGTTCATCAAATGCTGCATTATCAACGCCGTCAACAATTACAAGTGGTCCTTTAATCTCAGCAATTTTGCTGTATTGAACTCCACCTTGATTACTCAATTTTCAACCTTTACTCCTGTAACACTGTTGAATTGTTCTATCATATCAGTTTCTATTTTATCTAATTTTGGCATCTCATCGTCTTTGACATCCATTCTTGCTTTTAGTAATAATGAGATTACATTCATGGAACGAATGTCAGCTAGTGATGCACCATCTTTTAATGCTTGTTGGCCTTTATTGTAAAAGTCAACTTGTAATTTCATTAATTTAAATTGTTTTTCAGGACTGCAGTAGGTATCTACATCATCAAAGGAGTTTTGTTGTAGGATTCCAATCTTAATCATTCTTGCAACTTCAAGAATTAGTTTTTCTTCATCTGGAAGTGCTTCAGGTCCTAGTAGTTTTACGATTTCTTTTAATGTATCTTCTCTTTGTAAGATTCCATATGTTTGACTTCTAATATCTAACCAATCTTTGCTGATGTTTTCTGACCACCATTTTGCGATATCTGCAAGATATCCAGAATAGGAGTTCATCCAGTTAATTGATGGATAATGTCTTGAATATGCTAAACTGGCGTCTAAAGCCCAGAATGTTTTGATAAATCTCATTGTGTGTGTTGTGACTGGTTCAGTAAAGTCACCGCCAGAAGGAGATACTGCACCTACTAGAGATACTGAACCATCTCTTTCAGGAGAACCTTTTGCTTGAACACGTCCTGCTCTTTCATAAAATTCTGCTAATCTAGATGCAAGATATGATGGATAACCTTCTTCTGCAGGCATCTCTTCTAGTCTACCTGACATTTCACGAAGTGCCTCTGCCCATCTGCTTGTAGAATCTGCTACAAGCACAACGTCATAACCCATATCACGATAATATTCTGCAATTGTTACACCAGTGTAGATACTTGCTTCTCTTGCTGCTACTGGCATGTTACTTGTATTTGCAACAAGGACAGTTCTGTCCATGAGTGGTTTTCCAGTTCTTGGATCCTTGAGTTCTGGGAATTCAACTAATACTTCGGTCATTTCATTACCTCTTTCACCACAACCAATGTAGACTACAACTTGAGAGTCAGCCCATTTTGCAATTTGATGTAGTGTTACAGTTTTACCAGTACCAAATGCACCTGGAATAGAGCCGGTACCACCTTTTGCTAATGGGAAGAATGTATCGATAACTCTTTGACCAGTAAGTAGTGGAACGGTTGGATCATATCGTTTAAGATATGGACGTGGTTGTCTTACAGGCCATTTGTGCCACATCATTAATGTCGATGTTTGACCATCTTTTTCCACAGTTGCAATTTCTGTGTCTAAATTATAATCGCCTTCTGAAACAATTTTTGTAATTTTTCCACCTTGATGATCTGGTGGAACTAAAATTTTATGTTCAATTAATGATGATTCTGGGACGGTTCCGATAATGTTACCGGCTTCAACTTCATCACCAACTGCAACAATTGGGTTAAAGTGATATTCTTTTGTCATATCAACAGGAGTGGTTGTGATACCTCTACCAATGAATGAGCCTGATTTTGCGGCTAAGTCTTTTAGCGGTCTTTGAATTCCATCGTAAATTTGACCAATAATTCCAGGTCCTAAGAAAACACTAAGAGGGTCTCCAGTACCAACTACCGGTTCACCTGGCTTTAGACCGGATGTTGATTCGTAAACTTGAATAAATGCTACATCGCCTGTAAGACGAATTACTTCGCCAATTAATTTTGATTCACCAACAGATACGGTTTCATACATTTTTGCATCAGCCATACCATCAGCTTTTACAGCCGGTCCGCTAATCCATACAATTTTACCTTGTGCTACCATATCAATTATTACCTAAGTTGAATTGAGCTGCAATATCTTTTCTAATTAAAGGTTTCAATAATTCAATTCTTGCATCGATGGTATTATCAAAACTCATAGATCCATCTTTTGAAGTTACTTTAACTCCACCCATACAATCAATTGTATCACTTGATAGTTCTGCACCAGAGATGTTTGAAACTGCAGATTGAACTACATCCTTGTCTTTAGAATTTGTGAAAACTATAACGTCACTAGTGTTTAGTGCGGAGGTTGCTTCAGTAAGTAATTTTGCGATTAAACTTGAATATTCAGAATTTCTATCCATATTTGAGATCTTTTCTTTTGCTTTTTCAAGAACTTTATCAGTAGATTCTTGGACAATTAGAAGAGTTTTGTTTCTAGATTGTAGATCGGCGCTTCCAATAATCTGTTTTTCAATCTTGTCTGCTTCTTTTTTACCATCAGCAATGATTTTTTCGTACTCTTCTTCGAGCATAGGTAATGAGTCTGAAAGTGTTTTTTGAGCATCTGTGAGTGAATTTTTCAGACTTTGTGAAAATTCAAATGAATTACGTTCTAAAACTTGATCGATAGTAGATTCTAAACCAGAATTAGAAGACAATGAATGCCGTTTTAAAGAATTGAATTTTAATGTTGGGGTTTTGGAAAGATTTTAAACATACACGTTTCACAACATCGATATCTTGGTAGTAGCAGATCTAAAAATCGGGACGGTTGTTTTACCTAGATCGGAGACACCACAAATTGTTTCTAGATTAACAGAATTCGAGTGGTTTCATAAAATCGACTCTACATCAGAGACTGTTACACCAGAAGTTGATGATATTTTGCTTAAAGCCCAACAAACATTTCAAGAAGTTGATGAGGTAATCAAGGGATTAGGAATTCCAAGAGAGGTTGGAATGATTGAGATTTTGTTTAAGGGAACTGTATTCAAAAAAGAGAATCAAGAATTAGATGAATTAGAGAAGATGGTCGAGGATGTTATGAAAAAGGCACCAGGAATAATTGATGCACCTGCAAAATTACTCAAAGAGAAAGAAGAATATAAAAAAGAGATTGGCGATTATACAACACTAAAAGAGACATTAGAAGTAGTAAAGAAGCTAAACATTGATCTTGCCGGATTTGGGCTAATGAAGCAATTTTACACAAACTTGTTTATCGTTCAAACAAAAGATATTGATGAAATTAGAAGAACACTAGATAATATTACAATTAATCAATATGATTTGAATACAAAAGAAGAATCAGCAATTATGATTATTGCAGATGTTGCAAACTTGGAGAAAATTCTCAAAGTAATGCGTAGTTTTAACGCAAATCCATTTTCCATCCCAGAAAATGTAGAACAGGTTCCAACAAAGGCATATGCAACCGCAGAATTAAAAATTAAAGAATTTGAGGAAAAACACAAGAAAGTATCAAAAGAACTTGCAAAGTTAACTGCAAAGGTTAGAAAAGACATACTAACACTACATGAAAAGGCACAAGTTGCAAAAGATATTTTAGAATTATTAAGAAAACCTGGAGGAACAAAAAACTTTGCAGTAATTCAAGGATATATTCCAAAGAAGATGGAGAAGAAATTCAAAGATGTTACAAGTAAATGGATGTCTGTCGTAGAAGATGTTACAGATCCTGAACTTGTGAAAAAGACACCAACTCTATTTGATAATAAAATTTTTGTTAGAACATTTGAGGTAATCACACAAAGTCAGGGAATTCCAAAGAAAGGAGAATCAGACCCAACACCAATGATTGCATTAATGTGGCCAATCTTTTACGGATTGATGTTTGCAGATGTAGGTCATGGATTATTACTAATGGGATTAGGTTTAGTCTTCAAGCTAAAAGGACAGGGAAATCTTTCCAGATGGGGAATGCTCATTGCAATTTCTGGTGCAGCAGCAGCGATAGCGGGAGTTGGAACAGGCGAAGCATTTGGATTCCATATAGATCACATACAACCATTTGAAGGACTCTTAGAAGAGGGCGGAGCATTATATTCAATCTCATGGTTAGTAGGCGTGATTAGTGTAGCAGAACTAAACTTTGAACAAGTAATTATGATTCTAAAGGTTTCATTATTTTTGGGAATAATTCACATTGTTTGGGCATTTTTGCTGCACATCAAAAAATTGGCAAAAGAGGGTAAGAAAACTACAATGTTTACAGAAGCAATTCCAAATGTTACACTTTACGGCGGAATCGTCGTAATCATGATGTGCGCAATCGGTTCAGGTTATGATGTAATGAACATGTATTCAAAAATACATACAGAAGCCGTCCCATGGGTAACTGTTTTCTTAGGAGATTGGGCACAAGTTTGGATTATTACAAGAATTGCAGGAATTATAGTAATTGCATCAATTGTGGTAATGATGATTGGTGGATTAAAACACATCAAAGCACACCCAGAAGAAGGAGGAAGTCCTGCAAACGTCTTCATGGAAGTTTTGCTTGGAAAAAGTGTAGAATGCCTTGCACATACAATTAGTTATGCCAGACTTGGAATCATGTTACTTGTACATGCAGCGCTATTACTTACAGTCAATAATTCATTTGTTTCATTAGGTGGAGTAGAGTCTCCAGGAGCATTAGCATTACTTATCGGAGGAAACATAGGAATCATGATGATTGAAGGATTAATCGTGTACATTCAATCACTAAGACTTCACCTTTACGAATTCTTTACAAAATGGTATGATGGTGGCGCACAACCATTCAGACAAGTGGTTCCAGAAATGCTCTACAACCAATTCAAGTGGAATAGAAAATAATTATTGTTTTTTACATTTCAGTTCTAACATCATTCATTTTATGAGCAAAAACAAAACAAACTACGGTGCCAATAACACCTCCAACAATAAACGGAATTGATATGGTAAAAGTTTCAGTTGTAAATCCATAAAACATAATCAGATTACTTGGAACTATTCCTGCTATGCTTCCAGAAAAACAACCTAAGAACATTACAAGAAATTTTGGTATCATGATCATTTTATCACTTAAGATGATATAGAGATTCTCTATTTTTCTATAGGAAGTTCTAAGTTATTTCCCCATTCCCCCCAAGAGCCCAAATACACTTTGACATTTTTGAATCCAAGTTTTTTCAAAGACAGATAGCTGTTTGCAGCACGATATGCACCCTGACAATAAGTAACAATTGGAGTATCCTTGTCAATTTGATATAGAGATTTTAATTCTTCATCAGGTTTGAGTTTGCCAGAACCATCAAGGTTGTTGTTCCAATCGATATTTTTTGCAGTTGGAATGTGTCCACCACGAGCCGCTCTAGGAGTAGTTCCATCAAACTCATCAGGAGAACGAGCATCAATTATTGTGACTTTTCCAATATTTTCATTTAATTCTTCAAATCCAATTATTATTGAAGGATCAATTTGTGTAGCAAGATTCGATGGTTTGTAAATAGTAGATTCAGTAACAGTTGGTAAGTTCTCTCCAGTCCATTTTGAGATACCGCCATCTAACAACTGAACATCTGGATGTGAAAAGTAAAGACACATCCAAACACCTCTAGATGCAAGCATTCCAGATGTATTATCATAAAAAATAATTTTCTTATTTTCATCAACTCCTGCATAAGATAAGATCTTTCTCATATGTTCACCAAAACTTATCAATCCTTTTTGAGATGTATCTGCCCAATGAAATGAGAATAGATCCAAACTTACAGCACCTGGAATATGACCAGCAGAATAGTCTTTGTAAGAACGAGCATCTAAAATCAGGACAGAATTATCTTGGTAGATTTTTTCCAAGTCCTGAGTTGAGATAAACATGAATAATTCTTTGTGGTGTGGAATAAAAATTAGTTTAGCATCCGCTGTTTGGTAAAATTAAAAAAAGAAAAAAAGAAAAGTATTTTTTTCTATTCGTTTACGTATGCTCTTTCACCGTTTTGTGAGAGATCGAGTCCGATTTCCTCTTCTTTAGGAGTGACTCTGATTCCTCCAGGCCAAACTGCATCCATGATCTTGAAGATTACAATGGAGATACCAAATGCATATGCAATTGACATTCCTGCAGCAACTATTGAAATTGCTTGTTGTTCATAACCTTCTGGTGTGCCTGTCCATGCGCCGATACCGTCACCTGTGTCCCAGATATGTGGACTAGCTAGTGTACCTGTTAAGATAGCACCTGTTAAACCACCCATACCGTGAACTCCCCATACATCGAGGGCATCGTCCCACTTTCGAGCGTTCTTGAATGCAACACATCCATAACAAACTGTACCTGCAGCAATACCGATAATTATTGCAGCCATTGGTCCAACCCAACCAGATGCTGGTGTGATTGCGACTAAGCCTGCGACGGCTCCTGTTGCGGCACCTACTATACTAGGTTTGCCTGTGTGTGCCCATGACATCAACACCCACGTTACTGTCGCCATACCGGTGGCAGTATTTGTGACTGTCCATGCGCTTACAGTGATTCCATCTACCATTACTTCACTTCCAGCGTTAAAGCCGAACCATCCGAACCATAGAATTGATGCACCAAGAACTACCATAGGTACATTGTGTGGTTCCATTGGAACTTTGCCATAACCTAATCTTCTTCCGAGGATTAAGGCTCCTGCAAGTGCTGTAAATCCAGATGAAATGTGAACCACAGTTCCGCCTGCGAAGTCAAGTGCATATGATGGTGATAAGTCAGGGTTGAAGTCTAAGCTTCCTCCGCCGATGTAACCACCGCCCCATACCCAATGACAAATTGGGTCATAGACGAATGTTCCCCATAAGAGAACAAAGACTACAATTGCACTGAATTTCATACGGTCAACTAAACCACCAACAATTAGTGCTGGTGTGATGATTGCGAAGGTTGCTTGGAACATAGCAAATAGTTGGTGAGGCACTGTGCCTGGCCATGTATCACTACATACATCTCCCTCCTTCATCGTTTGCATTTGGTAATAGTGTGCCCAAGTATCTTCACAAGGACTTGGAGCACCTAATGGTGCCCAGTGTGAAACTTGGTTGAAGCCAACATAATCAAGGTTGCCCATGAACATGTTTGCCTCGCTGTCTACACCGCCGAATGCAAGTGAATAACCCCACAATACCCATTGTACACTCATGAGACCCATGATAATGAACACCATGCCAATTGTATTGACTGCGTTCTTTGATCTTGCTAATCCTCCGTAGAAGAATGCAACACCTGGAGTCATGAAAAGTACTAGAGAGCTTGCGGTCAGCATCCAAGCCATGTCACCTGTATCTACATAACAGTACATGTCTGGGACGCCGTCATCATCAGTGTCGTACCAACATTCGTTTGGGTTACCGGTATAGATACCAGCACCACCATCGGGATCACCGACTACATAGCCATCCATACCATCAGAGGTTTGTTGGGCATATGCTGTTGATAGAGCACCTGTTGCCGTCATAGCGACTGCGGCCATAAGTATTAGAGCATACTTATGGTTTCGAGATTTCATTGATCAAAACCGCTGGATGAATGTATATAACAATTAAGATGTAAAATCTGTACATGGTGTAAATTATTATATTCTAGTATATTGTGATACTAACATAAAATGAGTAAATTATGTTACTTAATGAGGCAAAAATAGAGATGAAATCTGAAAAAACACGCTTGGCGATATTTGACACCTTCAAAACGAAAAAACAGCAGATAACAGGTGAAGCAATTAGACAAAGAGCAATCATACATCACCTATCAAATTCAACGAATTCTGCATCAAAAACGAGAACTGCAATATCTCAGAGCATAGCAGAGGAAAATAACATTTTGTGGAAAAATATCTATTCAGGAATATTTAGAGATCTGGATGAAATTTTGATTCCATTAGGAATAGTAGAAGAAGAAGGAAGACTTCCTCTCAAAAGAGGACCAAAAGCGTTACAACAAAATGGAATGCCATTTTATCATTTAACAAAAAAAGGAATGATTGTGTCCTTATCTATAGACAAAATCTCAGACAGAAAAAAAATTCTTAAAGAAATAGTGAATCAAGCAGAAGATGAAAATGAGAAACAAGCATTTGAGATTATGGAGAAATTAGTTAAGATAGCCCCTCATTTCGGTTTCTCAGTTTTTGAAAGATATGTCAAGGCATATTGTGAGAGTAAGATAGACGATCTGCTTCCATTTACAATACAAAATGTGAGTAAATCTGCAGACGATTCAGCTCAACTCCAAATGGAGTTGTTAGAAGGATTTTCAAAGCTTTCAAAGTCAGATCGGGACCAAACTATCGATTTTCTAAAGAAAATTGACTGAGATATTTAACAAACATTTAAAATCAGTTCGGCGTGAGAAAAGCTAAATGGGCTCTGGAGGTTCTCAGAAAATTTTCGTTACTGTAAAATCCTATAGTAAGCGTGGTCAATTACTAAAAAGACCAGATCTCCAAACATTAGCCGAATCTCGTGATCTAGATGAATTAGTTACTAGAATTAAAAATACAAAATATCTTGAAGCGGTCAACTCTGTATCAAAGCCATATACAGCCGAAAAATTGGAAATGGCTCTAAAGACATATCTTGCAAATCAACAGTTTAAGATTGCAAAAGCTTCTGGAAATGCAAAAATTCTGGATGCCTTTTTTCAGAAATTTCTCATATCAAATCTAAAACTTATTTTGAAAGGAAAAATTCTTGGAAAAACTCAAGAGGAAATTTCAGATTACTTTAACATGCATGCTGAAGAATTAACAAAACAAAGAGATACCGTAGTCAAAGCGCTAGTTGCAAAGGATTTGGAAGAAGCAGTATCATCATTAGGTTCATCACCATTTAATACAGAAATTCAAAAAGCAGTTGAACTGTACAATGAAACTAAAAACATTCAAGCATTTGATATCTACTTTGATAAGATGTTTTACCAAAATATCTCAAAATCACTACGTAGTGAAAATGACCAAGACATATCTCATGTCTTTGGAATGGAAATTGATTTTTTCAATGTGATGAGCGTTGTTAGAGGAAAGTTCTGGGGATTAGATGATGAGAGAATTCAAGACTTGAGTTGCTCTTCAACACTAAACATTCCAAACCAAGTAATGGATAGAATGAGAGCAGCAGAAAGTGTCAAAGATGCATTAGATGAATTATCATCAACACGATACAAGGATTTGGTACCAGAAACAGAAGATGAAGTAGAAGCAATTGCAGAGTTTGAACATGCATTTGAAATGGCATATTACAAAGCCATTAACGGATCATTTTCAAAAATGTTTAGTTTTGCAACGGTCATAGGAATTTCAAAATTAATAGGATATGAAGTTAGAAACATTGGGGCAATTGCATTTGCAGTTGAACAAAAAATTCCAGTTGAAACCACAATGTCAAAATTAATCATAAAAGAAGCTGAATAGAATATGCAACTAAGAGTCATTCCAAATAACAAACTGTATTATGTAATCAAGGAACGAGCTCAACCAGAAATCAAAAGGGTAATGAGCCCATACAAAGATGCACAAATTGATTTTCTTGCGTTAGGAGTCTGGGTAAGTTCTATTTTAGGAGTAATTTTGGCCGTTCCATCAATAGGAGTTTTTGTATATTTTTACGTAGTTTTAGATAATCTTATACTTGGTGCAGTACTTGCAGTAGGCACTCATTTTGCGCTCTTATTGGTCTCAGATAAGATTTCAGATTTTCTTACAAATCTCATAGATGATAAGAAAAAGAAAGTAGATATCCACGGATTCATGTCTAGTGACTTTTTTACATTTGAAACAGATGAGGAAAATGTGGTAGTATTGAGCATCAAGGAAAACGGAAAGGAGAAAAAAGAGATCCATAGTTACATGCTTGAGCATCAAGTATTCCATGCGGCGTTAAACAAATATTCAAAAAAGACGCCTAAACTAACCTACTAGTTCCCCTTACCTTCAGATTAAAGCCTATTATGAACAACTTTAAAACACTGAGGAATTCCAGTTGATCTACAATGATGGGAGATCGCGACTATAGGTCGGTTATTCAAAATTCAGTCGAATCAGTTGGAAGAGAACTAGAATATAGATTCAAGAAAGATGATATATCAAAAATCCATGCAAATGAAGTAACAGGATGCCTCAGAAGAGCATTTTATGATAGGACAAATGAAATTGAAAAAGATAGAACCAGTTTTTCAGATCTAATAGGAGGTATGTTCAGACAGTTAGATTATGGTGCAAAACCTAAAGATTTTTCCCTAGAAGATATTAGTTTACAAACTCAAGCAGACCTGATTGTAGACGATTTAGTGATGATCTTCAGATCAACAGGAGACTTTCCAGAGAGTCCAAGCGCAAAAGATTTGCTGTACATCAACGCATGCATGTATGCATACGATAAGGTTGACGGAGTTATAATTTACATAAACGGGAAAGGTGATGAGATATCATTTTCAGTTACAAAACATAAGAAAATGTTCGAAGAAACTATCAGAAGAGTTCGTGTACTAAACGACCTACTAAAAGAAAAAAAGACTCCAATCCTAGAGACATCTGTAGAATGTACAAATTGTCAATATTTTGAAAGATGTTATACAAAGATGAAGGCTGGTAAAACCATCAACTTCTTTGGTGCAGGAAAAGACTTCCTCGACAGCATGAAATCTTAGATAAAAATAAGAAAAAGAAAAGAAAATTCTTTCGTGGTTTTAGTTTATTCGCCTGGTTCTTCTGGGTGACCTTTGCCTCTAAGTGCAAATGTAACTACTGCTAATGCGATAGCAACACCAATTGCTGAACCGAATGCGGCCATATCTGCTTCTGCCATGGTGAAATCGTTTAGAAATAGAATATAACGTGTTGTATCATAATTTTGAAAAATTGTGATACTATTACTTAGTGAATTCGAAAAATACTTCGTTTTCTCCGCCTGCAGTCATAGAACTGAGGTTATAGTATGCCTCACCAGTAACTCTCCACTTAGGATCGCCATTTTCTAATGCACTCCACAATTCAGGAATATTGCCATTATTTTTGATAGTGAACTCATCTGAGATAATACTTGGTCTATCACTTAGAATTGTAAAGTAATTTGATGCAGATACTATTCCACCAGGAGCGGCTCTATCGCCAATTGATTTTACACCAATCTTCATTCCATCTTCATAAACAGTATAACGAATCATCTCCAAAATTACACCTTTGTAATTTGGGTTTGTGACCTTAAATGAAATTTCAACAAATGCAATTCTTTCATCGACATTTAGAATCTCTACATCTTCTAGCTCAACGATTAGTGGAATTAACGTAGACATTCCACCAGAAGTACCGATACGAACCTCGCTTGAGGTATCATCGATAATCGAGGTACCTGAATATGCAATTATCAGAATTACTACAGCAAATGCGCCAATAACTCCAAGAACAGGTATTTTCGGATTCATTAAAAATTTCTTGTTTTTTGTTCATAAAAAGGAACCTAAAATATAGCACTAGTACTGAAGGAGATTATGCAGTATTTTCAGGCGGTTCAGGAAGGCAAAAAACGAGCAAATGAAGCTCAAATGAAATTATTTGATGTTGCAGGATTTGCCATGTTAACTTTAACTACAAAAAAGAAGGATGGAAAATTTATTCCCATAGGAGAGGAAAACTACTGTGCAGCAATTCAAAGACCTGAGGGGTATTTGGTAATCTTGGTTGATGCAGAAGGATATACCAAGGCACAGACAAAGGATTTGGAAAAAGAAGAGGCCGGGAAAATTTATTCTAAAGTTGAAGAATCAGGAATTGAACAATTTCCTGGAAATCAAATTACAATTTGGACAGAGACATTTGATACGATTCAATCAGAATTCAAATAATGCAATTTTAGATTGTAACTGCTTTAAACTCATTTAGATTTTTGATATCAATAAAATCAATATCACATTTTGCTTGTTCCTTGTATGCAGCATCTAATGTTATCAATTGAGATAATAGCTCTAATCCCTCTGTGAGTTTCCCGGATTTGATTAAAGATGATGCCATATTGTACATTCCAGTCTTGCTGTCAGGTTTTACCTTCAAAACTAAATCAAAACATTCTATGGCTGGATTATACTGTTCAATTTTGTGATAGCATAATCCTTTGTTTAGTAATGCCAAGATGTTTTCTTTTTCTTGTGAAAGAACACCATCATAACAAATTATTGCATCTTCGAATTTTCCAAATTTTCCAAATATGTTACCTTTTTTGAGTAACGCCTCTAAATTGGTTGGATCTTGGTCAAGAACTTTTTCATAAAATCCTAATGCATCTTTTGGATTACCCAAATTTAGTGATGTTTGTCCACTTTTTAGTAATGATTCTATTTCAGACATGAATTATGTGATTATTTTTTTCCTAAAAGAATTTCAGTACCTGCTGCTCCACCCTTGATTGCCTTTTCAAGAGTTTTGATATCAGATTTTATTACTCTAGTTTTAATTTTTGAGCGTTCAATAATTTTGAGTGCAACGATATCCATTAGATCATATCCGCCGGCTACAGAATCCTCATGAATTAGAAGTTTTTTCAGATTTTTCATTTCAATTGTTTTGAAGAGTTTCGCTTTTTTATTTTTGTTAGGATCAGAGTCATAAATTCCAGAAACATCAGTTGCATTAAGAAACTGTTCAGCGTCTACCTTTTCAGCAATTAATGCAGCGGTTCCATTTGTTGATTGTCCAGGATGTAGTCCACCAGCAATTACAATTAATCCACTATCTACTGCCTGTTTTGCTTCCCGGAGAGTGGTTGGCGGATGTGGGTATGCCTTGTCTTTTAGTGCATAAATGAGTAATTTTGCATTTAATCTTGATATCTCAATTCCTAATTCATCTAGAGTAGATTCATCAGCGCCAGAAGAACGTGCATGTGTAATGTAGTGTCTTGCAATTTTTCCACCACCAGCAACTATGATTGGTTGGTATGTTTTGCTAATTTTTACCAAAAATCTAGCATAATCCTTGAGGAGTTTGACGTTTTCCATTGCAAAGACCTTGCCTGAAAATTTGATTACAATTTTTTTCTTCATTTTTACAGTTCACCAAGAATTGATTTTGCAGCAATTTCAACTTTGTTTCTGTTCTTTTGTTGAGTATATGCTCTAAGAATATTCATTTTTCCAGACATTGTAGATACTAGAGGTATTTCTGATATCGGGATTATTTGAGGAGTGATTTTGTTTCCTTCTTTTTTGATTAAGATTATAGAGTTTGATTCTTTTTTGGATGGAGCAAGAGGCATGGAATGAGTAGTGGTGGTATCTATGAAAACTTGATTTTCTGCTAGTTTTGCTTTTTTTGCAATATCTTCTCTGAATTGTTTTTGCGTATTTTTACCAAATGACTTTTTGCCAGAAATTGTTTTCTCAAATACGCATTTGAAGAGTTTTCTATCCTGATAGTCAACTGCGATTTTTTTGGCTGCCTTTAACTCTGAGTTTGTTTCTGGAAGAGATGTTAATTGTTCTAAAATGGTATCATCTGTTTGTTTTACATATTCTTGAGCATTCATTTTACTTAATCCCAGATGATCATCAGCCAAAGTCATTGCCTCTAACAGCATTACTTCTCCTGCACGGACAGTTTTGTGAAAGTATACGGCCTTGAACATTTGGAAACGAGAAATCATCATTGTCTCAAAGTTTACCAAAGCAGAACTTTGTAGTGCAAGTTTATTTTTGTAAATCTCAAAGGAGTTTGTTATACGATTATGATCAATTTTTGCATGCTCAGCGCCTGTGAAATAACCGTCTCTTAGAAGATAATCCATCATATCAGCAGAAAGTGCTCCAGAAATTATTTCATTTTCAAACTGTTTACTTCCCTCTCCAACTGCAAGACGATTAATTTTTTTCTTATCAGTTGTTTTAGAAATGATATCACCAATTTCTGATTTTAAAATTATTTCTTTTCCAATCTGTTCATGTGTTATATGCTTTTTTTTCTGTAACACCTCTTCAAAAAGATGTGAAAATGGACCATGGCCAATATCGTGTAATAATGCAGCTAATCTAATATCATCAATGTCAGTTACAGGCATTTGTTTTTTTGATGCAAGTGAAGTTCCAGCCATTCCGGCAATATGCATCACACCAAGTGAGTGTTCAAATCTTGTATGTTGTGCGCCAGGATATGTCAAATGTGCACCAGATAATTGTTTGATTCGTCTCAATCTTTGAAAGACAGATGTATCAACTATTTTTTGTTCAGTACTGTTCAGTCGAATAAAATCATGAATTGGATCTGTAATTTCTAGAAATTGGTTTTTCATAGTCCCATCTTTTTTGCTACGACCTTCATTACGTCATTATGAACATCATTTTTTGATTGAGATGCGTTTACTATCTTCCATCTCTTCTTTTTTGCTAATTTACGATATCCTTGAGAGATTTTGTTTGAAAATTCCTTATTTTTTTCAAATTTATCACGATTTTGTTTTTTTCTTGCAAATGACTCTTTTTGAGGCACATCTAAAACGATGACAAGGTCAGATTTTGGTAATCCCTCATCTAATTTCTCTAGCCAGTCTAGTTTGAGACCGTTTGTTATTCCATATACCAAATTAGATTCTCTATATCGATTCATTATGACAACAGAGTTTTTTTCATGAGCTTTTATGACATCACCTGCTCGTTCCCATCTGTTTGCAGCTAAAAGACAATGGATTACCTGCGCTGGATATTTTCGCTTTCCATGAAGATATCTATCAATTTCTTTTCCGATAGGTGTTGTATAATCAGGAAATGAAAATAGCTTGACCTTTAATTTTGCTGAACGAAGTTTTCTTTGTAGCATTGCAGACTGGGTCTTTTTTCCAGCTTGATCACCACCTTCAAATGTAATTATCAATGTATAGACGAATCTTTCTTTGAATTAAAATCTTGGGCAGGATTATGAAAAGTTTTTTCTGCCTACCTTTAGTTTATCGAGGCGTGTGGTTTCTTCGTCGTTTACCTTTTCTTCAACCTCTGTTTTGATTTTACTTGATTTTCTCGACTTTGATGATGCCATTTTACTCATACTCCACTAAGTCTTTATTCATTTTAAAGAAAGCGATCGTTCTTTGAAATGAGAATCTAGAACTATCTCTTCCTGAATAAGATAGAAATTCCGATTATGACGCCTGATGCGATCATTCCAAGGACTCCAACGGTTTCATTTGACTGGAACATGAATGCAGAACCAAGAAAAACGGCTGCAGCAAAAATACTACCAGCTAACATTGAATTATTCTTTCTGCCAGATTGTTGTTGCATCATTTTAGTATCATCCATGAATTTTTTAATTTCAGGTGCTATCGTTAGAGTATCTTCAATTGTTTTTGCAAAACGTGAAAATGATCTTTTAATTTCTTCAATGTATGCGTCTTTGATTAGTGATTCTTCTTCTAAGATTTGTCCTAGTACCTTGATGAATTTAAAATCAACTTTGTGTGTATGATAAATGCCTTCTATTATTGTGGACATTCTCAAGTATAACGCTAAATGTTTTGGTAGCTTGAATGGAAACTTTGACATTGTCTTATTTGCCAAGTTCATTAATTGTTCAACCTCCATCTCATCAGGTTTCTTACCATACATTGATTTTATGGATAACTCAATTCCTTTTTCAATCACTTGACGATTAAAATCTGGTGCAAGCATTCCTAGTTCGTCCATTGCATTCACTGTACGAGGTGGATTTTTTTCTATCAATCCAAGGTATAGCCTGACTAGCTTTACTCTAGTTTCATCATTAATCCTGCCAATCATTCCAAAATCATACAAAATTAGAGTACCATCATCTTTTACCGAGATATTTCCCGGATGTGGGTCTGCATGAAATATGG
>Ga0209140_1000676_pt1 | contig 18755 bp, 24 predicted proteins | sample SaaInlV_120m_DNA_3_FD_184666 | JGI IMG/M metagenome (GOLD analysis project Ga0209140, IMG submission 184666) | Marine microbial communities from expanding oxygen minimum zones in the Saanich Inlet - Saanich Inlet SI073_LV_100m_DNA (SPAdes) (version 2) | ecosystem: Environmental > Aquatic >... | reverse complement strand
TTTCCCAAGAAGAGTTAACCCAACTAATTTCTGAAAAAACGAGACGGACATTCGACTCAATTATATTACTTCAACCCTTAAATCGCGGTATATCGGGACGAATAACCCAACTCCGAATTGATGGTATTTCCAAAGGTGAGCCAATTAATATTATCCTGAAAAGTGAATATGAGATTCGTCGCGTACTGCACCCTGATTTTTTATATAGTTCCGCCTTTATTATTGAAACAAATTCCGACATCGATTCTCAACCATCTCAGATTAAATTAAGAGGAGCTGGTTGGGGTCATGGCGTAGGCCTATGTCAAATTGGTGCATTAGGAATGGCATTAAATGGCTCTTCTTTTGAAAACATACTTTCCCATTATTTTCATTCAACTGAATTAAAAAATATCTATGACTGAAACACTTTCTCTCCACTGGATCGATTGGACAATCATTCTGGTTTATATCGCTTTTTCATTGGGTGTTGGAATCTATTTTTCGAAACGAGCAAAGTCTAGTACAGAAGAATATTTCCTATCAGGACGGACCCTTCCATGGTGGATTGTTGGAACATCAATGGTTGCTACAACTTTTGCGGCAGATACACCCTTAGCCATTACAGAATTTGTCCGCGGACCGGGAATCTGGCAAAACTGGTTCTGGTGGAACTTGCTTATGGGGTCCCTTTTAGGCGTTTTTCTTTTTTCACGATTATGGCGCCGAGCTGAAGTTTTAACAGATAATGAATTATTAGAAATTAGATATAGTGGAAAGCCTGCAGCTTTTTTGAGAGCCTTCAAAGCAGGATATTTTGCCATACTTTATAATTTTATTGTTATGGGTTGGGTTATCAATGCCATGGCTTCGGTAATGTCTGTCATGCTGAATATGGATAAATGGACTGCTGTTTGGATTTGTGTAGTTATTGCCCTTATTTATGCAATTCTATCAGGGTTCTGGGGTGTGGTTGTTACAGATCTGGTTCAATTTTGTATTGCCATGTTCGGCTCCATCGCCTTGGCAATCATTGCGGTGAATCATGTGGGTGGTATGGAAACGCTCCTTGAGAAACTGTCTGGATTATTGGGTTCCGATGCTGTCCATGAAAATACCTTGAAATTTATTCCACCTGTGCCCGATGCCGGCATAACAACATCTACGTTCTGGGAATCGCCTTTTTCAAAATTTATGATTTTTATTAGCGTTATGTGGTGGAGCCATCATGGAACGGACGGCGGTGGATACATCATCCAACGCATGTCATCAGCGAAAAATGAACGGCACGCACTCCTGGCAACATTATGGTTTAATTTGGCTCATTATGCACTCCGTGTTTGGCCTTGGATCATCGTGGCCGTTGTATCCATTGTAATGTTTCCCATGATCCCGGAATCCTATTCTGAATTGGGTGTGAAGGCGGGCTATCCATTGGTCATGAATACACTCCTTGGACCGGGGATGAAAGGTATACTTATTGTTTCCTTCCTAGCCGCATTCATGTCCACCATTGATACCCATCTCAATTGGGGCTCTTCCTACATGATTAATGATATTTATAAACGGTTTTTCAAACCGAATGAATCAGAAGTACATTATGTATTTGTGGGGAAAATATTTACCATTATTCTGATGGTACTTGCTGCATTCACCGCATTGAAAATGCAAAGTATTTCCAAGGCATGGGAATTCATTTTTTCAATGGGCGCAGGGATTGGGCTGGTGCTCATCCTCCGCTGGTTTTGGTGGCGTATAAACGCCTGGAGTGAGATCACGGCACTTGCTACATCAATCTCGGTCACCATTTCTTTAGAAGTTTTAGCCTGGAGCCAAACAATTGCAGCAGGAGATACGTATGAATTATTTGCTGCATCACCCATCCTTTTTGGCATTTCATTACAGGTTCATCATAAACTAATGATTATTGTGCCATTGGCAATTATTGCTTGGGTAACTGCCACATTTTTAACAAACCCTGAACCTGTTGATAAGCTAAAAGAATTTTATAATCGGGTTCAACCCGGCGGATGGTGGGAGCCTATCACTGCTGGTTACACCCATACACTTCAGCCCGTGAGTGAAGGATTTTTTATGCAATGGATCGCCGGAATCCTTATGATTTATGGCTTCACATTTGGGATCGGGAATTTAATTTTCCAAAATTACAGTCTATCTGTAATTTTATTTGGCTGTGCAGGGATTGGATCTTACCTGGTATGGAACAGAAGTTTATCAAAACTAAACTAAACACGCAAATCACAAAGTTCTTAAAGGAAAAGTTCTTAGTGAATTTCGTGATTAAATAAAATTTTGTTAGTATAAAAATGTCAGAACCAAGACGAATATATTCCATTGATATTTTTCGGGGCATGACCATCGCCCTTATGATTCTAGTAAATAATCCCGGAAGTTGGGGACATGTATATGCTCCCCTGCTTCATGCCAAATGGCACGGTTGTACTTTGACAGATCTGGTATTCCCATTTTTTCTTTTTCTCGTGGGTGCATCCATGCGATTCGCATTTGTGAAATGGCATTATTATCCATCTCCCAAATTTTATAAACACATTTTCTGGCGAACAGTTTCCATCTTTATGGCTGGTTGGCTCATTCATGCCTACCCTTTCATTCAACAGGATTGGGACTGGTCTTCTTTCCGTTATTTTGGGGTTTTACAGCGGATAGCCATCGCCTACGGCATCAGTGCCCTGCTCATCATTCGCTATGACTTCAAACAACTTTTACCTATTATTTCAGGTATCCTCCTTTTTTACTGGGGATTACTCTGGTTAGGCGGAACCGGCGCCCCTTACGGACTTGAAGAAAATTTGGTTCGGAAAGTGGATATATTTCTTTTTGGTGAAAAACATCTTTATGGCGGATTTGGGATACCCTTTGATCCGGAAGGATTATTAAGTGCAATACCATCGGTGGGGACAGTCCTGATTGGCTACTTAATGGGTGGGATGCTACACACTACAAAAAATTATACTGATTGTGCAAAACGCATGGCCATCTTCGGTTTGGGACTTATGATTGTCGGTTGGCTATGGGGATTCATTTTCCCCATCAATAAAGCGCTTTGGACAAGTTCTTACGTTTTATTTACAGGCGGTATTGCCGCTTTAGTTTTGGCGGGACTCACCTATTTGATAGATATTAAACACTGGAAAAAACCGTTTTGGGTTTTTGAAGTTTTTGGAACCAATTCAATTTTTCTGTTTGTGGCTTCTGGTTTCTGGACAAAAACAATTCTCGCCATTAAAATGGATTTGGACGGAAAATCAGTCAGTGCCTACACTTATTTATACCAAAGCATTTTCGTCCCGTTTGCCGGTGATTTGAATGGCTCCATCTTGTTTGCTCTCGCTCATGTTTTGGGCTTTTGGCTCATGCTCTATTGGCTATATCGCAAAAAAATTCAAATTAAATTATAGAATGAAATTATTTTTCCTTTTCATATTATTTATCGGTTTTACCTTTTCCGCCGATTCGCCCTATGTTGTTGTTCTAGGGATTACCCAAGATGGTGGTGCACCCCAAAGTGGATGCATAAAATCCTGTTGCAAGGATCTTTGGGAAAGTGGCGAAAAAGAAAAAGTTACTTGCCTTGGGATTGTTGATCCAAAATCTGGAAAAAGTTGGCTCATTGATGCCACACCAGATTTTCCGGAACAATCTAGAATTCTGACTGAAGAACACCAAACAGAATTGGCTGGGATTTTTCTCACTCACGCCCATATGGGACATTATACAGGAATGCTACATTTGGGACGGGAAGTAATGGGCACACAAGATATTCCTGTTTTTGCCATGCCGAAAATGAAAGAATTCCTAGAGTCCAATAGTCCTTGGGATCAATTGGTTTCCCTGAACAATATCGAGATCCAACTCATGAAAAATGATAAAGAGATCAAATTGGCAGATGGATTATTCATTGAACCATTCCTCGTTCCCCATCGGGATGAATATTCTGAAACAGTGGGTTACAAGATTATGGGAACGAATCAATCCGTTTTATTTATTCCAGATATTGATAAATGGGAAAAATGGGATCAGGATATTTTTGAAGTGATTCAGCATATTGATATCGCTTTAGTGGATGGCACATTTTATTCCGAAGATGAATTGCCAAATCGGGATATGAGTGAAATTCCACATCCCTTTATCGTGGAATCGATGGAAATTTTTTATCAATTAAATTCACCCAATCGAAATAAAGTTCATTTTATCCATTTTAATCATTCGAATCCGGCGATTAGGGATGGTGCTGCTGCAAATCAAATTAGATCCAATCGGCTTAATGTCGCCCGAGAAGGCATGATCTTTGGGCTTTAATTATGGTGTGAAAAAAGATAAACGAATATCATAATTCTGACCCCCTATCGTCCCCCTATTACAGGGGGACAGCTTCAGGATTCCAACCAAACCATTTGAACGGTTTATTTAAAAAATCATTATTACAAGAAGATGCCTTTGTAATTACCGTAATTTCTTGCATCGTTTGAGTTGAATGGCTCTAATCGGGAAAATGAATGTCGCAAATTTTCGTAATTTTTTTAAATTAAATTTTGCGACTTTTACGCATCTTGTTGCATAAAATTGGAAACAAATAATGAAGAATGTATTTATAACAGGGGCATCCTCCGGGATCGGAAAAGCACTAGCACTTGCTTATGCCAAACAGGGCTTTACCATCGGACTAACCGCCCGGCGGGAAGAGATTCTCCATGAAGTTGCTTTGGCAGTAAAAGAACTGGGTGGAACACCACTCGTATATCAGTTGGATGTGCAGGATGCTCAAAAATGTAAATCCGTAGCGGAGCAATTCATGGAAGATGCAGGCGGAATTGATATTGCAATCGCAAATGCGGGTATTGGTGGGGATGATGGCCTTTTTTCCGGTGACAGTAACCAAATCAATACCATATTAAATACAAATATCTTGGGTGTGACAAACACTTTGATGCCGTTTATTCCAACGCTAAAAGCACAAAAGAGTGGTGCTGTGGTTTGTATTAGTTCTGTAGCCAGTTTTATGCCCGTGCCCTTCCATGGCGGTTATGCCGGTTCAAAAATTGCCATTCGAATGATTTTTGATTCATGGCGCTCCACATTGGAAAAGTACAATATTAAGACCGTTTCTATTTGCCCTGGATTTATAGATACACCCCTTGTAACTGGAGCCGCCCGCCGTTTTCCCATGAAATCTGCAAATGATGCAGCGGATAGGTTTGTTGAAGTGATTGATGCCGGTTATACCACATACATTTATCCATGGCCTTACCGGATATTTATTTGGCTTGTTCGAATCACTCCAGGAAAATTTTATAAATGGATGATTAAAAAAATGTAATGAAAGCCAATCACCTAAAAAATGAATAAATTAAACATATGAAAACAAAAACAATTTCCTTCGATCAATCAGGTATTCTCACTCTTGATGATAATACTGCAAATATTTTTTCAATTTTATTGGGCTCATTATTCATAGCAGTGATGGCACAAATTTCCATTCCAATTCCATTTAGTCCAATCCCCATTACGGGTCAAACAATTGCTGTGGTTTTATTAGGTGGCTTACTTGGCGCACGTCATGGCGCTATGGCTGTATTGGCTTATCTCATCGAAGGTGCCATAGGATTACCCGTATTTGCCCAGATGAAAGCGGGTGTACTTGTATTGGTAGGCCCATCTGCCGGCTATCTTTGGGGATTTGTTTTTGCGGCTTTTTTGATTGGCTACTTAGCCGAAAATGGCTACACAACCTCACTGGTTTCCAGCTTTATATCCTGTTTTGTTGCCACAACACTTATTTTAGTTTTAGGCACACTTTATCTCGCCCTATTCTATACTGGATTTAATGAAGCACTCCTCATGGGATTTTATCCCTTTCTTATTGGAGATGTGGTAAAATCACTTTTATGTGCTGGATTAATTTTAGGTCTTAGAAAAGCATTATAAGATTAAATAAGATCATCTTGTTTATTCTCATTACCAAAAATAATAAGCTCGATTTAAACATTATATTGTATTTAGATTAATGACTCTTCGTATTCTAATTAAAATCTTCTTCATAAATAAATGACAATACAAAAATCAGACTAAAAGGAAAAAAATGGAAAATAATATAAACTTAGCCGTGTTAATTGATGGGGATAATATTCCCTCTGCCCATGTAAAAGAGATGATGGCGGAATTAGCGAAATATGGCAATCCAACGATTAAAAGGATTTATGGAGATTGGACAAAACCAAATTTATCCAAATGGAAAAATCTACTTCTTCAAAATGCGATTACCCCGATCCAACAATATGGATATACCACTGGAAAAAATGCAACTGATTCCGCTATGATTATTGATGCTATGGATATTCTTTATTCTAAAAAAGTAAATGGATTTTGTTTGGTTTCAAGTGACAGTGATTTCACAAGACTCGCAACTCGATTAAGAGAAGCTGGAATGCAAGTCATTGGTATAGGTGAAAAAAAGACACCGAATCCATTTATCGTGGCGTGTGATAAGTTTATTTATATCGAAATAATTAGAAACCTTTCTGAAAAGAAAGAAGATTCTCCAGAAAAAGGCAAAAACAAAGAGAGTCTAGATAAAATTACCCGGAAAGAAATTAAGTTAATTTCATCAACTATATCTGATCTTTCAGATGAAGACGGATGGGCATTCCTTGGCGATGTTGGTAGCCTATTGTTAAAGAAACAACCCAATTTCGATTCAAGAAATTATGGATTTGAAAAATTAACACCCTTAATAAAATCAATGGGGAATTTTGATTTAGAACAGAGAGAGAGTCCTAAGAGCAAAAACAAACTTATATATGTAAAAAATAAAGAAAAACACAAAGCAAAGTCTAAAAACCGTTAGACAATACATTATAAATTACAAAAATATTTTTAAAAGACGGATTCTGCCTTTTGTGCCATTTCCACACAAGCAGCCGTTACACCGCCTTGGTCATGAGATGTAAAAGCAATATCGATCTTGCACCAACCCACTATCATATCCGGATGATGATTTGCTTCCTCAGCAATTTCTGCTAATTGATTTATGAATGCAATACTATCCATATAAGCATCGAAAGTAAATGTTTTTCGGATGGCGTTATCTTTGAATTCCCAACCGTTTAAAGTCGATAATTTTTCTATAATATTGTTTTCTGATAATCGGCTCATTCTTGATCCTCATGAAGTTGATTTATTTTTTTCAATTCTACTCGCACCCAAGTTACAGCAATCACAAAGGATATGGTTGCAGATATCATAATTGCATACCAATTCCACTCAACAGGTTTATTAAGCACATAACTAAAATAAAGAGCCAATGGCGCGCTAATACCGATTACTCTAATGGTCGTAATCACTAAAACAGGAATCCCTTTACCTAATCCTTGCATAACTCGTCCGGAAGTAATGGCAATAGCCACCAGTGGATAAATCAAACAAACCCTTCGTAAAAAACCAACTGAAACGTCAATGATTTCCTGATCCGTTGTGAACCACGCTGAAAATGTTTCAGCGAATATATAAACAAATGTGGATGACACCAGCGTTATGAAAAAGGAACGAGAAATTCCATATTTCACAATTTGATTTAAAGCGTCTATTTTTTTTGCTCCGTAGAACATCCCCACAAGCGTTGTCATGCCGCCAGCAATAGCAAAGATGGGCAGGAAGATGAGCATATCCAATCGTCCCGCCACTTGATACGCTGCAACGGTTTGTGGAGAATAATGAATCAATATTTTATTAAATACACCTTGCCCAACAGCCATAATGACCATGGACATGGATGCGGGCAACCCTACTTTGACTATATCCCAAAGTATCTCTTTTGACGGAGTGAAATCTTTCAACTTAAATGTGATATAAGCATGCTTTTTTACAAACAGCATGTAAATAAAAATGATAAATACAATGAACTGACAAATTACGGTGGCCATTGCTGCACCTTTTACACCCATCCCAAAACCAATACCGCCATACGCATCTAAATCAAAAATGAAAATGGGATCTAAAATAATATTTAGAAGAGTTCCTAAACCCGCAACCATCATGGGAAATTTCATATCCCCTTCCCCGGCTAAGATGGATCGAAAAAATCCTGAAAAAATCATGAACGGTAAGCCAAGAATAATGATGTATAGGTAATCCCATGCTAATGATAAGATTTCTCCTTCTGCACCAAGGAATGTCAAAAAATGAAATCCAAACATCAATCCTGCCGTCGTAAAAATAGTCGCAATTACTGCAGCCAATGCCAATGCATGTTCAGCGCTGTTGTCAGCATGACTTTTTTTGTTTTCACCTATGAATCTGGCAATAGAAGCAGTCACACCTGATCCTAATCCCATGGTGAGTCCCAGCATGAGAAAAAAGACCGGCATATTAAAAGCGACACCTGCAATGGCATTCCCTCCCAAACGTCCGATAAACATCATATCTACAATGTTATAGAATGTATGGATTCCCATGCCAAACATGATGGGAATTGCCAATGTCCAGAGTGCTTTGGGTGGGTTATCTAAAAAGGAATCGAGACGAGATCCAGAGAGAGATTTGGTTTCCATAAGCCCAAAATTTACCCATTGGTTTGATAATGATTAAGGACTCTTTTAAATTATTTATTCAATATATAAATCTTGAATTTGCTGCAAGGGTCCCGGACAAGTATTCTCATGGCAAGATTGGCATGTTTGGACCACAGTATGAAAAGTTTCTATGCTAGGATTATTATCAAAATATTTAGCATTATTCAATAATACATCTGACATGTTTGCAAACCAATCAGATTCAAAACTAGTATCTGTGAATTTTTTATTTTTAAAGGATTTAAACTTGAGCAGTGTAATCTCAGATTGAGTTAAAGATGATTTTGTTTTTAACATTGCATCCGTCATATTTCGCATGGCAACAGCCATTTCACTCCTTTTGTTTGGGAATCGTTTTGGAGTTTGATTTCCACAAGATATTAAAATCAATAAACAAAATAAGGAAAAAAAGTTTTTACCGTAATTCATTTTTTTATTAAGACACCATCCGCAATAAAATTTAGGGAATATATTGGTTTATCAATCTGATTAATTTCATTCTTCGACTTACCAGCATCTTCTGCATAATGACGTAAAACATCTACCGTTAAAGTATCCATAAATGCATTGCCTTTAATAATTGCTTCTTTTTTTTCTTGACCCGTTTTTGGTACAAAATAACTATAATCTTTAAACCTAACTAATAAAGTATCACCACCTTCCATTTTCAATTTCATCCAACAACCCTTTTTGGAACAAGTTTCAAGAATCTCTCCACTTAAAGAGATTCCTTCGCCCGATTCAGTACTTGATTGAATTCCACTCAAAACTGATATATAATTATGAGATACTTCAGATGAAATTTTTTCACCAAATGCATCATAGGGACTTCCACCACATGAAATCATAAATAATGTGGTTAAAATTAAATAATAAATTTTCATCATTTGCTCCTTTAAATAGTTTAGTTCTGCAACTGCAGCTTTAGCTTCTTCAAGAAAAACCCGAAGGCCTACCGCATAGAGATTGACTCCCTTTTGCTTTTCCATTTGTTGATACTGCTGGCGCACACACCATCCGTTTTGAATTCATTCTTTTACAATGTGGACATTTTATTTCAGCATCTGAGACTAGATGAGAAAATACCAATTCTTCAAATTTCTCATTACACCTCTGACAATAATAATCGTACATGGGCATGAGAATTAGAGTCCATCTTTTATTGGAACAGGTTCCAATTTTTCTTTAATGTCTTCCTCAGACTGAGGATAAGTAGCGTGTCATGTGGGCACCCCCATTTTAGGCAAAAAGACTCTTTGAAGCCAAATCCACAGCCCAAAAATTACTATTGTGAATATTAAATCAATCATACGTCATCTATGGCATTTTGGAGCCACGTATTAACTTGGGATGCTAATTCATCCAAATCATCTCGCCCCGTTACGGATAACATTTCTTTTGCATTAATTGCTGAGAGAGTTACCGAATGGTCATCATTTTCCCAAAGAGTAATATTACACGGAAGCAATAAACCAATTTCTAATTCTTCTGTTAATGCTTGGTAAGCTGTAGGAGGATGACACGCACCCAATATTCGATATCGACGAAAGTCTACACCCAATTTTTCTTTCATAGCACTTTGAATATCAATTTCTGAAATGATACCAAACCCTTGTTTTTTTAATGTATCTCGAATTTTTGAATCTACTTCATCAAATGATAAATTTAATTGACGTTGAAATGCATATTTCATTTTTTATTCCTTTCTTTTGAAGTGGGCCATACAAAAATAAGCCCCATAAAAGTGCCATATATTGTGCTATTAACGGGTGAGCCAGTGATAGAGCATCCTTGGTCACACCCAATAAATGAATAATATAAAAATCCTAAAAAACCACTGATGAATACGACGCCAATCTGTTTTTTTATTGAGTTAAAACCGGACCATTCCATTGATGCAAACCTCCTGTTAAATTCACTGCGTTAAATCCATTTTTATTAAGCAAGATAGTTCCTTTATTTGATCGTGAACCACTTTGGCAATAAACTATAATATTTTGATCTTTATATTTTTCTAATTCTGAAATCCTCGATGCCAGCTCATTTATAGGGATCACCGGCGTATCTGGTATAGAATTAGCTTCATGTTCTCGAACAGTTCTCACATCCAAAAAGACATAATTTGGATTATTCAATAATTTTTGGGCGTGGTTGGGCAAAATGGAATCTGTTGGGCTACTTTGTCCCTGGGATAGATTCCAAACATATCCCGATATAATAAATACAATAATAACAATAAATAAAAATTTCATTTTACTTCCTAATATTTAATGATTTTAATAATCGATGTTCGATATCTTTGGAATAGGCATTGGGAGAGTCAACTTTTCGCATGAGTTGAATTGTTTGTTTTACACTATCAATATAAATATAACATTCTGGACAGTCCGTCATATGGTCCGCAACTTCACTCAAGAGTTCTTCATGACTATTTTCACCTAAATATTCATGGACTAATTTGACAATTCTATCTGATTTTTTATGGAGATGATATTTCATGATATTGCCTCTACACAATGAAGATTATGCGCCATCTTATCTCGAAGGAACAAGCGTGCTCGCATCAGGCGAACTTTTACATTTGAAGGCGAAATATCTAATGATTTTGATGTTTCTTCTACAGAGTGCCCTTCTAAATCTCGCAATATAAAAACGGTTCTAAAAATAACGGGTAATTCTTTTAATGCTTCAGTCAAACAAGATTGTATTGATTCATCTTTCCACATCTTTTCAATCTCTTCCGGCCAAGATCTCAATTCATGTCCAGTCAAAGGTTCATGATTTAATACATCAAGCTCAACAATAGACCCTTCTTTTTTCTTTGCGCGTATTTTACCAATTGCCACATTTGTCGCAACGCGATATAGCCATGTTGCTAGAGATGAGCGTCCTTCAAAAGAACCTATTTTTTTGATAAAGATGATGAAGGTTTCTTGAAGAACATCTTCTGCTTCTGACTCATTCTGTAAAATGCGCAGCGCTGTATTAAACACAACGGGCGCATGATTTTTAATGAGCAAATTCAGAGCAGATTCATCTCCTAATTTCGCCTTCTTTATTAAGGATTTTTCCTCGAGGTTCAAACGGACTCTTGACTATAATAGTTTAATTTCTCTTGAAGTTGATTCTTTGGAGCCATCCCAACAATGCGATCCACTTCTTCTCCATTTTTATATAAAATGAGTGTTGGAATTCCCGAGACTCCTAAATCCATTGGCTTTTGATTTTGGTCTGCATTCAGTTTTCCAATTTTGGCTTTTCCTGAATATTCCATAGCAAGTTCATCTATTATCGGTCCAATTAACTTACAAGGTCCACACCAAGGCGCCCATACGTCAACCAAGGTAACACCCTCATAGTTTAAAACTTCAGAAACCCAATTTTTATCATTTAATTCAGTTACATAATTATTCATGTGTTTAATTCCCTTTTACTATTTGATGGGAAATATGGGTGCGGGTTACAGGTTATTTTTTAAAAAGGCCAAATAGTGGGTAAAAGGAAAATAGCCATGGCCCGAAAAATGAGCGCCAATGGAAATCCAACTCGGATATAATCACTGAATTTGTATCCACCCGGACCATAGAGCATCAAATTGGTAAGCTTTATTTTTCCAATATCCATTTCGAAAATCAAAGCTAGCATCGACAATCCGGCGGTCACAGGCAAGACTAGTTTGAATCCCATTTTGAGAAAATGAGATTGAATTAAATATAATGAATAGAAATAATTTTCTCACAATAATCTCCTTACCCAAATCTACACATCATCCCACAAACAAAAAACCCCACTGCAAAAAATACCGAGCCCAAAAATCGCCCGAATACGGCGATGAAATCACCAGGCGAACCTTACACCCGTCTTATTCTATGTCATCACACCCAAAATGGAACGACAGTACTTGACAATAGATTCCAGCATTCGACAGGATAAGTCAGGATAACCGGTATTTCGACTTCAAACCTTGGCTGTTTTTGAAATTATAATGACTGCCAGCGATAGGTTTTTCATTACATCTTTATTTATTAAGGATAAGTCTGACAGCAAATCAACTGTCCCAACCACCTGTTATTTACCGGACTTTTTTATTTTCGAAAAACCATCCACCTGTATCTCATTATATATTAGGAGTTACGGGAGTATAAAATTTAGGTCTTTTTCCTGTCAAGCCGGAGGTCGAGGGTTCGAGTCCCTTCGGTCCCGCTCTCTTAAACCCCGTTTTCTCGTCGAGAGATCGGGGTTTTTTATTTCCTTTTTGAACTTCTCCGATATGACAGAAATAGACACAAATAGACCGTTTTTGAAGTAACCACCTGCCAAACACCTACTATTTTTTAATAAAAAAAGCCCCTTGAACAGGGGCTTCTTATTACCGTTAAAGTAATGTAGCTAATCAAATTATTTTATCCAATCCATTCAATGATGACTTATAGTTATCATCAACTAAGTCCACATAATATTTTTCAGTTGTTTTAACTGAAGCGTGACCAAGCAGTTTTGATACAGTGTAAATATCCGCTACATTACTTATAGGATTCACTACAATAGGTGGCGGTTATGGGATAAAGTCGCTACATAACATCACTTTTGTTGTGAGCTTTATATTAAAACTAATATCCCTAGTGCCAAATAAGGCTGGATAATCAAAATTTCACATCATCCCACAAACAATCCACGAATGTGGGGCTTGATTAGTTTTTTAAAAAAGGCTGTATCACTTTCAGATATGTATAATCGCCATTTTACACGCTTCCGGGTCGCATTGATATTCAAAAGATACGCGCAGGTCATTTTGGACGAGCACCCTTAAAACAATTTCATTCTTTAATGGTTTTTTCAAACTTTTCTGCACACTATATTTGTTGTTGAACCGCAAAATATAATAGCATTGCCTTAAAAGAGAGCTATTTTTAAGTTTTGAAAGGAAATTTAAAAAAATAAAGATAGAAGTATCCTAAGATTTGCATCTGTATTACTCTTGCAAAAGGTTACTTAAATATTTCTTTACCGTACCTGGACAGGTAATCCATAGACAGATATGGTTATTTTTAGAAGGTGTTCTTTTGCAAAAGGCCAACACCGATCCCATAAAAACAGGATCCAGGGCGAGCCCAGTTTTCTTAAAAATATCCTTAACCAGATTTTCACGGTATTGTATTGATGCTAAAAATATTCCAGTCGAGCCACGCAACCTGATTCGCTGGATCAAACGCAAATACCATTGTTGTGTCAAAACACCGGTAACTTGATTAAAAGTTGATCTCAATGAATTAAGTAGATCGCCACTGGCTACAGGAACAAAATGATCAGCAGTGTTCCCAATGATATCGAAAACAGTTTGTGCTGCTATTTTGTATCCGGAATCATTCCCAAGTGCCCCACCAAAATTCATGAACAAATCAGCAGTATGTAATGATCGTGCGCGGTAATATTTCAGCAACAGCCCCAATAAAGGACCCTTAACTTGCGTAACATTTGGTTTGCTTTCGACCAATTGCGACATGAATTTTCTGTAAAAACCGCCTGAATACGATTTCCCATATAAAATTATAGGATTTTCTGGTAACAAATTCGAAAGCGTAAGGACAGTATGTGAACCTTCGTAAGACAAAACATGGATCCGCCTACCCGGAGAAATAGTTTTTCTGAAATGATCGAGACTCCGCCTCTTTTTTCCGCCAAAATCGGGCAATAGGTCCTCCCTAACCAGGGTAACTTTATCAACATTCAGGTATTTGGCCAATTTATCTGATTCTTCAATAATTACTGGAACCTTGGAAGATTCCTGTCTGATCGTATTCACTTTATTGCTCGCGCAATGACAGATGCGCTGTAGGGTGCACCAATCATAAATTTCATTGATGGACCAAAAAACGGTTCAGTGATGGCACCTGAAAAAAAGAGACCCGGGGTACTGCTTTCAAATCGATGTGATACAACAGGATATTGATTCCATTGTCGAATACCCGCTTTTAATGCTGCGGACAAAAATTTTAGATCGTTCATCTGATATTGATATCCCGTGGCTGAAATAATAACATCGTACTTATCCATATCAGGTAAACCATAATGGTGTGGAACGTTTTTCACGACAGACATTAGATCGGGCGTAATTGTAGTCGAAGAAAAAAGACCCAAAGTACGCTTGAGAATAATTGGGTCAACATTTCGAAAAAATTGAGGTAATCGAATAATATAATTAAATAACCACCTGGGTAGATTTAATGGTTCAGAGAAATATACAGGAGCCGTTCTTGTATACCATTCAACCTGATTCTTATTTTTTAATAATACAAAAATACTTTCCGCTGCAGATTGCCCGGATCCAACAACAAGAACCTTTTTAGCGTTAATCTTTTGAATTTCCGCAGTGCGATAACTATGCAATGTTCCAGGATGGGCCAGAAAGATTTCTGGAATATACAATTGATGAGCGATCCCCGTTGCCAACACAACTTTCTGGACCAAAATCTTATCACCTTTTTCGGTCTGAATAGAAAACCCGCTGTTCCCATGTTTTATATTGATGATCATTTGATTATTTACAGAAAAGGGGATCCGAGCTAGACACCAATCAATGTAATTACGAAAAACACTGACTGGTAGTTGACCGGAAATATCATTAACTGATATACCGGTATCAGAACAGTAATGACTGAATCGGTAACGATCATTTGGATGGCTTAATTCCGATGTAGCATAATCGGACCGTAGATTCATCGTATCAAATGTATGTTTACGCCACAGATCAAATGTTTTACCGAAAATAATAAATGATGTACCTTGAGAAGATAAATGATTGGCGAGAGACAATCCATATGGACCCGCCCCAACAATGGCAACAGTATAATCAGATTTCAATTTTACCAAGTTCCAATTTGTTTCCAGTGTAAAGAATAAATAAATGTAATTATAACCGTTGCAATAATTGTCATTGGGAAGAACAGCTTCACCTTCATTAATCCATCAAGTATAGTTGAAGAATGTGTGGGCGCTACCATAAAGGGATCCAGCAAGGAATATCCAAGCACAATGCCACCAACGGCAAAGATTATACTGAACCACTGCCACAGGCTGAGGCTAAGTATATTGGTACGTGGGAATTCCCCTCGGAAAAATTCTACGATAAATCGCTTTAACCCGTATAAAACCAAATAAACGACGGTAAGCAGTCCGTTCACAGCAATAGGCGTCTGAACTACAATAATAAGGAAAATGAGATAGATGGAAAGATTCACCAGGGCGGAATATAATTGCGTTGGGTAAAGGGCGACTCCTTTAAGATGTCTGTATGTACGAATGATTTTAGTTTCAGGATTATAATAGCGAATAGAGCCTTTCCCGTTGAAAGGTTTTCCATGACAACAACCATAATTTAAACAGCCGATACGGCCAAACATTTGCGCTAGAGGCAACCCGAAAACGCCTGCATCCAGGATAACAAGCGGGTTCCAGCTAAATTGGTATGCTGAAAACATTATTGTTAAAAAGCCGCTGAGAAATCCACCCCAAAGGGCAAACCCAGGAACGCGAAAAAACGTGGACAGGGATACTTCTCTATTAAAAAGTCCTTTCATATCCAAAGCTCGCGACATTAGATAGGCTCCTAATGGAATGAAAACACTCATTCGCAATATCAAAATAAATATTTGATTTGGAGGATAATGAAATGTTCGAAAGCCAAGATAGAACCAGGCATGAATTGATGCAAGGAAAAAGCCTAAACCGACCAACAGGCCAAATGTAGTAATTATTAAATATTTATATCGATATATTGCGATCGGTCCAAAATCATTTGAATGTTGATGCATTTGACCTGTCCCTTATATGAGTGGAATTCGATAGTATTTTTTTCTGAACCTTTTTCAGACGGTTTATGATTGATTCTATTTCCTGACGCAAATACTTGAATTCTGTGTGACGCCAGACTTCAACTCCTTGATGAAGCAGTATAAAGCCTGGACGAGCAATAGTATTTGTTCTAAAATCAAACGCATCGATCAATTCCAGATCTTGATCAGCAATGAAAAGAAATGGCGCTTTTTTGCGTTCTTTCATAATGGTGCTTTCTTCTGGCGTTTCAGCACTGATCGCCACCAGATTCATTTCAATGTTTGTTATTCCAGAATAGTTTTTTACCAGATCGGCTACCTGCCGATTGCAATGGTTTCACCAGTTTCCGCGATAAAAATAGAGCAATGTCCATTCATTATCGATCGTTTCAGCCCATGATAATTTGACGCCACTGGAAGATAAGACTGTGTCAACCTGCGCATTTTCCGCTCCGTTAGTTGTATTTGTAAACACCAAAAAAAACAATATTAAAATAGGTATTTTTTTTCGCATAGAATTAAAAAATAATTTCAGGAAGTAATGCCCGTGGGGTGATAGATGGTTTAAAAAATCCATGGTTTACTCCATAATTTATTTGAGCTAAGCGAGAATCCGTGTCCGAGGATTTTCAAGCATTTTGATAACTTTTTCATGAAATTCATTCAAATGGAAATCGCCAAAATACCAAAGTTGATCATTTACCCACGTTGCAGGCGTTACAAACCCTTGACGTTTTTCTGGCCATTGATTTGTATTGTCCACATTGTAGATATCTAACTGGATATTCCCACCTTTACGGATGTACGATGAAAGTTTCGTCAGCACCGCATCGCAAGTTTTGCAGGATTCTCTTACAATAACTTGAACAGGGATTGTTTTATTTGTCTTTTTCTGTTTCATCTTAGGCAAGGTTACAGAAAAATTATGACCGGGGTCTGTCGCGGAGGCGACAGTTAGAAATTATTATGTATTAGTGAGCCACTTATGATCAAGGACTTGTAAAAATCGCCTAGAAAATTTAATTGTATTATCATCTGCTAACTGATTTAAAACAGTATTAACAGTTTGGCGAACTGTAGCTGTTAAATCTGCAATTTCTTGATGGGTTAAAAAGGGTTTAACTCGCCACCCATCCGCCATTTCTTTTCCAAATGATTTAACATATCGACGAAGAAATGATTCTATTCGTTCTTGGGCGGACTTAAAAACTAAATCTTCAAGTTGACTTTCTATTCGGCGCATGCGCCACCCTATAAATTTATTTAAACTAATATTTAAGTCAGGATTCATTCGGAGCATTTCTTGAAACATCTCTCTCCCAATCATACAAATAACGGCATCTTCTACAACTTCCGCCATATTTTGATGGGTATCTTGACCTAGAATACTACTTTCACCAAATATTTCACCGGGTCCTAATAATTGAAGCGTTGTAGATTTTCCATTTTCTGACAAACGGGTAATTTTTATTTTACCCTCTTTTAAAAAATAAATAGTTTTAGATGGTTCTTCCGGGAAAAAAATTATTTCTTTTTTACCCGATTTTTTCATGTGGGTCATTTTACTCATTTCTCCCATGCTCTTTGCACTCATGCTGGAAAAAAGATTAAAATTTTGTAAATACCAAAGTTTTGTTTGCTCTGACATTTTTAAGCGTTCATTTGTTTTTTAAACTTTTCTATCATTCGTCACGTATTCAGTGAAAATATTATTTTAAAAGACCCAATTTTAAAAATTCATTAAAATAGTGTCTGTTGATTTTAACAAATAAATCTTCATTCATTATAATTACCCAAATCTACACACCATCCCACAAACAAAAAAACCTGATCCAAAAAATACCCAGCCCCAAAATCACCCGAATACGGCGATGAAATCACCAGGCGAGTCTACACCCTTCTTATTCTATATCATCACATCCAAAATGGTACGACAGTACTTAACAGTAGATTCCAGCATTCGACAGGATAAGTCAGGATAACCGGTATTTCGACTTCAAACCTTGGCTGTTTTTGAAATTATAATGACCGCCATTGATAGGTTTTTCATTATATCTTTATTTATTAAGAATAAGTCTGACAGCAAAGCAACTGTCTCAACCACCTGTTATTTACCGGACTTTTTTATTTTTGAAAAACCATCCGCCTGTATCTTAGTATATATAAGGATTTACGGGAGCGTAAAATATAGGCCTTTTTCCTGTCAAGCCGGAGGTCGAGGGTTCGAGTCCCTTCGGTCCCGCTCTCTTAAACCCCGTTTTCTCGTCGAGAGATCGGGGTTTTTTGTTGCCCTTTTGTACTTTCCCGATATGACAGTAAATGACACAAATAGACC
>Ga0209140_1000665_pt1 | contig 18924 bp, 17 predicted proteins | sample SaaInlV_120m_DNA_3_FD_184666 | JGI IMG/M metagenome (GOLD analysis project Ga0209140, IMG submission 184666) | Marine microbial communities from expanding oxygen minimum zones in the Saanich Inlet - Saanich Inlet SI073_LV_100m_DNA (SPAdes) (version 2) | ecosystem: Environmental > Aquatic >... | reverse complement strand
AAAAATAATGAAAAAAAGTTTTTTGTAAATCCACAGATACAGGTCATGAATGACCATAATAAAATGCCAATAGTGATAATATTAAATCGTGGATACTTATCGGCTAATCTTGCTATTGGTAATCCTAAGGTAATGTAAAACATTGAAAAAGCAAAGCCGTGAAGAAGGCTATATTGAAAGTCAGAAATATTAAAATCTTGCCTGATTGGACCAATCAATACTGACATAATATTTCTATCAATAAATGACAAAATATACGCTAACAACAATAAAACCAGAGCTATATTAGCTTGATTTAATGTATAAGGCCTATGCTGCAAATTTAAGCCTTCTTTTTTCCGAAATTATCAGATTTTAAGAATATCATTCAGATATACACGATACCCGAAAATAATTTAACTTAGAAGTTGTGACTTAAACTTACATATAACATTCGACCGCGGGGATCATGAGTTTGTACGTCAAACCCTATAAATGTTTGAACCTCAGGCGGATCTTCATCAAATATATTGATGCCACCAATGGTCAAGCTTGTAGCTTCTTCAGGACCAAAAAAATAGCTATATCTAATATCTGCAGTTGTGAGCGCATCAATTTCATTGCCACTTAGATCATCTTCATAATCATCAATTTGCCTTACAAAGAAAGTTAAGCGATGTCCGTTAACCTGCCAGTCAGCTGAGATATTTCCACGAAATTCAGGAACTGGACGAGCAAAATTTCCAGCATTTCGGCTTCCTGAAGCATCTATGCTTGCACCAGAGTTTGTTTTGATGTCGTAACTCATTACGCTTGAAAAATCTATGCTGACTGTAAAGTTTGGAGCAGCTTGCCATTTAGCGCCTAAATCAATGCCATCTGTTTCAAGTGATGGAGCATTAATAAAGTCACTATTGATCTGAGAGACAAAACCAAATGTATCATTGCTGCTACCTGCTCGTATGACTTTTTTAAGTGCATTTGTGCCAGCTAAGCCTGCTAAAAAATCTGCTGCTGCTTGGTCAACCAATCCTTGAGCGCTTTCTTTGACAATTATATTTGAGTAATCAAAACTCCAGTAATCAAGATCAATTGCGAAATCATCTGTTGGGCGCCAACTTAGTCCAACATTAAAAACATCGGCTTCTTCAGGATCAAGATTTGGATTTCCAGCGGTATTTATTGTACGAAATAATCCACTTAAACCATTGATTGAATCAGTAATTACGGCATTTGCTCCTAAACGACCATTACTTTGAAGTAAAGAGGCCACGCGAAAAGCTGTACTATATGATCCCCGCACACTTATAAATTCTGATGGCATCCAAAGAATTCCAACCTTCGGATCTATGCTATTTAAATTACTTCCATAATCTTCATATCTAGCCGCTAATTGAAGCTCAATATTTTGACTGTATGGAATGCTTGCCTCTGCAAATAAACTATATGTATCTCTGCTTGATGAAAAGTCGTCTCCGCCTGGAAGAGTATAAAAATCATCAGCATTTAATATCTCATCAAGGTCAACACTTAGCTCTTCATCTCTGAATTGAGCGCCGATTGCAATACCAATATCACCATGAGACGTACTACCCATATTACCACTGATAATTACTTCACCAGAAAAAAGTGATGAGTCACCCTGTTGCATTGAGGGCTGAAGAAGATGATCTAAAAGAGATTTAGAATGTACACTGCTTGATACACCAAATAGTGAATACCTCTCTCCTCCACTGGGTCCACCATTCCCATTAAGAGCAGCTTGTAACCTAGAAATAACTGTATCGCCATTACCAACATCTGCCTCATTATTACTATAACTTATCGCTGAATCCATAATCCAACCATTATTCATTTCATGCTCTAACTCAAAAGAAAGTCGAGTTGTAGAGTACTCATATGGCATTTTAGTTGGGCTTCCCTCTGGGCCGAGCACTCGACCAAAAAATGTTGCATTCTCCCCAAATGGATTGCCTGGATCATTAGCAGCCGCAACTGGAAACTGTCTTAGAATCGGATAAGAGGGTGTTGCACGAGTTAAACCCTCATTGTTAGCATAGCCAAACTCAGCATACACGTTTGTTTTTTCAGATAACTCTAGAGACACATTTCCTGCAAAGTTTAAGCGCTCCTCTTCAGGCACAAGATCAAAAAAGGGTGTTATATCCATCCCACAAAATAATCCACCAAATCTCTCAAATGTGTTATTGGTTCCGCATGCGGGATCCGCTACAAACCCACCACTTGTTAAAAAGCCACCAGGATTTGCAAGAGATGATAATGCCGTACCATCTGCCCAACTCTTATCACCCGCTTCCATTGCAGCTCGGTCAAAGTAAGATAGTGCAACAACATAATGACCATTATCTACCTGTCCACCAGACATAACCTGAAAATGAGTTTCATCATAATTACCGCTACCATTTTGAGTTTGATATTCAGCATTGAATTTAAAGCCTTCAAAGTTTTTATGAGTTATGAAATTTGCGACACCTGCTACCGCATCACTACCATAAGTTGCTGATGCTCCATCTTTTAAAATATCAATTCTATCTATCATAATCATTGGCACTAAAGAGTTTGTATCAACAAAAGAAGCCCCGTCATCTTGTTTAGCCACAGCAGATAATGTTTGACGACGCCCATTCACTAGTACCAACGTTGATCCAAGCCCCAGTCCCCGCAAGTTAACCTGAGAAGTTCCTGCAGTTTGAGGTTGATTTAAACCACTTACATTTAACTCTGCACCAGTATTGATTGTTAAATTTCTTATAAGGTCGGATATATCTTTTGCACCCTGAACTGCAATATCATCTGAACCAATAGTTGATAACGGAGAAATTGAATATTGTTGACTACTTCTTCGAATATGTGTGCCTGTTACAACAACCTCCTCAACCAGGGCATCATCCTGGCTATTCTGTGCAGAAACTTCTGTTCCAACAGTTAATCCTAGTATGCTTGTTAATAATAATAAGGTACGGGTTGATAATTCGATTTTTCTCATAAATAACTCCACAGTAAAAATTTTCTAATATTGTTTTAATATTAAATAATGAATGTTTAGTAAAATCTTGCAAAATCGAATACAAATTTTTAAGTGAAATGTTTTTACTTAAATATTTGTAAGAATGTATATTTCTGTATAGCATGATTATGTGGATTTAATAAATATATTGATTAAACTTAGTGCAACAGAGTTAGAATTTCTTCTTGCAGGCCCTAGCAGATCTGAAATTTTAACAAATAAACTAGAAAGGTATTTTCTCTATACAATTTTGGACTGTGCAGCTGATTCTAAATGCATTAATATAAAGAATCTTCAATCTTTATCAAAAAGATCATTTTATCATTGTGACAAGGCCGTAAAAAAATTAATTCATGAGGGGTGGGTTTTATCAAAAACTAATCATTTAGACAAAAGATCGCAAGTTTTTCTTCCAACAACAAAAGCAGTTAAACTAGTAAAAGCCTTTGAAGCAATAAAATTTAATACGCTAATAAAAAAAGGTGTGGTTAAAAGCAAATTTATTAGCAAATATACACTTGAAGATTTAGTAGCGATGGATGAGAAGGGATTAGGTGAACTTAGATTGGAAATTGAAAAAATATACTAAAATTTAAATCAATACTGTGTATAAACGAGCGCTGATTAAAAAAACCTCGTGCGCCACTATGCCAAAAAAAACCCTATAAACGTTATATCTATAGGGTTCTTTAACAAATTGGTATCCCGTAGGGGAGTCGAACCCCTGTTGCCGAGATGAAAACCCGGTGTCCTAGGCCTCTAGACGAACGGGACTAGATTGCGGCAATTATAAAAGCTAAAAGCTCCAATGAAAAGACTTAAAGTTTTATTTAATCCTCTTATTCACAGCCTTTAAAAAACCTCTAAGAAAGTTTCCCTCCATTTGATCAGGGTAAAGTCTCCTAAACATTCTTTCCATTCTAGTTAAGATTTGTTTTGGGTTTTTTTTATCAACTAAATCCAGCGCCTCTACTGTTTCATTGAAGTGTTGGATTAAATAATTGAGCTCTTCTGCTGTGTATTCTGGAAAATCCTTCCAGGGCCCCAAAGGCTCTTTTTGAGAAGCTTGAAATAATTCATAGCAAACAACTTGTGTGGACATAGCAATATTTAAAACAGGATACTCAGGATCAGCTGGAATGATTATATGTTTATTAGCCATTTGAAGCTCCTCATTGGTAAGCCCCCTATCCTCTCGACCAAACAAAATAGAAACATTGATGTTTTCAGCAGCCAATTGATGAATCTCTACTGAAGCATCCTTCGCAGATAAGATTGGCCATTCAATGCTTCTTTCTCTGGCTGAAGTTGCATAAATTACTTTAGAAGATTTAACGGCTTCTTCTATTGAATCAAAGACCTGTGCATTATCTAAAATATCAGTGGCATTGCCTGCCAGTGCTGTGGCTTCTTGGTGAGGAAACTTTTTTGGTTTAATTAGAACAAGGTTGCTCAATCCCATGTTCTTCATGGCTCTTGCCACGGAACCTATATTCCCGGGATGAGAGGTTTCCACCAAAACAATTTGTACAAATGTATTAATTGGATTCATGGAACTATTATCGTCATTTCCAGTACAATATGCGACATGTCAAAGCCCGCATTACTAAACGTCGCCATCATTGCTGCAAATATTGGAGCCGCTGAGCTTGAATTTGCTGTTAAGAAAGTTCATAAACTTGATGTAATGAAAAAAGGTCCTACTGACTATGTGACCGAAGTTGATCGCAAGGTTGAAGACCTTGTCTTTGAAGAAATTAAAAAATACTATCCTGAAGATAATTTTCTTGGCGAAGAATCAGGGCATGAAATTAATAACTCTGAAACCACTTGGATTTTAGATCCAATTGATGGAACCACTAATTTTATTCATGGCTATCCTCAATACTGTATTTCATTGGCGTGTGTGGTGAATGGTCAAACTCAGCATGCTGTCATTATTGATCCGACAAGAAGAGAAGAATTTAGCGCCTCAAGAGGAAAAGGCGCAGAACTGAATGGAGAAAGAATTAGAGCCAGCAAACGCTCAAGCTTGAAAGATTCCTTGATTGGCAACACATCCCATGTAAATGATTCGCAAAATTATACCTTTGATAACATAGCTACTTTCAGAGCCCTCTATCAACACAGTCTAACCATTCGAAGATCTGGGTGCTCTGCGCTGGATCTAGCCTATGTTGCTGCTGGCCGCTTAGATGCCTTTTGGGCGCAAGGCTTGGCTGTTTGGGATATTGCCGCAGGCATGCTCATTGCTGAAGAATCAGGCGCTTTGACAAGTGACTTTCTAGGAAATCCAGACTATAAAAACAGCGATCACTATTTGTGTGCCACTCCTAAATGCTTTAAACCGATGCTTGAAGCCATTAAACCAAATTACAAAGCCAACTAAGGCATGTCATCAAATTCTATTCCTTCAGGTTCTGGGATAGCAAGATCATCTTGTGTGATTGATAAACCAAGTAATATGTTTGCAACAACGTAAATAGAAGAGTAGGTTCCAACTAAAACGCCAATAATTAAGGCCTGACTGAACCCTCGAATCATATCGCCGCCAAAGAACAGCAAGGCAAACAATACTAGCAAAGTTGTTAAAGATGTAATTAAGGTCCTGGATAATGTCTGGTTAATGGAGCGATTAACAATTTCTTCTGGCTCAAAACCTCTTTCCCCGCGAAAATTTTCTCTCATCCTGTCTGAAACAACAATTGTATCGTTCAGCGAGTAACCAATCACCGCAAGCAAGGCTGCGAGCACGGTTAAATCAAAGTCCCATGAAAATAAAGAAAACAAACCAAGAATAATTACTACGTCGTGAGCCAATGCTGAAACAGCTCCGAGTGCAAATTTATACTGGAATCTAAATGCCACATAAAGCAGGATCATTCCAAGTGCAACTAACATGCCCAAGCCACCTTGGTCTCTGAGCTCTGATCCTATCTGAGGCCCAACAAACTCGATGCGTTTTAGCTCGGTTGAAGGGTCTGCTTCTTGTAAAAATTTATAAATAACATCGCCAAGCTGACTGCTACCATTTTTATCAGCAACCTTAATAAGCACATCAGAATTTGAACCAAAATTAACAACTTGAAAATCATCAAAGCCGTTGTTAAACATTAAGTCTCGGATTTCTTCAAGATCTGCTGCCTCCTCATAGGAGACCTCTATCAAAGTACCGCCACTAAAATCAAGGCCTAGGTTAAGACCTTTTAATCCCAAAGAGCCGATAGACAGAACTAGCAAAACCAACGAACCAACGGTCGCAAACTTGCGATAACTCATAAAAGGAATATTAAAGTCCATTAAACTCTTAGCTCCTTGATATTTTTATTTCCGTACATCAAATTAATAATTGCTCTGGTACCCATAATTGCTGTGAACATAGAAGTTAAAATACCAATAGACAATGTAATTGCAAAACCTTTAACAGGCCCAGTTCCAATTGCATAAAGCACAATTGATGCAATTAAGGTTGTTACGTTTGCATCCACAATTGTTACAAAAGCTCTAGAAAAACCTTCTTGGATAGCAGTCTGTGGATCCTTGCCATCTTTGAGCTCTTCTCTAATTCTAGAGAATATCAATACGTTGGCATCAACGGCCATACCAATGGTCAAAACAATACCAGCAATGCCTGGAAGTGTCAGGGTTGCACCAAGCAATGACATAAATCCTGTGATCAAAACAACGTTGGCAAAAAGAGCGATATTGGCAGCGAAGCCAAACCAGCGATAATAAAAAAGCATGAAAGTAATAACGGAAAGCAAGCCAATAATAATAGACTTGATTCCGAGCTCAATATTTTCTTTTCCTAGACTTGGTCCAACTGTTCGCTCTTCAACAAACTTCATAGGCGCTGCAAGAGCCCCTGCTCTAAGAAGCAAAGCTAACTCACTGGCCTCTTGTGGGGAACCTACACCTGTTATTCTAAACGCAGTGCCTAAAACATCTTGGACTGTGGCAAGACTAATAATTTCTTTTTCTATGTAAGATGATTGTTCTATTACCTCATTGCCATTTGCATCCTTGGTAAGGACTGATTTATTTTTTTGTTCAACGAAAAGCACTCCTAGGCGCCTACCGATATTCCCACTGGTTGCCTTTTGCATGGCTCGACCACCCTGCATATCTAGAGAAAGGTTTACTTGAGCAAACCCGCTCTCATCAAAACCTGAGCTTGCATTGGTAACTCTTTCGCCTGCAACAATAATATTTTTTTCTAGGTAAGCAGACCCCATGCGCTCATCTTGATAATTAAATTCTTCTTTGCGTAATCTTGAAGTTGTTGGGCTAGCTTCCAGCCTGAACTCTAAATTGGCGGTCTTTCCAATGATCTTTTTAGCAGCGGTCGTATCTTGAACCCCAGGCAATTCAACAACTATTCTGCTGCTGCCTTGACGCTGAACTATTGGCTCAGAAACGCCTAACTCATTGACCCTATTTCTTAATGTCATTAAGTTCTGGCCAACAGCATAGTCTCTAATCTCTTTAATAGCAGAATCAGAGTATGCGAGCTCCACTAGATTTCTTACCGAATTAAGTTTTAAATCATATAAAGATGTGCCCAGAGGGGTAACGTTGTCCTCAGTAAAAATTCTTAGAGCTTTGTTGTAATCTTCGTCACTGACAAAGGCAAATAACAAGTCTTTATTATCTTTTCTAGAACTTTCAACATTGATTCGATCATCTCTAAATTTTTTACGATACTGGTTAAGCAATGACTCGAGCCTATTGTCTAGCGCACTATCAATATCAACCTCTAAAAGAAAATGCACGCCGCCAGATAAATCGAGGCCTAGCTTTAAAGGCCCGCCACCAATATCTCTTAGCCATTGAGGTGTCGAAGGCTCTAAATTTAAGGCAACAATTGCCTGATCAAGCAAAGTTTTTTGTAGGGCTGCTTTTCCAGCCAACTGATCATCAAAAGAAGTAAATTTTGCAACTATGTTATTTTTCTTCAAGCCCACAGATTCAGCAGGAATATTTTTCTCAGCTAAAATCTTTGTAACTTGGTCTAGTAGACTTTGGTCTGCCGACATACCTGAATCTGTATAAGCAATCTGAATGGCAGGTTTGGCTGGATATAAATTAGGTAATGAATAGAGCACTCCAATCGAAAGCACGATTAAAATAAATGCGTAAGTCCAGATTGAAAATCTATTCATGGTGCTACTTAGTCAATAGATGCGATGGTGCCTTTTGGCAAAGTATTCGCAATAGCTGTTTTTTGTAATTTAAAGGTAATATTTTCACTTACCTCTATAGAGACATATGGACCTTTAATTTCTTTAATCCTTCCAATGATTCCGCCTGCAGCAACCACTTCATCACCTTTCTCAAGTCCATCCATCATGGATTGAAGGGCTTTCATGCGCTGTTGTTGAGGTCGGATGGTCATAAAATACATGAGCGCCAAGAAACCTATAAAAAATACAATAATAGGATCTGGTAACCACCATGGTAATTGAGTCTGTGCTTCGTTCATGCAATCTCCCTAAATTAAATGCTTGGGTACGTCCAAATGTCGCATATTATAGAAGTCTTTTATGAACTTGGCGAATGAATCTGTTTCAATTGATAGGCGAATTTCCTGCATGAGGTTTTGATAATAGTAGATATTATGAAAACTGTTTAAAATTGAGCCTAGCATTTCATTGGTTTTATCAAGGTGATTCAAGTAAGCCTGGGAATAATTCTGGCAAACCTTGCATTTACAACTAGAGTCGATGGGCTCATCTTTCGCTTTGCTTGGAGCATTCCTAATATTTAAAACACCATATGAAGTAATTAATTGTCCGTTGCGGGCATTCCTTGTTGGCAAGACGCAATCGAACATATCAACCCCATAAAATACAGCCTCAACAATATCTTCTGGTTTGCCTACGCCCATCAAGTAGTGGGGTTTTTCAGCTGGCAAATGTTTTGCAAGATATTGCAGAATCCTTGTTTTATCCTCTTTTGGTTCGCCAACACTTAAACCTCCTATAGCCATTCCATCAAAGCCAATTTTTTCTAATCCTTCCAGTGATTGCAATCTTAGATCCTCATGCATGCCGCCCTGAACGATACCAAACAACGCTGAGTTGGATTTATGAGCATCTCGAGATCTCTGAGCCCATCTTAAAGATAGCTCCATGGATTTTTTAGCTGCCTGATGCTCAGATGGATATGGAGTGCATTCATCAAGTACCATAACGATGTCTGAGCCAAGATTGGCTTGAATTCTCATAGAATCTTCTGGGCTCATAAAGCACTTTTTTCCATCATACGGAGATTGAAAGCTAATGCCCTCTTCAGTAATTTTAGCAAGATCGCCTAAGCTCCAGACTTGAAAGCCACCAGAGTCAGTTAAAATGGGTTTATCCCAATTAGAAAATTTGTGCAGCCCTCCAAGGCTTTGAATAAGCTCATCGCCTGGGCGAAGCATTAAATGGTATGTATTGCCTAGGATAATTTCAGAGCCTGTTTGCTTAATATTATCCACCTCTAGAGCTTTAACGGTTCCATTGGTTCCTACTGGCATAAATGCTGGAGTCTGGACCTTACCCCTAGAAAAATCTAATTCTCCTCGCCGAGCAAAACCAGCAGAAGAAAAAATATTAAATTTCATGATTTTTTAAAAGCATGGCGTCGCCGTAAGATAGAAATCGGTACTCTTCTTTAATTGCAGTTTCATAAAGATTTATCATTCTTTCATATCCAATAAATGCTGCAACCAGCATTAGCAAAGAGGATTTTGGAAGATGGAAATTGGTAATCATTTGGTCCACCACTTTAAACTTATAACCAGGATAAATAAACAAGTCTGTTTCACCCATAAATGGTGCGGGATCATTTTGACAGGCTGTTTCAAGGGCTCTGACTGAGGTAGTACCCACCGCAATAACTTGGCCTCCTCTGACCTTGGTTTTTTTAATCTGATTGATTAGAGATGCATTGACTTCAACGAGTTCTTTGTGGATCTCATGATCTTCGATATCTTCTGTTTTAACTGGCTGAAAAGTTCCTGCACCAACGTGCAAATTTACATACCCAAGCTCTACGCCCTGATCTTTTAACTCACCAAGAAGAGGTTCATCAAAATGCATGCCAGCAGTTGGAGCTGCAACAGATTCTTTTTTTTCTGGATTAGCGTAAATGGTTTCGTACCTTTCTTTGTCAATTTTTTCTGGCGCCCTATTCATGTAGGGAGGCAAAGGAATTTGCCCATGATTTGCAAATAGTGCTTGCGGGTCTGAAGACCATTCCAAAATAAAAAAATTTTCTTTTCTGCCTCGGACAGTGGCAACAAAATTTTCTTCAGCAAATGAAAAGATGAGTTGTGCGCCCTCTTTGGGAGTTCTCGAGGATCCAACTTGAGCCAAAGTTTGCCGATCTGATAAAAACCTCTCTAAAAGGATTTCTATTTTTCCACCTGTGCTTTTTTCTCCAAACAACCTGGCTGGAATTACAGAAGTTTGATTAAGAACTAATAGGTCTCCAGAGCAAAAATGAGCTCCTATATCCTTGAAAACTTCATGCTGAATCGATTCTAGTGCAACCATTAACCTTGCATCACTTCTATTTTCAGATGGGTATTGAGCAATCAGTTGCTCTGGTAGATGGTAATTAAATTTATCAGTTTTCATGCAAGGTGCTAATTCTAAAAGATGTTGAACTCAGCTACAATGATCGCCGTGCCCCATTGGCGGAATTGGTAGACGCGCGCGATTCAAAATCGCGTTCCTTCGGGAGTACCTGTTCGACTCAGGTATGGGGCACCAGCCTCTCACTATCAATAACTGCAGTCTGTATTTAAAATCGAAAATAGATAATTTCTTGTTGTGTTGGCGTTTTGCCAGCTATCGGTCGTAGAAATTAAGTCAAGACAGCCAAGCTTGTCTGCATCAATTGGAACACCTTTAAATAATGTTTCGTTGTTTCCGTTAAAAGATACAGGCCGATTAGGAAAAGTAGAATTTGGCAGGGATCGAAAATTACCAACCCCATCATTAATTGCAACATGCGCTCCATGAAAGCTAGTTTGAAAATCTCTTGTCGAATGCACAATATCAAGGGCGCCATCTAGATTTATATCACGAATGTAGATATTGCTTTCACCATGGTGATTGGCTGCTCTCTCTTGATTTGTGAGACGCGCATCGGTTTCATCCACTAAATTGCCAGAGCCATCATTAATTAAGATTTGGACATAGGCGCCTTCATAATATGGATTAGCCCTGGTAATTCCAATTGCAATATCCATAAAACCATCGTTATTTAAATCTCCCTTTGCGGCATGATTATATTTTGTTTCATTGATGCCAAAGGGACCAGGAGGCATGGGGGTTTTTTTCCAGTTTTGAATCTCTTTGGTGCCATTACTTAGCAAAGCAAAGCCCTCTTCAGGCATTTGATCAAAATTATATCTATCATTAAAATTCCAAAAAATAATGTCATCAAATCCATCGTTATTTAAATCTGCTAGCAGGCTGCTCATGGGGCTCCCATGCTCATAATTCCAATCTAAATTGAGATATGGATGAATAGTAAATCTACCTTCCCCATTATTTAGCAATAACATATTGCAGGCAAAAAGATCTATATCGCCATCACCGTCTGGATCTCCGCCACTTGCATCATGGGCAAACCTACATAATTGTCCCATGCCGTTATTTTCATCATTAATATTTGCTGAGCTTTCCTCAAATTTACCTAAAGAGTTCGATAGCAGCAGAAAATGTGGGTAAGGATCTATGCCCCAGCTCTTTTCCTTTTCTACAGACAAGCCCATGGACCCAGCAAAAACATCATCCAAACCGTCTCCATTGAAATCATCTATCACAAGCCTATATGCGAATGGATGCTTTGGAGCTTCTGAGGTTGCATAAATATTTAAGTCTTCTGCAAAACCACCCTTTTGATCATTTAAATAGATATTGACTGGACCATAAATTTTTTTACTTTGATCGATGGTGTGGGGGAAGATAGCCCAAGCAACCACAAAATCTTCAAAACCATCACCATTAAAATCACCGATTGCAATATTGTGAGCATCTTGACCAAACAATTCGTTTTCATATGTAACACAATCATTTTGTGTTGGGTAGCAAACTGTTGCTGAATACCTATCCGTGATTTCTATTCCTCCAAGCCCAATATCATGAGCACTAAAATATGCAGAGGATAAATATGGGATATTGATGGGATCTGGATTTGGAGTAAATTGCGTTGGATTTCTTGTGACGCTGAGATTAAAGCTTTTAGATCCAGAGCACTCAGGTTGAACGGGGTTATTGATAGCAGAGACCTTAAATAAAAACGTTTGACTCTGTGTATAAATAATTGGAGCTCTAAAGTTGAAAATTAAGTTATTAGATGAATTCATCCATAGCAAATCTTCGCTTTCAATGGTAAATGTGCAGTCTGCAATATTAGAATTTACTCGGAAGGAAACTAGCCCATAGCTTTTGACTGTTGATGGAAGACCTGTAACTGAGAATGTTAGGAGATTAGCTTCCGGTGTTGAGTTTCCACCACCCCCTCCGCAACTGATAGCAAACAAAATACAAATCAAATATGCGATGAAATTTCTGGAAATATTTTTAATATGTTTAAATATCATTTTTTATAACTCAATATTGTATTACTTGGATTAAAGAATGCGTAATGTAAATTCATACAATCGAATAGTCATCAAGATAGGCTCTGCTGTGCTTGCAAATCCAAAGGGCAAAGTAAACCAGGATGTGCTTGCAGCCATTGCTGAAGATATCGCATGGCTTCGCAAAAAGAATAAAGAAGTTTTGGTTGTCTCATCTGGTGCAATAGCTCTTGGCAGAAAAAATATTCACTTGCCAGAAAATCTTAGCCTTGCAGAATCTCAAGCAACGGCGGCACATGGTCAAATTGAATTAATGTCAGCATGGAAAAAGCATTTTAAAAAATATTCTATTGTCATTGGCCAAATGCTGTTAACTCCTAAAGATACTGAATTAAAAATTTCTTCGAACAATGCTAAGCAAACAGTACAGAAGCTTTTAGAAGTTGGGTGCTTGCCAATAATTAATGAGAATGACAGCACAGCTACCGATGAAATTAAATTTGGTGATAATGATCTCTTGGCAGCTAAAGTTGCAAAACTTGTTGGTGCTGACTTGCTCGTAATCTTATCAAGTGTTGATGGCTTGTATGCCTCTGAACAGGCTCTCGAAACAAAAAGACCTGCTGAACTAATAAAAGAAGTAATAAAAATCACTCCTAAGATAAAAAAAATGGCAGGCCATGCAAGCGACATGGGCAAAGGCGGCATGATATCTAAAATTGAAGCTGCTGAAATTTGTTTAAAAAATAAATGTGCAATGGTTATTACATCTGGAAAAAACAAAAAACCAATTAAAGGCTTGGCTTCTAGATCTAAGTCTACATGGTTCAAGAAAAAATGAATGCTGAGCTAAAAAATCTTCTTGATGACATGGGCCTTAAAGCAAAAAAAGCTAGCTCCATCCTTAACACCTCTTCAACCCATCAAAAAAATAGTTTCTTTGATTTTGCCATCAAGGCAATTCAACAAGATGCTGATAACATCCTTGAAGCAAATCAACTGGATATAAAGCAAGCAAAGGAAAATAAAAAAGATGCTGCTTTTATTGATCGTTTAGCCCTTGATCATGAAAGGCTGGATGGAATATGTAAAACATTAGAAGAGATTAAGTCATTTGAAGATCCAATTGGTAAAATTTTAGCATCTTGGGACAGACCTAATGGGTTGAACATATCAAGAGTTGCCACTCCGCTTGGCGTTATAGGGTTAATCTTTGAGAGCAGACCAAATGTAGCAGCTGATGCTGGCGGTCTCTGCTTAAAATCTGGCAATGCTGTTATTTTGCGCAGTGGAAAAGATGGCCTTAGATCAGCCTCGGCCATTGTTGCATCACTTCAACAAGCCTTGGTAAGTGCTGAACTTCCAAGAGAATGCATTCAAATCGTTCCATCAGAAAGTAGAGAAGCAGCAACTATGATGCTTGAGGGCATTAATGGTTCAATTGATGTGATTGTACCTAGAGGTGGAAAAAGCTTGGTTGCAGAAGTTGAGCGTTCCGCCAAAGTTCCTGTTTTTGGTCATTTAGAGGGGATTTGTCATATCTATGTAGACAGTAATGCAGATCAAAAAAAGGGACTCTCAATTTGTATCAATTCAAAAATGCGCAGAACTGGGATCTGTGGAGCAGTAGAAACAATCCTAGTGCATCAAGATATTGCTAACTCTTTTGTACCTTTGCTGGTTGACTCGCTTGCTGAGTTAGATTGTGAAATTCGTTGTTGCGATAAAACAATGGGGCTGGATGACAGGGTTATGCTAGCTAACGAGGAGGATTGGTCGACTGAGTACTTGGCTCCCATTATCAGCATTAAATCTGTTACTGGGGTTGATGAAGCCATTAACCATGTAGAAAAATATGGAACAGGCCATACTGAATCGATCATCAGTGAAAATAAAGATGTGCAGGAAAGATTCACTAATTCTATAGATAGTGCCATTGTAATGATTAACGCCTCTACTCAATTTGCTGATGGAGGTGAGTTTGGATTAGGCGGTGAAATTGGAATTGCAACAGGGAAATTTCATGCTCGAGGACCTGTGGGAGTAGATCAGCTAACCAGCTTCAAATATATTGTAAGTGGCGATGGGCAGATAAGAAGTTAAATCTTATAATTTAACTTTTTATATGCCTGCTGATCAAGGTTATCACGGCGCCTCCATCTAAAACTGAGGATGCAATATTTAAACCTAAATCACACTATGCACAAGAATCATCCTCTGGTGGTGACAGTGGAACTGGTTACTAATTATATGTAAATATCAAATCTGGTTGTTTTTCCAGACACTTGATAATTAATCTGTGAAGAAAATGGCTTAGCTTTAACGGGCCTTTTTACGATCATTTTTTTTGCTGGTATTAGTTGCAAGACTTCAAAATCCTGCATAGAGTCATTAACTATAGATTCAGTTTCTAAAATCCTTGATATGTATTCTAATTGCCCAGAACTCAGAGCATTCTTTTTTGTTAACGGGTACATAGGGTCAAAATAAATTACATCAAAGTTTTGCGCTTTAGCAGCATATGAACATGCATTTGTATGAATAAGATTAAGGTTTTTAAAGATACTCTTCTCCTCACCTCGACTAATAGCATCTTGCAACAAATAAAATAAAATTTTGCTTTGCTCAAGAGCAGTAACCTGATGGCCTAAAGTCAAAAAAAGCAGAGTGTCTTGGAGCATGCCAGCAGTGCAATCAAGAATTTTTAACGGTCCATCTGATTTACCAAGAGCTTTCTTAATAAGTTTTTCATGATTGGCTCTTTTAAGGCGCCAACCCATGGAGCCAGACTCAAAATCAATTCTAAATTTATTCGTTGATCGAGCGTCTGGATGAAAAAATGATAATCCAGATTCTGCTAGCTCTAAATGTGGTTTAGTCAATAACTCCTGATCTATTGTGATTCTGGTTCCAAGATTTTGGGCTAACTCTTCTGCATCGAGTTTAAAATTATTGGATGAGTAAAAAAGAACTGGAATCATAGAAGCAAGAGAGCGCAACCTAAAATAATTCTATAAATTACAAATGGGGTCATGCCTATTTTTTCAACAAATTGAAGGAATACTTTAATGGTTAAAAATGCTATGACTGCTGACCCAATAAAACCAGTCAGTAAAATTAATAAGTCACTGGCCGCAATTGAGTATGTTCCCTTAGCAAGCATAAGTATCAAAGCACCCAAAATTGTTGGAATGCTTAATAAAAAAGAAAACTTTGAAGTTTCTTTTATGTTCAAGCCGATAAGGAGAGCGCCTGAAATTGCCATGCCTGACCTTGAGGCTCCAGGAAAAACAGCTAATGCCTGAAAACATCCGATAATTAAAGCGCTAATGATTGTTAGCTCTACTAGAGATTTGGTTTGAGAGGATGATTTAAAAATAATAAACAATAAGCCAGCAAAAATAAGGTTAGCCCATGCAATCGAGTTAATATCATTTAATCTTGTATCAGTTAAATTAGAAAAAAATAAGCCGACTACGACAATAGGCAACGATGCAATAATAAGATTGAGCCCAAGAGAAAAGTCTTCTCTACTCCGGTCTTTTGTCCACGGCAACCATGCTTGAATCAAAGCTGATAGATCATTTTTAAAATAATAGATTACCGCTGCCAATGTTCCAGCATGCACAGAAATATCAAATACAAGACCAAAATCTTTTGCTCCAAAAATCAATGATGGAAATAATAGATGGGCAGAACTAGAGACTGGCAAGAACTCGGTTAACCCCTGAATTAAAGCCAAAAGCAGTGCCAAGAAAAAATCAGAAATCATTTCTTTTGGTACTCAGGTGTTTTTAAGTAAACAGGATTTGCATCTTCAGGATCAAATATACTTCCAGTATTAAACTTTTGCTTGGCTATGATCGCAATAGACTCTGAGCTTCCAATGGCATTCGATAAATAGTTTGGGTGACTTTGGATTGATTCAGGCCAGCCTGTTCCAACAAAATAACAGTCGCCTTGGTTCGCTAAGTCTAATAAATCTTCCATACTCAAAACTGATTCTGCGGCTAAGGGAACAATTTCATCTTTATTTTTTTGATAGCTGCAAAAATAACTTTCTTTAGCATCCGCTTCGATTGCAACTAAAATTTTGGCCTGCGCATCATTAATCCAGTGCCGTGCTTCATGAGCAAGGGAGTCTAGATTGGATATGGCAATGAGAGGGAGATGTTTAGCAACTGCTATAGCCTTAAGAAAAGAAGCTGTAATTCTCAGGGCTGTGTATGAACCTGGTCCCCTAGCAAATGCAAGCGCATCAAGGTTATCAAAGCCCTCTTTTGAGATAAAACCAATTCTTGAAAATAAAGTATCCCAATCCGGTCTATCTTTTCTTGCATGCGTTTGGGTAAAGGTGTTTACCTCATCTCCAATTAATAAGGAGATAGATGAGTAATTTCCGCTGACATCTATGGATAAAATGTTCATGCAGTTAGAGACTGTGTTCAATATCCTTAAATACCTTTGCAACTGCTTGCGAACCATCAACAGCGATATACTTTAATGAACTTTCAGCTTCTTTCTTCTGATAATAATATACGAGTGGCTTAGTTTCATCTTGATAGACTTGCAGGCGATGTTTAACAGTCTCAGGCATGTCATCTTCTCGTTGAATAAGAGGCTCACCCGTAACATCATCAACACCATCTTTTAGTGGAGGCTGGTAAACAAGATGATAATTTCGACCAGATCCTGGGTGCACTCTTCGACCAGACATTCTATCTACAATCACATCATCATCGACTTTAATTTCAATAACGTGAGTAAATTCAATTTGGTTTTCAACACATAAGTCTGCTTGACCGACTGTTCTAATGCCACCATCAAACAAAAATCCATATTTACAATCATCTTGAGAGATGCGGTCTAAAATTAATTCGATAATAATTTGGTCTGAGACCAGTCCGCCTGAATTCATAATGTCAGTAACTTTTTTTCCCAGTTCGCTGCCTGAGGCTATTGCTGAACGAAGCATGTCTCCGGTACTAATTTTAGGGACATTTAATGATTGACAAATAAGGTCTGATTGAGTGCCTTTACCAGCTCCTGGGGGTCCTAAGAGAAGTATTTTATTCATGTTTCTAATACTGCAAATGCAATAAGGTGGTTGCTTTCATCGGCTAGACTAACATGGGATTTAATGATGCCCAAGTCTTGGACATGAGATTTAGCACCAGCAGAAAGAAAAACCTCTGGTTTGCCTAAAGAATTTCTTAAAATTTGGATATCTTTTGGGAATATAGGGTTGCGAAAGCCTGTACCAAGCGCCTTAACATATGCCTCTTTTCCAGCAAACTGCTTTCCAAGATAATATTCCTGAGCTTTGCCTGCCAATGCAGTAAACTCCTTTAACTCCAATTCGCCTAAAATCTTATTGGCAAAAGTAGATATAGATTTCATTTTCTTGATTCTATCCATATCAACCAGATCTGTTCCTATTCCATAGATCATATTCTTATTTTTTTAAAGTATTCTCTGCTGCTTAGCTCCCTTCCATCTAAACAAGCATTAATAGCAACCTGTAATAGCTGCTTCAATTTTAACTTATCTATTGGGAGAAGTTTCCTGCTTTTAATTGAAAAAATTTCTTCGGCGGAAAACCCTTCCGCATCATTTGAAGGTTGAAACCCCTTTTCAGGCAGATAGGAATAGTTTATGGACTCTTTAAACTCTGAGTTTTCTGTAAATTCCGTATCAAAATTTATTCCATAGCCGAGCACATCAAGAAGATCTAGCTCAAAGGCCCTCAAATCGAATTCAGAGATGGCATCAGCACGCGCTATCTCAACAAAGTTCTGATAAAGGTCATAAAGCTCTTGGTTAGGCAATCCTTTTGGCAAAAGACGCATCATCAACTCATTGACATAGAGATAAGTGTAAAGATCATGCGGACCTTTAATAGATTGCGAGACAAAATTTGAGTCTATTTGAGTTAAGGTTTTCATTTCGGACTTGCCTGTCACAATAATTCGCAATGCAGAAAATGGTAAGAGATGGCCAAAAAATTTTGAACGAGGATTCTTTGCCCCCTTTGCCATGATTGAGAGCTTTCCAGAAGATTCTGTAAAAACCTCAGCAATGATTGAGGTGTCTCCAAACGATCTTGCGTGGAGCAGAAAACAAGGCTCCCAATTATGAGGCATCGTGACTGCTGCCTACCCCTAGGCTGCTTAAATATTGAGCATCATTATTCCAATTTTTATTTACCTTCACAAAAGTTTTAAGCATTACCTTCTTATTCAGCATTTTTTCAAGCTCCAATCTTGTCTGTTGCCCTATTCTTTTTAAATTTGAGCCTTCATGACCAATGACAATGCTTTTTTGGCTATCTCTGGCT
>Ga0209140_1000618_pt1 | contig 19646 bp, 19 predicted proteins | sample SaaInlV_120m_DNA_3_FD_184666 | JGI IMG/M metagenome (GOLD analysis project Ga0209140, IMG submission 184666) | Marine microbial communities from expanding oxygen minimum zones in the Saanich Inlet - Saanich Inlet SI073_LV_100m_DNA (SPAdes) (version 2) | ecosystem: Environmental > Aquatic >... | reverse complement strand
TCTTTATGATGGAACTATATTTGTTGGAGGAAATATAAAATCTTTAGGTGCGGATGCTGTTGAAGCAGAAATGACTGACCTTGATATTTCTTGGCTAAAAAGAAAATTAAAAGTAGCTGAAATCGATAAAAAAATAGACTTTAAAAAAATGACTAAGATTGTTTCTGGTAAAAAATTATGGAACTATGATAATTTGGAACCATCAGAACGGAAAGGTGCAATTTAGGAGGATTAGGTATGCCAAAAAAAACTAAAAATAAAAAAAGTGAAAACGAAAAAAGTATTTTAGGTAAAAATGCTATTTTTACTCCTAATGTAATTAACGATATTCATATTAAATCTCAGTTGGGGCGTTATCGTATGCGTGGAATGGCGCTTATGAAAAAAATTCCACACTGGGATGACCTTACTTTTCTGCCTGGAACCCTTACTCGATTTGTAATTGAAGGATACAGAGAAAAATGTGAAACAAAAACTGTAATTGGGCCTAACTGTAAAAATCCTGTTAAGCTAGATATTCCAATTTATATTACAAGCATGAGTTTTGGCGCATTATCATATGAGGCTAAGACAGCTTTGGCACGTGGAGCAACAATGGCGGGAAGCGCAACTTGTTCAGGTGAAGGTGGAATGATACCGGATGAGAGACGGTATTCAGAGTTATGGTATTATCAATGTATTCAATCTCGTTATGGTTTTAACCCTCATCACGCTCAGTTAGCTGATGGTATAGAAGTATTTATTGGTCAGGGTCAAAAAGTAGGAATGGGTGGTCACCTTATGGGTCAAAAAGTAACTGATCAAGTAGCTGAAATGAGATCTTTACCAGCAGGTATCGATCAACGTTCTCCAGCTAGACATCCTGATTGGTTGGGTCCTGATGATTTGGCGCTTAAGGTTGAGGAACTAAGAGAACTTACAGATAATCAAGTTCCAATTCAATTAAAATTAGGTGCAGCAAAGGTTTATGATGATGTTCGTATGGCTGCAAAATGTAATCCAGATTCAATATATTTAGATTGTATGGAAGGCTCAACAGGAGCAGGCCCTCATATTGCTGCAGCTAATACAGGAATTCCTGGAATTGCAGCAGTTAGAGAAGCTCGAAGAGCATTAGACGATGTTGGTAAAACTGGAGAGGTTTCTCTTGTTTTTGCTGGAGGTATTAGAGATGGGGCAGATATGGCAAAAGCTCTAGCTTTAGGTGCTGATGCAATAGCTGTTGGAACTGGGGCATTGATTGCTTTGAATTGTAATAAAGATATTCCTGAAGCTGATTTTGAAAAGGAATTAGGTGTTTCTGCAGGGGATTGTTATCATTGTCATACAGGTAGATGTCCTGTTGGCGTTGCTACACAAGATCCAAAATTAAGAAAACGTCTTAATCCTGATGATGCTGCTTTAAGGGTATACAATTATTTACACTCAATGACTCTAGAAGCGCAATTACTCGCAAGAGCTTGTGGTAAAACAAATATTCATTCATTAGAGCCGGAAGATTTAGCAGCATTGACTATGGAAGCTTCTGCTTTAGCAAAAGTACCGCTTGCTGGAACTGACTATACAGTTGGTGTTGATAATTTCCATTCAATATAGGAGAAGAAAATGGCAAAGAAAAAAGTAAAAAAAACTGTAAAAGCTAAAAAAACTTCAACTAAAAAAGGATCAGTAGATTCAGGAATTAAGACTGCTAGAGAAAAAATGATAGGACAGCATATCGGTTATAGATATGATGTTAATCTCCTTCCTGACTACAAAAGAATTACTCCTTTTTTAAAAAAATATATTGAACATATGGGATGGGATGACCTTAATTGGTTAGAGGATGTTCATATGGGATATGAGAATGGTAAACCAGCTGTGTTTGATAGAAATATTAATGGCTGGGTAACAACTCCTAAAAATATGAAATTACCTAAGGATCAGCAAGACAGAGATATGATTGCAAGGGAATTGTTAATTAAATTCCAAATGTCCCCTAAGCACCCTTTGGTTGTGTTAAAGAAAGCATACCAAAAATTTGATTAATTAATTTTTTTTAGTCCTGTTTTTACAGGACTAAAATATAGTATTTCAATATCATTGTTTAAAGCTGGGTTAAAAAAACGATTATGCCAAAAAGTATATCGCCAAGTAGAATTATTTTTTTTTAATTTAGTTACCTTTACCTCAAAACTAAATCCTGTATCACGTTCAAAAAATTGTGCGGCTACATTTTTCTTCTTAACAAGATCTTTTGCAATCTTTGATTGATATGGAAGTGTGGCAGTAAAAGAGCCATTGAAATTTTTAGGAGTATTGTAATATTCTGCAGAAAAAAATTTTACCGCTTTATCAAACCGTGTTTCAGGGTCGTGCGTTTGCTTATGCATGAATTCAAACATTTTAGCAGTATTTTCACAATCATTTTCAATTAATATAGATCGAATATCACCTAATTGAATATTTGATTTTATATTTGAAAAAGAAGCAATAGTTCCTTCTGAAGGCTTACCTCCAAACATACGAAAGTTACGTTGTCTTAGGCTACATTGCCAAATTACAAAATCACTCCAACCTACACGACTCATTTTTTATTTATTATGTCTATTAACAATCAAGAGTATTATCTTTTTCCCACTGAGTAATTATACTTTTTTTATTTGATTGTTTGGAACCTTTGAAACCAATTTTTTTGATCCCTGAAGAATTATATTTTTTGATCTCTTTATTTTTTAGCTTTATGTAAGAATTGATTGTTTCTTTGCTAAAAGCATCCTTTAAAACTTTACTTTTATCCAAATGTGATAAGGCTTTCTCTAAAGTGAGAGGAAGTTTTTTAGCACCTTTAACTTTGTGACCATCCTCATACATATTAACATTAATGGGTTTTCCAGGATTTCTATTCTTTTCAATACCATCTATTCCTGCTGCTAAAATACCTGCTTGTAATAAGTACGGGTTAGTTGCTCCATCCATTAATCTTAATTCAAATCTACCAGGACCTGGAACCCTGATCATGTGAGTTCTATTGTTACCTGAATAAGTAATCGTGTTTGGAGCCCAAGTGGCGCCTGAAGCTGTTACAGGGGCATTTATTCTTTTGTAACTATTTATTGTTGGATTAAACCAAGCTGTTAATGCTTCAGCAGAATTCATAATACCGCCCATAAAATTATAAGCTGTTTTTGATAATCCTAATTCATTTTTTTTATCTGCAAAAATATTTTTTCCTTCTTTATTCCAAATAGATAAATGTGCATGACAACCATTACCTGTTTTATTTAAAAAAGGTTTTGGCATAAAAGTAGCTCGTAAGCCTTTCTTTTCAGCAAGAGTACGAACCATAAATTTAAAAAAAACATGACGATCTGCAGTTTGTAAGCAGTTTGAAAAATCCCAATTCATTTCAAATTGACCATTAGCATCTTCATGATCATTTTGATAAGGACCCCATCCAAGCATAATCATACTATCACAAATAGCTCTTATTAAATCGTATTGACGCATTAAAGCTGATTGATCATAACAAGGTTTGTCTGCAATGTCATTTTGGTCAGCAATTGAATTCCCATCAGGCGTTATGAGAAAATATTCACACTCAACTCCACTTTTTAAATACATATTCTTTTTTGCCAATTTATCAATTTGATTTCTAAGCATCACTCTTGGAGAAGAGGTAACAGGTTTGCCATCCATCCATAAATCACCAGCCAACCAACCTACATCCATTTGCCAAGGTAGTTGTATTAAACTACTAGGATCAGGTATGGCTGCCATATCTGGATCAGAAGGAGACATGTCTAGGTAAGTAGAAAAGCCTGCAAATCCAGCACCTTCTTTTTGCATTTCTTTAATAGATTGGACGGGAACTAATTTCGATCTCAGCACTCCAAAGAAATCAACATAACTTATTAGAAAATATTTAATTTTTTTCTTTTTCGCTACTTCAGCAAGATTTATTGTCATTTTACCTCCTCAAAAATATAAATATCATATTATTAAACAACAATTATAAATAATAAATACATTTCTTATAAAATATATATGAGATCTTAAATAATAATTTTTTATTATAAATAACTTTATGAAAGCAATTATTTTAAATCTTATAGCTTGGTCCACACTGCCAATAATGGATGGTATGGCAAAATATTTAAGCACTGAAATGCATTTTTTAGAAGTGGTATGGGCAAGATATTTTTTTATGATTCTTTTAAGCTTTCCTTTGACTTTTATTTTTTTAAGAAAATATTTAACCTGGCCTCAGAGTTTTTTACTACAACTATCACGAAGTATTTTTTTATTTTCATCTACAATTTGTTTTTTTTATTCTATTTCTGTTATTTCTCTAGCTAAGGCATTAACCTTGGCTTTCGTATCTCCAATTTTTGTAACAATTTTATCAGCTTTTTTATTGAAGGAGAAAGTAGGTTTTCATCGTTGGTTTGCTGTCTTTGTTGGTTTTATTGGGGTTTTAATCATAATTCAACCAGGCATAATAAAAATTAATTTGGCCTCAATAGCAAGTCTTGGCGCTGGAATTTCATATGCTTTTTATATTATTTCAACACGAAAGCTTACTTCTTTTGATAATCCATTTTTAACTCTTATTTTTACTGGAGTTTTCGGCGCTATCATTATTAGTATTATTGTTCCCTTTTATTGGACAACTCCAAATTTATATCAATGGATTTTAATGATAAGTTTGGCAGCCGTTGGAACTTTTGCACATTTTTGTTTAATACTATCTTTAAACTATGCTGAAGCATCAAAACTTGCTCCCTTTGGATACTTTGAAATAGTTAATAATGTTTTAATTGGTTATTATTTCTTTGGTGACTTTCCAAATAAGTGGCTATGGTTAGGTTTGTTGTTTATTGTATCAAGCGGTATTTATATTTCCTTTAGAGAAATGAGAAATTTGAAATGAAAAAAATATGAATTTAAGTGATAAACAAAAAGGTATCGCCTTATCATTTATCGGAGTACTGATTATTTCTCCAGATTCTTTATTTATTCGTTTAATTAATTTACCTTCTTGGGAATTACTTTTTTATAGAGGATTAATTCCTTTCTTGTTTCTTTTTGTATCCTTGTTTCTTTATTATAAGAAAAATTTTCTTAACTCATTATTGATAATCGGTTTACCTGGCTTATTTTATGCAATCTTGATTTCTTTAGGTAACACTACTTTTGTTATTTCAATACAAAATACAAATGTTGCTAATACTCTAGTAATGATTGCGTTAACTCCTTTTGCAACTGCTGTTTTGAGTTCATTTTTTTTAAAAGAATATCCTGATAAAAAAATGTGGCTTACTATTATTGCTTGTTTTTTTGCCATCATGTTTATTTTTTATGACTCATATCAAGGTGGTCGCGTATTAGGTGATTTTTTTGGGTTATTGACAGCTATTTTTATAGGGGGAAGTGCTGTTGTAATACGATATAGCAAATTAACAGATTTATTACCCGCATTATTAATTGCAAAATTCTTTACAATTTTAATTCCCATTTATTTTATGCAATTATTCCCAGTTTCACTTTTTGTTAATCAAGAGCAATTTTATTTTATTTTATTAATGGGTGTTTTTTTAATTATACCACTTGCTTGTATGACAATAGCTCCAAGATTTATTCCAGCCTATGAAGTTGAAATATTTTTTATTCTTGAAACCATACTTGGACCCATATGGGTATGGTTAGTAATAAAAGAACAGCCTACAACTAAAACTTTGATAGGGGGGATTTTTATAATTATAATTATTTTTATACATACTTTTATTGAATTAAGAGCAATTAATAAAACTAAATATTAATAAATCCCTAAAAACTAGCAAAAAATGAATTTTTTTTCTTTCACTATATAAAACTTTAGTGTGAATCTCACTATTATAGTATTAAAACTTTAGTATTTATCGTTCATCTTGTTTTTGATTGAGACGGAAGTAGTAAGAGCGGAAGGAAAAGCAGTTATTAATTTCCTCTTCTTTATTTATAAACAATGAGTTGAATGGTTGTTTCGAATTAACTCGAAGGAGGCAACATGACGTTAGAAGAATTAAATGTTTTTGTTACCACACAAGCAAACGTTGGCATGGAGGCTTATTATTGGTGGTGTACAGGATTAATGATTATTATACACGTTGGTTTTTTAATGTATGAAGTAGGGGCTACAAGAATGAAAAATGCCGTATCTTCAGGTGTCAAAAATTTATTGGCATTTGCATTTATGATACCAACTTTTTGGTTATTTGGATGGTGGATATATTTAGCTTTTCCTGGAGGCTTTGTTCCTATTGATTTAGAGGGATATGGAGTTCCATGGAATGTTTCAATGGGACCTATGTTAAGTGATCAAGCTACTGGTGTATTCTGGGCTGCATTTACGTTGTTTGCATGCACAACAGCTTCAATTTTTTCTGGAGCAGTTATTGAAAGAATTAGAATTAGTGCGTTTGCTTTTCTTGCAGTAATTTTAGGGTCTGTAGTGTGGATTTTAGCAGCTTCTTGGGGATGGCATCCTGATGGATGGTTAGTAACTAGATTTGGTTTTCATGATGTAGCAGCCGCAGGGTGTGTTCACACTGTTGCAGGTTTATTCGCTTTTGGTGTATTATTAAATTTAGGACCAAGAGTAGGAAAATATAACGATGATGGTTCAGCTAATGAATTAGAAGGTCACAGTTTAGTACTATCTTTTATAGGTTTATTAACCTTAATTGTTGGTTTCTTTGGTTTTTTAGGAGCTTGTTTAATTTGGGCAGGATCTGATTTAGGAGGTTGGGTTAACATTTATGGTGCTCCAGCCACATTATCATCTTTTGCATTTAATACATTAATGGGTCTATCAGGCGGTATGATAGGTGCATTTTGGTGGAGTAAAGGAAACCCTTTCTGGATGATGTCAGGTGGACTTGCTGGAATATTTATTTGTGCTGGTGGTCTAGATATTTGGTATCCAGGATTTGCATTTATCCTTGGAACAATTGCAGGATGTGTAATTATTCCTGCGAACAATTGGCTTCACAATACATTTAAGATTGACGACTGCGTAGGAGCAGTTTCAATTCACGGTGTTTGTGGTATTTTAGGTATGTTAAGTGTAGGTCTTTTTGCTTCTGGTTTTCCAGCAGCAGGAGATATACCTCCATCTAACTTAATGGGTCAAATAATTGGTACTGTTACAATGGCACTAACTGGATTTATACCTGGCTATGTTATTTCATATATAATGAAAATGGCTGGCTGGTTACGTGTTCCAGATCATATTCAAGAAGCAGGTATTGATAAATCTGAGCTTGAGCTTCAAGCTTATAACCAGTAACAGAGAGAAAGGAGTATATTATGAATACATTTCCTGGAGAATCAGCGAGTTGGGAAGGTGTTGACGCCTATTTTACATGGGCATCTTCATCAGGAATGCTAGTTCTATTCACTTTAGTTACAGCTTGCATATGCTTAGGTGTAATTATAGCTGCAGCAAGACATGAAACTGAAGTAGCAGATAGTAACAAGTAAAATTATTATAAAAAATAAGGGCAGTTTTATTACTGCCCTTTTCTATTTAAAAATGTAAGATCGTTTCTAATAATTATGAATTATAAAGTTATCGAAAATTTATTAGGTGATATTTATCAGTTTGGATTTGATAATATCATTATTATAGCTATTTTTTGGATAATAATTATGTTTTTTTTCCTTAGACAATTATCCAAAAGAGATAATGAGTTTTATTTAAAAGATTTTTTTAAAAAAAAAAAATAAATACATAAATTATTCTTTCGGAACAGTTATAAAAGACAATAAAATTAAAAAAATAAAACTAACAATTCCACAAAAAACTGATCCAAAAAAAATAAGAGATATAGTTAACATAAAATTATTACTATTTAATTTATTAAAAAAAAATGGTGTTTGTAAAATTTGATCAATTACACAAATAAAAAAAAGAACAAACAAACCAGTAAAAAAACCTCTTTTATAAAATTTTATCCATTTTTCCTTGATTAATTTAATATTCATTTATTTTAAAATTGATTATATATTTATTCATTTATTCTAGAAGGTCATTAACTGCTTTATCTAGCGCCGTTTCAAACCCTTTGTCATTGCCTGGGTTTGCAACACAATGCCCCCATATTGAGTTGTAAGTTCTTAATTCACAATTTTTAATATACCTAGCTTCAAATTCATTATCTTCAGGAGGGAAATAAAGATCATGGGTGCATGGTATAATTATAGTCTTGGCCTTTATATTTTGAAGTGCTTGTATAAAATTTCTATTATATTTTTTTCCAATTGAAATATCATTTTTTTGCCAAGTTATTAATTTTGTTAAAAGATTATTAGCGTCCCAATTATTGACATGATCATTTTCCCAATCAACCAATAAACTCTCAACAGTTGCAAACCCTAAGTTTTTATATATTTTTTCTCTAAAAAAAGATTGTGAAAAAGCCCAACCAGCATACACTCTTCCAAAAGCTTTTAATCCTCTTATTGGTGGAGCATCATAACTACCATTATTCCAAGCAGGGTCGGCACAAAGAGCAGCTTTAACACCTTCTAAAAAAACAAAATTATGTTCTGATGTTTTTGCTGAAGCACAAAAAGGTAAAATTGCTTCAACCATATCAGGATATTGAGCAGCCCATTGGTATGACTGACAACCTGCCATAGACCAACCAGCAATTAATGCAATTTTTGATATATTAAATTTTTGAGTAACTAATTTATGTTGACACCAAATATTATCCCACATTGTAATTTCTGGAAAATTAGCACCCTTTTGTGTGTTCTTGGCATTACTTGGAGAAGTTGAGAAGCCGTTGCCTAATAAATTAATTGAAATAATAAAATGTTTGTTTGGATTAATAGCTCTATTTATTCCAAAAAAACCCTCATTACGCTTATGTGTACCTGTGTAAAAAGTAGGAAGTAGAACAACGTTATCTTTTTTTTTATTTAATAAACCATAGGTTTTGTAAGCCAGTTTTGCTGAGTATAAAATTTCACCAGATACTAATTTTACATTACCTAATTCAAAAATATCATAATCATTATCATTCATTTTTTTAAAAAAAATTATAATTTTTTATATTAAAATTTGGATACACTAAATTTAATACAACCTAAGATATTCTTTTATTTCCCAATCAGTAACGGCTTGATGATATCTTTCCCATTCATCATTTTTATACTGAACATAGGAATTTAACATAACTTTACCCATTACTTTTTCTGCAAGTTTATCTTTTTGTAAAGCTGCAGTTGCTTGAAGTAAGTTTCGAGGAAGACGTCTAATACCAAGTTTTTTCATATCCTCATCTTTTAAAGCATACAGATCAAAGTCAGAAGGTTTTCCTGGATCAGTTTTATTTTCAATACCCTCTACTACTGCTGACAGTGTCATTCCAAGTGCCAAATATACGTTCATAGTTAAGTCGGCTGCACGGTTTTCTATACAATATCTATTTTGTGGTAATCTAAACTGTGCTGAGCGATTATTATGACCATACGTAATATTAGTTGGCGCCCAAGTATGAACCCCTCCTTCAAAACCGCCAACTGTTGGTACCAATCCATTATATGAATTCACTGTTGGGCAAGTGATAGCTGTTATTGCTTCTGAATGTGCTAGTAACCCTCCAACAGCATGCATTGCATTTTTTGACCAATTTTCGCCATCCTTAAAAACATTTGTATTTTTATTGAGATCATTTAGTGAAAAATTTATATGCCCTCCTGATCGCCAATCACCAATAGTAGGTTTAGGCATGAAAGTAACAAACATATCATGTTTTTTTGCTACTTCTTTTAAAAGTATTTTTAAAAATACTAATCTATCTGCCATTTGGAGTAAGTCGGTATAATGGAAATCTAATTCAAATTGAGAATAAGCTCCTTCAGCAACGACATCATGCAAATCCCAACCTAACTCTCCTAAAATATCAATCAATTCTTTTAGAAAATGCATTGAGTCCAAAGAATACTCAACATCATATCCAAATGCCTGCCTTCTTGGTTTAATCCCATTAGGAGGATCGTTATCAATTGCTTTTACAGGTTCACCTTTTTCATTATATTTCATTACTATAAATTCAGGTTCAATACCTGCAAAACCTTCGTAACCATCATCTTGTTTTTCTTGAATAATTTTTTTTAATGCTTGCCTTGGGCAAATATTATAAGGAGCGCCTTCCCAGAATAAATCTGCAAATATTATGGCCATTGTCTTGTCCCATGGACAAATATATACAGCATCAAGGTCTGGCAACATAATTTGATCAGGATCAGCAGGAGTTAATTCAGGAACGAATGAAATAGAATGTACAGCAAATTGAGGACCTTTTCCCATGCACAAAGGTTCAAAATCACTCATAGGAACAGGTTTTGTTTTAGGTATTCCATGCATATCAATCCAGCTAGATAAAATATATTTAACCCCTACTTCTTCTAATTTTTTTTTTGTTAAAGCTAATTTGGATTTATTTCTTTCAATAGCATCACTTAGGCTATCAAAATATATTTTTCCCCTCATATTTCCCCCATTATTTTGTTTAGTTTTCCTCTACACCCATATCTTCTGGATCAATTCCAGGCACGTGGGTTAAACCAGCTTTCTTTTTCCAATCATGAGGGTAAGCAGCATAAAAAATGATACACTTTTCATCACACTCATAAGCGATATGATTATCCTTAGGTACATAAAGAACATCTCCCGGAGAGCAAATATATGATTCCCCATCGCAAGTTAATCTGAATGTTCCTTTCATACAGTAAATGATTTCATCACAAGTTAAGTCCCAAGGTACTGAAATATTATTAAGGAAATTTAATCCTCCACACATAGAATCACTAACTTTACTAGTTACAAAAGGTTTGATGTATGTCCCTCCTGGTTCCAGTGTTTGGTATCTGCGTTCTATGTCTTTAAATTTATATAATTTAGGTTTGTTATTCATCAATATATCCTTTCATCATTTTGTAATAATTTTTTCATTTAATTCTACTTTATAGCCATCCGGATCTTCACAAAAAGCAATAATTCTTGTACCATGTTTCATAGGACCGGGAGGTCTTGTAATTTTAATACCAATTGCAGCTAAATTTTCGCATGCTTGGTAAACATTTGGTGTTTCGATACATATATGACCCCATCCATTACCTTTTTCATAAGGTTCTTTTTGATCCCAATTATATGTTAATTCTAAAGTAGGTGAATCTGTTTCTAAACCATAGCCAATAAATGTATTCGTAAATCGGCCATCTGGATAATCATTTTTTCTAAGTATTTTCATCCCTAAAGTATCACAATAAAATTTTAGTGATAAATCTAAATTTAAAACCCTTAGCATTGTATGGGCTAATCTAAATCCAGAGAATAATTTTTTTTCAGACATAATATTATTTTATTTATTTATTGATTTAATCACAATTTGTTGAAAAGCGCGAACACTATCTTCCCAATGAGGTGATAATAGTCCACCATCTAATGATGCTAAAGAAGATCGGCCTTGCTGAAGTCTTTCACATATTTCATGATCTTCTTTATGCACTTTCCACCAAAGATTTTTTTGTTTTTCTATTTGACTTTCTGTTAAATTATTTCCTTCAGTAGTATAAATTATTCTTGTTTGAATTGTACGATCTACATCGACAGGTTCATTTAAATACACCCCAAGCTGTCCAGGAAAATAAGTTCCTATAATAAAATTTGGGAATAAAGATAAATATTTAGAGGTTACTGCTAGATTTTCACTGCTTGCATCTTCTTCTTCTAAATCAACGCCACTACCATAGCACATGCCATCAACAATGGTATAATGCTCACTAAGTGGCTGACTTGTGGTATTTTTATGTACAAATTGAACATGGTAGGGTTCAATAAAATTTTCTATAAGAAATTTCCAATTACTTTTTATTTCTCCAAATTCTAAAGTTGCTACTGGATTTATATTTTTTAAATTAATATTTCTTAATTGATTAATTAAAGGTGCTGCATATGTCTCAAAATTTGGAGCATTGTTATTTAAGTTAATAAATATCCAATCATACCAAACTTTTATCCTAATTGATTTTAATCCATGATTTGAAGTAGTAAAATTATTTGGTTTATGATTATTTATACCTCCAAAATGTGGAGCAGCTAATAAATTGCCATCTAGATCATAAGCCCATGCATGATAAGGGCAACTTATTATTTTTTTAACATTCTTAGGCTGATCGACTAATTTAATACATCTATGACTGCAGATATTATGAAAAGCATTTATTTCTTCCTTACTATTTTTAACTAAAATTATTGGTTGTCCAGCAACTTTAATTGGTAAAATATCTCCAATGTTAATTAGCTTATGTTTGCAACCAGCAAAAACCCAATTATCTGAAAAAACAGTTTTTGCTTCTTCTAGCCAAAAATTATTATCTGTATATGCAAATGAATTTAATCCATTATAAATAAGATCATTTTTCATTTTAACAAAACTCCCAAATGATTAAGTTAATTTTAACTTTTAAATATTTAAAAAATGATTATGATAAATAAAACTTTAATACAACAAATATAATTTACTTTAATGAACAATGAATATGATGAAGGTAGACTGAATTTACCATTTGTTGGTATTTGTACCTTTGGCAAATACCCTTACGTTCAGGATTGGAGTAATATAAATGCTGATGTAGCAATATTAGGTGCACCTTTTGATAGCGGAAGTCAATTTCGATCTGGTGCTCGAATGGGCCCTAGAAGTATTAGAGAAGCTTCAACATTATTTTCTTTTGGTCATGATGGGGCATATGATCATGAAGACGATATTACCTATCTTCCATCAGAGACTACTAAAATAGTTGATTTAGGAGATGCCGATATTATCCATACTGATACGATAAAAAGTCATGAAAATATTAAATATGGCGTACAAAAAATATTACAGGCAAAAGCTATTCCTATAATATTAGGAGGTGATCATTCAGTTAATATACCCTGTATTGATGCATTCGAAAATGAAGATGAATTTCATCTTATACAAATAGATGCTCACTTAGATTTTGTAGATGAAAGACATGGAGTTCGTTACGGACATGGCAATCCAATGCGCAGAGCTTCTGAAAAAAAATATGTAACAGGCATGACGCAAATTGGTATTAGAAATGTTTCTTCAACTGCTAAAGATGGATATACGGATGCTAGAGCACGTGGCTCATCAATTTTTTCTGTTAGGCAATTTCGCAATCTAGGTTTAAAAAAGATATTAGAATCTGTTCCTAAAAATAAAAGATATTATATTTCAATAGATATAGATGCTTTTGATCCTTCTATTGCTCCAGGTACAGGCACCCCCAGTCATGGAGGTTTTTATTATTATGACATTCTTGAATTGCTTGATGCAATAATTCAAAGAGGCGAAGTTATTGGAATGGATTTAGTTGAAGTTGCTCCTGATTATGATTTAACATTTTCTACTTCTACTCTTGCTGCTCAATTGTTAATGAACGCTATTGGAAGAATTTTACATTATAAAATAAAATGAAAACTCATACTCAAGTAGTAATAGTTGGAGGGGGCATACTTGGTGTTAGTCTCCTTTATCACCTCACTAAAGAAAATTGGACCGATATTGTTTTAATTGAAAAAGGAGAACTTACCTCAGGTTCTACCTGGCATGCAGCTGGTCAATGCCCACATATGATTGGAAGCTATAATTTAGCTAAAGTACATTTACATTCGACAAACCTTTATAAACAATTAGAAAAAGAAACGGGTCAAGCTACGGGTTTTCATGATTGTGGTAGTTTAAGATTGGCTTATAAAATGGAAGATATTGAATGGTTTCATTATATTAAAGGAATTTTAGATAATGTCGGGGCACCAGCAGAAATAATTTCACCTGAAGAAATTAAAAAAATTCATCCATTTATAAAACTCGATGGAATTGTTGGTGCATTTTATACTTTAGAAGATGGACATACTGATCCTACAAGCACCACAAATGCTATGGCTAAAGGAGCCAGAAACGGTGGAGCTAAGATATACAGAAATAATAGAGTGACTGATATTAAGTTACTTCCATCAGGAGAGTGGAAAGTATTTACGGAAAATGGAGACATTATTTGCGAACATGTTGTCAATGCTGCAGGAAGCTTTTGTCCAGAAGTTGGTGAAATGGTTGGTTTAAAAAATATACCAAGTATAAACATGATACATCATTATTTGGTAACGGATGAACATCCCGAAATTAAAAAATTAACAAAAGAATTACCAGTTACAAGAGATCCGGAATCTTCTGCTTATCTCAGACAAGAAGGTAAGGGTTTATTAATTGGCCCTTATGAGATTGATGCAAAAACTTGGGCTTTAGATGGAATGGATTGGAATTTTGATATGGAGTTATTAGAACCTGAACTCGACAGAATAGAAAAGCATTTAGAAATAGGAATGAACAGAGTTCCAGAGTTTAAAGATGTTGGAATAAAAAAAATTATTTGTGGTCCTATTACCCATACCCCGGATGACAATTTTTTAGCTGGTCCTGCACCTGGTTTAAAAAATTTTTGGATGGCGTGTGCTGCAAGTATAGGAATTGCTCAAGGAGGAGGGATTGGAAAATATCTTGCGCAATGGATAGTTTATGGAGATTCTGAAATTAACATGTTGGAATTTGAACCTAGAAGATACATGAGTTGGGCAACAAAAAAGTATGCCATTCAAAAATCAATCGATCAATACAAAAGAATGTATGTAACACCTATGCCTAATGAAAGTATCGAAATTGGAAGACCTAATAAAACTACTCCAATTTATAAGAAGTTAAAAGATATGGGAGCCATGTATTTAGACACTTATGGATGGGAAAAACCTACATGGTTTGCAAAACCTGGAATGAAAGAAGAATATAGTTTTAAAAGAACAAATGCCTTTCCTTATGTACAAAAAGAATGTGAAAATGTACAAAACAACGTAGGCATCTTAGATTTAAGCACCTTTGCAAAATATGAAATTAAAGGAAAGGACAGTGAAACATATCTTGATCGCTTATGTGCAAACTCAGTTCCAAAAAAAGAAGGTAATATTATTCTTGCCCACACACTTAATAATATAGGTAGAATCCAAAGTGAGCTCACTATAACTAGATTAGCAAATAATAATTTTTATGTTCTATCATCCACTGCATCCGAAATAAGGGATTTAGACTGGTTTAAGCATAATCTAAATAAAGAAGAAAAAGTTGAAATAAAGAATGTCACTGAAGATTACGGAGTTCTTGTTTTAGTAGGACCAAAATCTAGAAATGTTTTATCACAACTAACTTCTGAAAGTTTAGATAATAAAAATTTTCCTTGGTTAAAAGGCAAAGAAATAGAGATTAATAAAGTTTCTGTACGAGCACTTCGAATTAATTATATGGGAGAATTGGGTTGGGAATTGCACCATCCAATAAAACAGATGGAATCTTTATATGACGCTATTTACGAAGTAGGTAAAAATGAAAACATTTCAAATTTTGGAACTTATGCCGTTAACTCACTGAGGTTAGAAAAAGCTTATCGTGGTTGGGGCACAGAATTGACTGGAGAAATTAGTTTGGTAGAAGCAGGTATGGACCGTTTTTTCAATTTAAATAAAAAAAGTAATTTTATTGGTTCAGATATTCTTAGAGAAAAAATGCAATCAGGAGGTAATATTAAAATAGTTTACCTTGAGATAGATGTTGATAATGTAGATGCTAGAGGAAATGAACCAGTGTATCATAATAATAAGATAGTTGGAATTGTTACATCAGGCGGATTTGGTTTTAGAGTCAATAAAAGTCTTGCTTTTGCATATGTAGATGCAGAAATAGCCAGTAATGTAAAAGAATTCGAAATAGAAATTCAAGGAATAAAAAGGAAAGCTCTCGTTTTAGATGAGGCTGTATATGACCCAATGAATAAAAGATTGCGTAGTTAGCACTTTAAAATTATCCAAAAGAAAATTTTTTTTTAAGTTATGTAATTCTTCAGATTTTCAAATTAAATTTAGATTAAAGAAAAGTACATTGATGATGTTTGATAATCACCGGTTACTTCATGGAAGAACAAAATTTTTTCCAAATACTGGATTAAGACACCTCCAAGGATGTTATCTTGGGCATGATGCTGCTGAAGGAAAATTAAGACTTTTAAAATCACTAAGCAATTAATTAAGTGATCAATTAAAAATTATTATTTTATAATAGGCATTTGACGTGGAGCACGTTTTGTTAAAAGTCTTGAACCATCTTTTGTGATAGCTATATTTTCTTCGTGTACAATCATTTTACCAGGCGCATATTCCATAACCGGCTCAATAGTGAGAACCATATTCTCAACAATACGAGTATTATCCCCTGGACGATGAGAAGGGGGTTCAGTTAATTGAAGACCAAGTCCGTGTCCTAGCCGACCAACGTTATTTCCAATTGCTCCAGCATCTTGAATTATAGTATTCATAGCTAACCATATTTCATCTGTTGTAGTTCCAGGTACTGCTGCTTTAATACCAGCCTCAGTAGCAAGCCATAATGTTTCGTGTACTCTTTCAACTTCACTTGATATTTCTCCAAAAGCATAATTTCTATTAAAGTCACAAAAATATCCATCAAATGTTGAACCAGTATCTATAAAAAGAATGTCACCATTTTTTAATATGCGATCAGAGGGTCCGCATACTATTTGTGAAACACCACCAACTCCAGAAATACCAGGCATGAAAGGAACATTATCAGCTCCTCTATTAAGTACATCAATTTTCAATTTATTTACCGCTTCTCTCTCAGTATCCCCAATTCTTAGTTTTGATGGAAGTTCATTATAAGCGTCACTTGCAATTGAGCAAATAAATTTAATTCGCTCAATTTCAGCATTTGTTTTTATTATTCGCATATCCCAAATGGCATCAGAACCATTAACTATATTTGTATTAACAGAATCTTTTAATTTGAAAAGATCTCTAACTGGCATTCTAATTGTCATTTCTTTTCCAAATTCAGCACCTATTTGACCGTAAGTTTTGTTTAAATCTTCTAAAGTTGATTTTACCAAAGAAATACCATCATCTTCTGGTCTTGGAGAAGGCCAAGATTTAATTTCGTCTAGCCAAGTTTTCTTAAATTCAGATTCCCCAATTTCTGGGACAATTGCAATTGGTTTACCTGAGGCAGGAACAACTACAAACCATGGACGAGTAGGGCTCTCCCAAAATTGAGAGTCATATCCAGTAAAGTAACGAATATTCTGAGGAGTAGTTACTAAAATACCATCCAATTTATAACTCTTCATAACTTTTTGAGCTTCAATTAAGCGCTGTTCAAATTCTAGTTCTGCAAAACCTCTTTCAGGATTAATTTTATTATTCATATTTTATCGAATATTAAATGGATCGCTTAGTGGTTCAGTTGATGTACTAATCCAAGTAGTTTTTGTATTGGAATAATCTTTCATTGTTTCTAATCCTGACTCTCTACCATAACCACTGTTTTTAAATCCACCAAAAGGGGCAACGGGAGAAATTAATCTATACGTATTAACAAAAACTATACCTGCTTGAACCGCTTTTGAAACCCTCATTGCAATTCCATTATTTTCTGTAAAAATTCCTGCAGCTAACCCAAAGCTATTATCATTCATTAATTTTATTGCATGCTGCTCGTCTTTAAATCTCATCACAGATAAAACTGGACCAAATAATTCATTTTCAGCCGCTGGTAATTTATGATTATCACATTCAATTATTGTAGGTTCAAAATAATATCCACTTTTAAATTCACTAACTTTATTTCCACCTGTAATTAGGCGCCCACCTTGTTCTAAAGTTTCCTTAATTTTTGCTTCTATATTTGTTAATTGTTTTATAGTAGCAAGAGGCCCTAATTGAGTAGTAACGGATAAAGGATCACCAATTTTAATTGCTAAGGTTCTATTTTTTAATTCTTCTAAATAATCATCATAAATATTTTCTTGCAAGTATAGTCTTGAGCCAGCAATACAACTTTGTCCACTTGCTCCAAAAATACTGGCCATAATACCATTGATAGCATTATCTTTTCTTGCATCATTAAATACTACGACGGGACTTTTTCCACCTAACTCAAGTGATAATTGTGATAAATTTTCTGCAGAGTTTCTCACTATATGTTTTGCAGTTTGAACACCACCAGTAAAAGCAATTTTATTTATTTTAGGATGAGAACTCAGTACCTTGCTGCAGGTATCCGCAAAGCCTGTAATGATATTTACGACACCCCTTGGTAACCCAGTCTTATCAATTATTTTAGCAAATTCTAGTAAAGGGGTAGGGGCAACTTCTGATGCTTTAATTATTATAGTATTTCCCATTGCTAAAGCAGGAGCAAGTTTAACAGCGGTAAGGAACATTTGAGAGTTCCACGGTATAATGGCTGCAACTACTCCAATGGGTACTCTAGAAGTAAATACATGCATATCCTCTTTATCTATAGGTAAGGTTGAGCCCTCAATCTTATCAACTAATCCTGCATAATAATAATAATATTCAGCTATATAGTTTGCTTGAAACTTTGTTTCTTTATAAAGTTTACCGGTATCTTTTGTTTCTATTGTTCCGAGTAGTTCAGCTTTTTCTTTAAGCTGATCACCTATAGATCTTAAGTATTGACCTCTTTGATAAGGTAATATTTTTGACCACTCTCCTTTAAAAGCATTAGATGCAGCTTTAACAGCTAGATTGACTTCAACTTCTTCAGCTGCACAGATTTCAGCAAAATCTTTTTCGGTTGATGGATCGATAGTTACAAAAGTGTTCCCTGATTTAGATTCTACAAATTCACCATTGATATAATTTTTATACTTTTGCATCAAACCTCAAATATATTTTTACTATCATAGAATTTTAGCATATTTTTTTTCCATTCTTGAATGAAATTTTTATTTATTAACGAAACAGTAAATCCCCCAAATCCCCCACCTGTTAAGCGCGCACCTTCAGCACCTGATGCAATTGATCTATCAACGATAAGATCAACATCTCTAGTTGAAGCATCAAAATCTCTTGCGTACGACTGATGACTTTCATTCATTAATTTTCCAAATATTTTTATATCTTTTTTTAATATTGATTGCTTAGCTTGAATAACTCTCTCATTTTCTGAAACTACATGTTTTGCTCTTTTTAAAATCAGTTTATCATTTATTTTATTTTCATCAAATTGTTTAGGTTTTATAGAGCCAAGGTATTCAACACCAAGAAATTCTTCAGCTTTTTTAAGTTGATTATACCTTTCATTATAGGCGCTATCTCTTAAATTTCTTTGTACAGCAGAGTCTACTAAGTAAAAACCCCATTCTTCTGGAATATCAATCAATTCAAATTTTAAACTCAAGCAATCTAAGAAAAAAGCTTTTCGGTGAATGCCAATTGAAGAAACCATTTGATCCATTATCCCCCCTGAGACACCAATATAATCACGTTCAACTTTTTGGGCTAATATAGCTATATGTTTTTCAGAATACTGAGTATTGAAAAAATCATTTAATGTTTTTAAAATTGCTACACACAAAGCTGATGATGATGAAATTCCTCGACCCATTGGAATAGTAGAGGAAATAAACATATTTAAATGTGTGTTAGGGATATGTTTATTTTCATCGTAAAAAACAAATAA
>Ga0209140_1000594_pt1 | contig 20014 bp, 16 predicted proteins | sample SaaInlV_120m_DNA_3_FD_184666 | JGI IMG/M metagenome (GOLD analysis project Ga0209140, IMG submission 184666) | Marine microbial communities from expanding oxygen minimum zones in the Saanich Inlet - Saanich Inlet SI073_LV_100m_DNA (SPAdes) (version 2) | ecosystem: Environmental > Aquatic >... | reverse complement strand
AGATGCGCAGGAAGCTCTGCTGAAGATGAGAGCCGAGATTACCTCTGGAGTATTGCCTTCGGATATGACGTTCGCTGACTGGGCAGAGCATTGGGTTGGAACTAAGTCTGATGTGAAGCAGAAGACATTCGACCAGTACAAACGCAACCTCGCAACAGCAGCAGGATTCTTCGGCAACAAACAGTTAGACAAGATTCAGGCTCACGACCTCGAAACCATGCTGAAAGCTATTCGCAAAGAAGGCAGATCTTCAACCTCTGCACGGCAAGTGTTCACTAACGTTACTGGCTGCCTCAGAGCAGCGTACAAGCGCGGTTTGATGGTGCGTGACATAAGCGAACAGGTCGAATCTCCACGGGCTATGAAGCGGAAACCGGTAATGCTTAGTCGTACGGACTGGCAAACCCTTACCAATGCCTCAAGGAAGTCCAGCCGAGAGTTGATTGTCGAGTTCGTTTTGAAGACTGGCATGCGTATCAGTGAAGCGTTGAGCATCACATGGGAACAGGTCGATTCTTCCGAGGCTAATGTGACCATAGGTGAGTCCAAAACTGAAGCGGGTGCAGGCCGAACGATACCCGTTGACAACAACCTGATGGAACGACTGACAAGCCTTCGCGCTAAACACTACGAAAGACAGATGCAAGATAGAAGTTGGAACCCGGCTGGCTTCGTCTTCTCCACTAATTCTGGTAAGCGAGGCGATAAGGACAACCTCCAGCGATGGGTTCTGACTCCGTTATTGAAGGAAGCAGGATTACCTCACCTGACCTGGCATCACCTGAGGCACAACGCTGGCAGCTATCTCCTGAGTGAGAACGTACCGATTACAGCAGTCAGTAAGATACTTGGTCACGCCAATCCTGCAGTAACGATGAGCATCTACGCTCATGAACTGAAGGAAGACTTTGAGCAAGTACGAGTGGCTATGGCGAAGATTGGATAAACGTCACCGTATAGTTTGGAAATAGGTATCCAAATAATTTTCACATGGACCGGAAGCAGAAATGAAACCATTACGCTCGGCAGAACGATGATAGTCACTACTTTCAGGAGCGGTGATCTCGTACAGAGTTCCTGAATTCGACGGTTTGAATTTGATAGTTACACAGCTACGGAGTTGGAGTCACCTAATTATCTGTGCGTACTCTTCTACCTGTTTATAGGCATCGCTGTCTTTCCAAAACCATTCTTCATCCCAAACAAAATTCCGTAGTTTAGACAAATGGTTGCAAGCAGCTTTGTATTCAATGGTGTAATCGACGTGAGCATAAGGGTCCGTTGCGTTTGCACAAGACACCACAGCATCTGACATTGCGCCGTAAGTAAGAGCAGATGATTCATCAAAGAACTCCACCTGCATGAACTGATACAGCCAAAGTTGATGAACGTCGAGAAGCCTTTTGTGATCCTGAAGGTATTCCCTAGGCGGATTAAGTGACTCTAGGTGACTAGTGACTCTAACTGCGTGATCCGAATCTAAGATCCAATTGCTTCTGAAAAATGTTGCTAGCCCAATCAAATACTGGGTTGGAGTCATCGTTGGCTGTGGGGTTCGGACCTGTATCGTTGGTGACGGGTCTGAAGTGGGTGCTGCAGTGGCTGGCGGTAACTGGATAACTGTTGGAACCTGAGTAGGACAGTTAGGAAAGCAGGAAGGCACTTCATTTCGATTCCTGTCTGCGCCTCTCTGGGCTTCCGCTTTTGCAGAAGCAGTAGCCGAGTTGCCTGAGATAGACCATTTAGGTGGAGTTGGTGTGGGGTAGGGTCTGCCATTATCGAATGGTTTACCCGACGGTTTTACTGGAATCGGAGCTGAAGTTGGCGGAGTAGTGGGCTCGATAACCTTGTCGGGGTTCCAAGTTTTTCGGTGCTGCTCTAGAAACTCTTCCGTAGAAAGCCGATTATTTACGGCAGGGCGAGTAGTTGGATAGTCATTTAGACCAGGTGACACACGTCCGGAGTTTGTTGTTGTTTGATCACTCTCACATCCACCGAGTATTAAAACCACAACAAAACAGAGAACATAGAATTTCCACAAGAGATAAGACTCCATGAATAAAAGTCAGGCTAGGCTTTGTAGTGAAGTATAGATCAACCGATGTTCAGTATTAAGGATGCCGACTCATTAGGTTGATGCGACTGTTCCAATACTGTTCCAACGGACTATTAGAAAACCTCTGATAACGTCTGGTGCAGGTTTCAACGGTCACCACTACGGAATGAACTTAGGAAATGGTCTGTCTGGTAACGTCTGAAACAGGGGTCGTCTAATTTGCAAGCAGGAGGTAGAGGGTTCGAGTCCCCCATCGCCCACCAAACGTAAATCAAACTGGAGAAGCCTCCGCAGAAATGCGGGGGCTTTTCTGTTAATTGTTGTAATTTTGTTGTAACCGCACGAATTAAGTCGGCTTCTGGAAGTACTGACAAGACCTACCGCTTATCCAGTAGCTTCAATTGCTGCCTGATCGAACGTGCGTGTTCCATGAGCATCTACACCCATGAACTCAAGGAAGACCTAGAACAGGTACGAGAGGCTATGGCGAATGCGCTACCTGATCTCCGATACTAGTTCAATCAATATTTTGGATCTCGAGATTCAGCAGGTGCTAGTTTGATCAGAAGTGTACGCAAATATCTGCTTTATCTTTCCGGTTTATTGTTTCTTGGTCTTGGTATAGCCGGTTACGTTTTGCCAGGGCTTCCGGGCACGATATTCCTTATTATTTCTGCCTCGTGCTTTGTCAGATCAAATGACCGAATGTATCGTTGGGTAACTGAGCATCGTATATTTGGAAAATTGGTTAAAAATTACCTAGAAACAGGAAGTATGCCGATAAGAGCCAAGGTTATATCGGTTCTTTCTATGTGGGTTTTTACCGGCGTATCGTTATGGGTTCCCGAATATGGACTTCTATTCAAGATCCCGATAATTTCTTTGGCGATTATCGGCACTTGGTACATACTTTCTCGAAAATCTTCAACAGATTCCACGGATGATGATTGATTCTGTTCTTTAATTGGATCAACCCAATCTGATTATCAGGCATCTCTCGGATCGGCAATTATCAGGTTCGCTGGTACTTCATCAACCTGAGGTTCAATCACCGTCACGGGCTTCGAATACATCGCTGCCAGCAGCAGGCCGATCAGGACAATATCGTTGAAGTACGTCAACGGGATGGATCTGTGACCGAGCATTACGAGCAGCACGCCTGCAGCCAATATGACTTCGCCTCGTCTTATTCGACTCACAACGAATGCCACCGTCACCCATAAAGAAACTATGTAGGCGATGTACGGCAAAATTAGGATTAGTCCGAACGCCCAATTGGCGATCAGAGGTACCGAATCTGCTCGACTAAACCCCAGGCCGTAAACCAGTATCGAAATCACACTTGCGATAACTACGGATCGACGATCTAGTTGTGCTTTTCGTCCTATCAACAATGGAAGCAGTGCAATGAACGCGATCACCGACATCCATTCACCAAGCGACAGCACATTGATTGAGCGAATACCAGATTCAGCTAACTCGGCCGAGCCAAAGCCTTTGAATGAATAGATTGCCAGATACGACAGACCGGTGAGGAGGATAAAGGCCGTGATCGGTAATCCTGCTCTCCTGCGAACCGCAAGCAAGAAAAAGGTAAAAAGTGCTAATGATGATGCTGCGTAGTAAGCGGTCGACAGGGCTGGACCCGACAATCCAATCATCATCAATAATCCAACACCAGCAACAACTCCGATAATCCCGGAAAGAGCTGTGTATATCGGATCAGGCCGCTTAGTCCACGCCATCACCGCGATAAAACCGAGGACAAGCAAAGCTACAGGTGCTGCAAAATTGAACAGCGTGTTACCGCTGAATACCAGTGACGTGTATCCGTTTTTTATCACGGCCGGTGTCGCATCGCTGATGAAGTAGACCCCACCGCGAGCGAAAATCCGAAATAGTAGCGTTTCAACGAGTACCGATGCGGCGAGAATGACTGCCAGTACGGTGATCAATTTGGTGCTCGATGTTGCGGTCATTTTGAAGATTCCGGCAGTCGACTATCCTCGGAATCGACTATCGCAACCAGAGCGTCAGCCCCTGCCGCATAGATACCACCTTCGGTCGCAAGTTCCCGAAGTGCGTAGCACAACTTCGGAACCCATCTTACGAAGTGAGTTTCGACAAAATTGGCGAGTGCGTCGGCAGTAACTGCGGCCTGTTCGGTCCAACCGTTTTTCACTGCGTAAGCCTGTTTGAGTAGCATCAAATTGATGAAATCTAGCTCGGTGCCTACAAAATCTGGACGTTCACCAGTATCGTCATTGACCTCGAAACCGAAGGCACTGTAGAAACCCGCGACATCAGCAAGCTTTTCAGTCATGCTGAAAGATAGTTTTTCGTAGTCGTTTTCGTTGGCACGGCAGAGTCCTGCACCAGTGAACAGACTGCTGTATTCCAGCGTAATCTGCTCGGCACTCGCATCGGCCACCGCCCGTTTGAACGGCTCGGCGTTGGCCCGCATATCGGTGTTCAGCACCTCAATGGGCAGTTCGGGAACTCCATCCTTTAGAAGAGTGATTGTCTCTTCATTCGGGTACCTGAATAGCAGAGAGAACATCTTGAACCACGCTGCCCGGTGCACTAATTCATCTGTAACTGTCATTACGCTCATATCTCGCTCACTCCCAGTTGCTAGGCGCTCTTTCGTCGGTCGGCAATGAAGATCACTGCTGGCACGAAAATCAACAGAGCTGCAAGTACCGCCAACGCTCCCGACAATGCCCAGAGTGCGGCATCTGACGAGTTGTCGATCACTACCGGCGCTCTCGAAAAATCCCCACCCGCTGGTGGCGAGTCGATCGTCGGACCTGCGGCAGTTGGTATCTTTTCTACGGCCACGTTTATCCACGCCGAAACAGATTTCTTACCATTCACGTCACGCTCTTCACCGTTCCAAACGGCTAGAGCGACAGGTGTTTCGGTGCCTGTCTTGAACTGGGTGTCCTGCACATCGTTCGTAATCAGGGGTCGTGCAATAACCACACTCCACGTCTTTCCGTCCCAGTTACCCCAACCTGTAGTGTTCACCTGCTCTTGCGATTCGATCGTTCCGAATCCAGTTGCAATCAAATCCTCTACAGCCGAAGGTTTTTCGCCTGCAGCAATCGGGTTGCCAAGCGAACGAGCCGTAATGAACTTCGGATCATCTGCCTGGTTGTAAATATTCACCTTCGCGTCAGGGAAGATGTTGTTGATTCCCAATGGACCATCTTCGATCACTCGTTGGAAGTCGGCTCGCCAGTGAAGAATGTTCACTTCGGAATCTACGAATCCCATACAAACGAATGGTTCGCCGCCGTGGACCGGGAACTGTAATGCAACCGAATCACGGTAGTCATCCGAACCACCACCCTCGTTCATCGTCGAATCGTCCCACTCCATCCTGAACGCCACCCAAGTGCCATTGTGAATTGATCGAGTCCGAATCGTATCGATACTCGCGTTGATTTTGAACGGCGGTGCAACCGTTTGCCCGCTGAGCGGAACCTCGGCTTCGGGAGCCAGATCCCACAATGGGCTTGAACCATCGCCAACAGGTAATTCATCATCGACATATATCGATTTCAGATCGGTCTGAGCCGCGCTTACCATCGATCCTCGATCAAGCGTCACCAGCAAAGCTACAACGAACAGCAAGCCAACCGTTAGATAAACAGCCGCTTGCCACCTATTCGTTTTTGTAAGTACAGAAGTCATTTAGGAACTCTTCATCGAATATCAGTTTGGCTCTCTCAGCCCCCGCCAGATCAAGCCCGACTTAGGGCTCGTTCAGCCGTTGCACGTCGAATCTAACGTCGATCTCATCTCGAACAAAGATTGGCTCATCAAAAGGCATCCGTGCAATTTCTTCACCGGCTTCGTTCCAACCAATCGCCTCTTCGTCGTTGACCTCGAAGCGAGTGATAATTTGTTGCGTCACTCCGAACAATCGCAGCAATCCAAACAGCTTGTCGTCTGGATTCGTGTACGCCTCAATTGCGTGCTCAACACCAGGACCAAACAACTGTTTCAAGAACGGGCGAGGGGCCCAACGTGGTGGGATGTAGTACAAGTTGGGCTCGGTACCAAATTGTGGGTACAAAGGAAGCGCAACTTTAGCGATATGCACCAGGTAGTCGAGTGGACTATTCGGATCGGCATTTTCAGGTGTATTCACCCAACCCTGCAGTCGAATTTTTCCGACACACGCAACCACACAACGTGAACCAATTCCATCTTCAATTCGAGGGAAGCAGCCGATGCATTTTTCAGTCACACCCTCGTTAGGACGGTACATTGCCTTCTTGTAAGGGCACCCCTCAACACACTTCCTGTAACCCCTGCAACGCTCCTGGTCGACAAGCACAATGCCATCTTCAGGTCGCTTATAAATCGCCTGCCTTGGGCAGCTACCTAAGCAACCCGGATACGTGCACTGATTACACGTACGTTGCAGATAGAACATCCACGGATCATGAGCTGGAAGCGATGTACCGTGATCTAGCGAGCCTGCCGGGGTGTCTTCGTACATGTTTGGGTAGGCCCAATCATCATCCGAAGGCATGTGTCCCAGAACTTTTTCACCGTCAGGAGCCTGCTCAAAGATGGTCTCACCTTCGAACTTGTCACCATCCCAAGAACCTGGGCCAAGCATGTTCAGCAGCTTGATATCCCAGTGCCGTGGATACCCGCCGTATGGCTTCGTCTCCACATTGTTCCACCACATCTGCTCCTGACCTTCGCTGAAAGTCCAGGTGTTTTTGCACGCCATTGTGCATGTCTGACAGCCGATACATCGGTTGATATTGAACGCAATTGCAAACTGCCTATCCGGGCGAGATTCCTCGTACGGATATTCCATGTCACGTCCAAGTTGCCAATTAAAAACTTTCAACATATCTATTCACCCCTCTGTGGAGTGGAGCGTCGACGTGGATAGACACCCGCCTCAGCTAGCTTCTCTCTGCGTTCTCCGATGAAGTCATGGACGTAGTCAGAGCCCTTCATCTTGTAGACAGGGTGCAATCCCATGTAAAAGGGTTTGCGGAACATCTGAAATAACATCGAATCTGTGTAGCCCATCGTTATGTACTCTTCGACATAACAACGAGCTGCTTCGAGCAGACCCTCTTCCGGGTTATCAAACGGTACCCGCATCGCTTCAGGATCAAACGGATCCTCGATATCGACAGGCTTCTCAGATGGGTGCGAAATCGGCTGGCCATTGAACCAACCAACGGGCGCACCACCTACAGGCCTACCGCTTCTTCCATTAGAACCAGTCCGATTAGTCATCGATGTTGCCTCCAGCCAGGAATCGCTTCATATCGTCGTTCTCGTTGCCGGGAGTAAACCCGCTCGTTGCCGGTTCCCAGGTTCCTTCGCCACCCCGGCCGCCGTCCTCGGCGTGAGTGATTTTCACCATCACCTCTTTCGGAGCGCCGGTCGGCGTGTGGGTATCCACGGTGAAGCCCTTCAATATCTTGTTCGTGAAGAAGTCTTTGTGAGCCAGCGACTCTGTCATTTGAGTCGGTTGCAACCACGACCGCACCACACTCTGCTGCGAACCGCTACGGAACGTTGCGATATAGCCGGTATCGGTTCGTGACGAACCATCGGCGTTCTCAATCTGAGCCTTTTTCGATCGATGCGTCGCAGCGTTGCCGCCGTGAATGATGATCGTCATGTTGCGGGGTAACGCCGGGTTGTAGTGAACCCTCACCATCAACCTGGCTATAGCAGCCAGCTCGGGTCGATCTTCATGACCGTAAAACGGCCTGTCTTCAGGGTTGGCATCTACCCAAACGTAGTCGCCGTCTTTTACGCCGAGCTCTTTGGCGTCATCAGGGTTTATATCGATTTCTTCCTCGCCAACCCATGGCGAACGCGTGTCTCGCCTGTATGGGTCGCCGAAGTTGCTCGACCAGATAGCGTTCCAGTCACTTGAGCTCCACGATGAGTGGGTACGGTGACGTGGTTTCGGCGTTGAGAGATGAAATTTCAAACCGAGATCGAGTAGCGGATTCTTGGATTCGAGCATCTCACCAGTCGTAACAATCTCGTTGTAAAGCGCCTTACCGTCGGTCGTGTCGGTCGGGAGGATTCCGTAATCCTTCGGCCTGAGCGACTCGAGTGACGAGTTGGCGATAATCACACGGGGCTGGTACGGAGTCGCCTCGATCGGCTCGCGGTGAACCACAAGGTTTTCACCCTGGTTAATCCACTCTTCCTCTTCCCTGTACAACTCCATTCGCCCGGTTCGGGTGAAGAACGGTTTGCTCTCCTGGATCTGCTCGTAACCCGGAATCCGCGGATATGTGCGGAACATCGCAAGATGTCCCTTGTCAGCCGCAATCATTTCGCGGGCGTTGTAGCCACGTAAAGGCGAACTGGCATCGATGATGCGCTGCAGGTAAACCTCAACGTTGTCGTCATCAACAAACTTCCAGTGCCGGGCAAATCTTTCATCACCCGTCCGCTTCGTCAATGCCTTTGCTACCAGCGAATAGACCTCGATATCTTGCCGGGTGTTGTGAATCCGCTTGATCCCGCCGCGTGGGTACATTTGCACAAATGGGTTGGTGCAAGATGCTGTCATGTCCGGACGTGAGAACTCGACCCATGAGTCGACCGGGAACACGAAGTCTGCATATTCGCAGTTCATGTTCCATTCGTAATCCTGAACCATCCACATCTCTTGCTTCGGCTGGACGTTGGCAATCTGGTTGTAGTGCCATTTCGCGACACCAAGCAGGTTTGCATTCGCTGTCCAGACGACCTTCGAAGGACTCGGCATGTGACTTTCACCGGTAACCACCACACGACCCTCTTTGGGCGTATCGATGATGAGCGGTTTGTCGCCGTGGTCCCAGAAGTGAACCGACTCGAACACGAGCTTCATCCGCTTCTTGATATCTCGACCATCGACTGTCGGGTCCATCGTCTGATCGAACGGGTCTTCGGCGATGTAGGAAGGCAAACCGTTGAATACCGGAGCCTTGTAGTTTCCTGCATAGCTTCCAACGTTTCCGCCCGGCTTCCCAACGTTTCCAGTTAGCGTGGCTACTAGGTACTGCGCCCTGTTGATCAGGTCATTGTGGAAGTACATGTTCGAGCCCATGCCGGTTAGGAAGCCGACATTCTTGGCTTTCACAATGTCGTCGGTCAGTTTCCGAATCGTTTCTTCGGGAATATCTGTCAGCTTCGAAGTGTTAGCGAGTGTGTATTCCTCGGTCAGTTCGATGTACAGATTGAACGTAGTTCGAGTATTTATCGACCCGTCACTGGTTGCGACCGTGCCCGACCAGTTGAGGTCGATATCGTCGAGCGTGTAGCCATTTGATGCGAGACCGGTCTCCAAATAGTCACCCACTGCGTTTCGGTCGAATCCGATCGGAGTGCCGTCCTTCATCACCATCACCGATGAAGTCTTGAGTTCTTCGTCCATTTCTTGAACGACTTCACCGTGCTCATCAAGCCACGTATCGCCCGGATCGACCATCGCAATTCCCGGCACGTCTTCAGCTCGCAGAACCTTCAAAGTGTCAGTGCGTATAACAACTGGATAGTCGGTGAACTTCTTTACGAAATCGTCTTTGTATGTTCCCTCCCGCATGATCAACCCGGCAATACCGAGGTTCAATGCAGAGTCGGAACCAGCACGAATCTGTACCCAGTAGTCAGCTTTGGGTGCAGAGGCGTTGTACTCGGGAGAAATAACGACGATTCGACCGTTACGTTCGATCAAAGACTGCCACCAGATAGGATCAGCCATCTTGTTCGAAACGAGGTTCAAACCCGTCATCACGATCAGATCAGAATTCCAGAAATCGTTGAACTCCTGGTCAAACGTCTGGGTGCCGTGAACCATCGGATGACCAGGTGGAAGGTCGGTGTGCCAGGCGTAGTTATCAAACCCACGTGTACCGAGAGATTTCTCAGGTCCCTTGCCCCGAAGATGGTCGTCGAGCAGGGAAAGCATATTGCCGAACCGGTACATGCCCATAAGACGGGTGGCTCCAAGGAAGCCCATTCCGCCACGAAGTTTGAACGTGCGGATTCCGGCGTAGTCGCCGTCCTCGTCCTTCAGTGTTTCGAGCATCTCTTCCGGGTAGCCCTGATCGCGCAATCGCTGTGCACCAACCTCACCGCTGTAGCTCGTTGCGACGTTTTCCAAGCCCATCGCCACGTACTCGGCAATTTCGTCCCACTCAAGCTCTACCCATGCATCTTCGCCACGTTTGAAATATTTGCGATCGGCCGTACCGTCTGCAGCTCGTGGGAATCCGTCGTCAGCCCACTGCTTCCACCCTGCTCGCACAACCGGGTGTTTGATTCGTGAGTGGCTGTAAACGCGTCGGGAATATGCGAGACCCTTCAGGCAACCACGTGGGTTCCAGTTCGCCGTAGCGTGGTTTCCATCCAGATCCTGATAGGAACCGATGTCGTACGGCTGCTCGATTCGGGTGATAACGCCGTTACGAACGGATGCCTCAAGCCGACAATTATGAGTATCGTTTGGTGCGCAAACAAACTTGAACACTTTATCGACGCGGTGTTGGTCACGATAAATGGCTTCCCAGTCACGATTCGGGTAGAAAGCGAGTGGGTTATCGATTGCCGTCGAAGTTGAGAGGAATCCCATTCGAGGAGCAGTTATCGCAACTCCAATAGCCAATGCGGAGGCGCCGATCAACTTTAAAAATTGGCGACGCTCTAAGTCTTTTGGTATTCGAATCTCCGACGATTCCATTGGTCACCAGTCCTGTTTAGGTTTTTTACCGACCTCACGCTTCGATTCGTAAACCGATTGAGAACTATTTTGGAGATGTTAAGTCAATGAATCTTCACAATCACGTGAGTAATTTGTGATTTCCATCACTACCCTGAATTTTGTGCTTAATTCTCGTGACTCACGGACAACAATCGCCTGGAAAACAGTTCCCGACCATCACCACGTAAGCTCGAAATATGAGGAATTTTCGATTCAGCGGGAAGTACAGAGTCCAGCGACGAATCTCTAACTCTGCGGCGGAATAAAGCCAATAACAGCGCGCTAGAAAAACTTTCGGAATTGACCTGCCCCCGATAGCGTTACCACTTATTATCTCGGATACCGGCCGCTAGCACCGGAGACAATAAGGCTGAAACAAGCCGTCCCACTAACATAACGAGTGGTACAGGTTATGGGGGCAGGTCAGTACTGAGAAACCGCGCGAATTTGGCTGTGAATCCCTCGTCGTATCTCGTCATATCAGACCGTTTGTGGGCAAGTTAGTGGGCAAGCGACGCACGCCAGCGGAGTTGAAGTTGTACGTCAACCGTCCGCCTAGTGTTGGCCAGTGCTGTTTTGACCTGCCCCCGATAGCAAATCGATACAGGTTCAAACTGGGTAAAGGAAGAGTTCGACGAACGGGTGAGTCGAAGTTCAAAAGATCATTCACCGAAGCCACGTTTAAATCAAGAATTATCGGGGAGAGTAAGCAGTCAAAACTTTACGAGTGGTGCGTCACGGTTCATTTCAAGTTTGACTCTCCCGATTGCGGCGACCCTCTTCGAGTAGGCATCCCTGGCCGACTGTGTCATCACCTGAAATATCATGATTGAAAATAAAATAATGCCAATAAATCCGCTTGCACCCGAAATTCCAAGGGCTCGTTCACCGATCTCAGATATTGAAAATCCGAACGCCAGTCGGATGACGATACTGATGGTCAAGAGAACAAATGCTACGTTCATTAAATGCGGATAGCGGATATCAGCACCCTCAAAAATTGGGATGAAACGAGATGCGGCTCCAAAAATCAAATTAGTCACAAATCCGAGCGTTAACACGTGTATCACAGGTAAAGAAACCTGTACGGCTACCATGTTTGTCAATCCGATTTCGTCTAATGCAATCAAAATCAACATTACACAGCCAAGCAAAAGCCAGCTAAATCCTAATCGCACGTACCAGTGATAACGCAGGTAACCGATAGGAATTCTATGGACTGATTTACTTGCTGGTTCGAACAATCGCAAGGCTACGACGAACATTCCTGCACCAACTGAACTCAATATTAAACCAACCGGTGCAACCACTTGGCCCAATTCTCCAAATCGACCAACTACGACCATAACAAGTCCTATCTGAAGCAAAACGAGTGATAAACGATTCATTCGTTCATGAGGAGGTTTAAGTAGTAAGAATCCACGAATAGCTTTTACCGACAAGCCAAAAATGAAGCTCGTAATGAAGCCAAATATAGCGACATGGATAAGGGCTTCATTCCAGGGGGGATGGGCGATTGGTTCACCGTGCATTGCCATTCGAAACATAATCACAAGGTGTATAGCCCCTGACAACACGGACCAAATTACACCCGTTACGAGCCAAATTTCCGCCGGACCTGACTTACTTGCCGAATACCGTATAACCCCGTATAAGGTCCAGGTAAAAACGAACATTGCTATAAACAATAAAATACCAGCTACTATCAGGAATAAACCGGCAATCGGTAATGTGTATAGACTCTGTCCCGTGAATCGCAACAACAACCCTAATATCACCAGCCACATGCTTAGCTGTTGCGGAACAGGATATTGAATCGGCCTGTTGAAAATCCGCGGTACAACATGATACGCGAGCCCCATTACAAATAAGCCAGCCCACCCAAAAATTTGAATGATCCCATGCGACTGCGAGTGGGTGAGCCACGTCAGGCTGCGTTCAATACCTAGCAACGGCATTATCAATATCGCCGCTCCCGTCGAAAATCCCAATACCACGGCAATAATCACAGAGCTGCGAATAAACGGCCGGTACAGTCTTTGTGTCGACCAACTTTCAGTTGTCATACCTCGAGTCTGAGGAGAATGGTTCGATGATGGAACTGTTCGACATGAAGGAAGCGTGAGTTTAATAAATCTTGATATCGGGACTGATACCGGCAATTACCTACCAAACACGATCTGAACATACTCGAAGTAGGTTATCAATCACTGTGAACGTCGAGAGAAATCCCAAATACCAAGTTGTTGTAACGATGCTGCTTTTCAAGTAACACGGCTCGGTTCGACCGATACAGGAAAATTACACAAGGTCAACACAGCAATCTGTTTGAATGTTGCCCGAGTCGTGAGATTATTCCTAAAACCTTTCTCATAGAGATCAAATAATGAGTTATCTTTCAGTACCATTTCAAAATGAATTCTGATCACCAACAATCATCCAGTTATACCCATAATTCGTCCGTCGATCGCGCGTTGAGCAAAATACCCAAACTCGCCAGAGAATTGACCGGGGCTGACTACGCCGCGATAACCATCAAACAACCCCACGGCGAATTGCGCATCTTTCACGACGGCCTCGACAAAAATATCAAGTGGCAAGATAAAGAGTTACCGCAAGGCCGAGGGTTACTAGGTCGATTAGGCCCAGTAGACTCGCCCATCATGTTGAGTGACATTTCCTCTCATCCCGACTCATACGGATTTCCTGATTGGCACCCGCCAATGAAAGCTCTTGTTGGCCTTCGGGTATTCGCTGGAAAAGGATACAAAGCAAATTTATACATAGCGAACGCACCAGATAACAGAGAATTCACTGTTCAAGACACAGAGACTCTCACCCAATTAACCCAATTTGTGGAATTCGCTCTGGAGTTTGCGGAACTGCATGATAAAGAGCGAAGGACTCGGATCATTACTGAAGCTACTGAAAACAGATTGCAGGCCGTAATAGATGGATCTTTAGCAGGAGTAGTGATAGTCAGTGCTTCAGATAAATTGCTCCTCGGGTTTAGCAAACAAGCGTGCATGATCTTGGGCTGTAACCTGGAAGTCGGCGCTCCACTCAGTGAAATAAATAAGAGCGTGGCTTTTTTCGGGACCAATGGCCAAGTTATCAGTGAACAAGATCTGCCAATCGAAAGGGCACTAACCAATGGTATTGAAACCATCGCATCCGAAATGGTATTGCATAGACCAGATGGTTCTAAATTACCGGTTCTGGTATCCGCAGCGACGATAAGAATCCACCGCGGCGAAATCGACTCATCGGTGTTAATACTTCAGGACTTATCGGACATCCTTCAAACTGAACGGATGAAAAGCGATTTCCTGTCCATGGTCACTCATGATTTGCGCACACCTCTAGCGTTGATTAAAGGGATCATCAATGGAATGGACGTTGACACAAATGCTAATGGTGAAATTCAGGCAGATTTGGAATCAATCGACGAGGAGGTCGATCACATGACCGAACTCGTCTCAAATTTGCTGGACATGTCTCGTATCGAATCTGGGACTAAAAGGGTAGACAACGAGGTTTGCCACGTAACAGACATACTGTCAGACGCAGTCCAACGGGCTTCATCGTTTCGCTATGGGGTTGATCGAACAGTGACGATTAAAGTTCCGAAAAACATGCCCGAAATGTATGCAGACCCCGGCCAGTTGGGACGAGTAATTGACAACTTGCTCAGCAACGCCATGAAATACACGTTAGGTGATGTAGATATCATTTGCTCTCACATGAGTGAAACGGACAATATCCGAACGGAAATCGCCGATAAAGGTAATGGAATTCCAGTAACTCTACATCCGGAAATTTTTGACAAGTTTTTTCGCATACGGTCCGGTAAGCAGGGAGGGCGAGATGGAGCGGGACTTGGCCTCGCAATATGTAAGTCAGTTGTGGGAGCTCATGGAGGTCAGATCGGAGTCAAATCCAATGACGCTGGCGGTTCAACTTTCTGGTTCGATATCCCCAGAGAACGCCTTGATCGGTAGTTGCTGCATCAACGTTAGAGGGAGATAAATGGACTAGTAAATATCATGACTATTACCAACGAAACAATAACAGTGTTAGCCGTTGACGACGACCCGAAAATACTAAGGCTCATCGCAAGTCATCTTGGTGGAATCGGTTTCAAAGTACTCCTTGCGTTGAACGGAAACGAAGCTATACACCAAGCTTCCCTCCATCATCCACAGATAGTTGTATTAGACTTGAAAATGCCACAAATGGACGGGTTTGAGACGCTCACACGTTTACGTGAATGGTACAACGACCCAGTGATCATTCTGTCGGCCACCGATCAAGAAGAAGAGAAAATCAGGGCTCTGGATCTTGGGGCCGATGATTACGTTACTAAACCTTTTGGGCCCGGTGAATTGGCCGCAAGAATCCGCGCGGCGGTTAGGCGGGTCGATAGACTTAGAGATACAACAGGCGTAAAAGAACCTAGAATCAATGCCGGAGCGTTTGAGATAGACCTTGCCGCACGAGTCGTTTACAAAAATGATCAAGAAATAAGGTTGACTAGAACTGAATATGACTTATTAAGAGTTCTAGTTATGAACGCGGGAAAAGTGATGACACACCAGCAGCTACTACAGGCCGTTTGGGGCCCCGAATACGGTGAGGAAACCGAATATCTTAGAACATTTGTGAAACAAATTCGGCGTAAACTCGAAAAAGATCCAACTCGCCCGAAACAGATATTGACCGAGCCGGGTGTCGGTTATCGCCTACTAATTAGTACGTAATTACGTATCAGCGAAATATCACAGGCAAACTGGTGCTTTATCTGATTAGATAAAGTGTTGGGTAGATGAAAACCCATGCCACATCAACAAAATGCCACCACTTCACAGCTCCTTCCACTGCAAACTGATTGTCGCCGATTGCAGTGGTATTCCGAATCCGAAAGAACACGAATCCGAGTGTTAAGACACCGGTTAATACGTGGGTGACATGCACGCCAGTAAGTGTGAATAGTATTGTGCCAAATCCAGTAGAGGGCGGGAAATGCTTGAAAGCTTCATGCCATTCATAACCCACGCCAAACACGAAAAGTATGCCCATGCCTATCGTGGCAAGCAGCATATTCTTCGCACCAGGAATATCACCGTGCTCGAACGCCGCTTCAGCTTTGTATGCCGAGAGACTGCTGAGAAGCAGGAGGATCGTGAGGCTTAATCCAAGCAGCTGGTCCACGTGTTCAGGGGTGTTTGTGCCCACGACGAAGAATCGCGACGACAACAGAGCGATAAAGAACGAAGCGTCGGAAACTAGGAACAGCCACAGGCCGAGCCGGTTGATGTCGAGGGAATTGAACCGGTGATTTACGAACTGCGGTACATGTTGTGTCACAGTTTTAGTCCTCTTCCCTGTCGGCTTCTGGATCGTCAAGAATCATTCCGTACCAGGTGTCGGTTATGTGTCCCCACAACTGACCGAAGTGCATGAAGTACTGAATGATTAGCCATGCCTTGGCAAGGGCTGCGACCAGGAGCAGCGTAAAAAGCCAGGGTGTGTCATCAATAACAATTGCTATGGCGAATTCAATCGCGGTCAGGATGCCGAGCAAACTGATCACGATCCAGCCGATTTTCAATGTCTCTTGAAGTGTTCTATGCATCTGTTTAGTCCCCCTCTGCCGGTACTGGCGGATGGGCGGATCCCTTTCGTCTACCAAAGACAGAGTGAACTACGCTCTCGTCACCGTAGCCGTAGGCGTCGCCAGTTACGGTGGGCATCTCTTCGAAATTCTCCAGAGGAGGAGGCGAACTCGTCTGCCATTCGAGGGTTTTTGCGTCCCACGGGTTGTCCGGGGCTTTTGGCCCGCGGATCCACGAGTTCAGCATGTTGTAGACCCATGGCACAAACGCAAGCCCAAGCCCGATCGAAGCGATAGTGGTTACAAGGTTCATGAATTCGAACTCTGGCGGGTACTCGGCGATACGTCTGTTCATTCCCACTGTGCCCGGTATGAACATAGCCAGGAACGTAATGTTGAAGAATATGAACATCAGGGCGAAATGAATTCGTCCCAGCGTTTCGTTGTACATCCGTCCGGTGATCTTCGGAAACCAGTAGTACCCTGCGGCAAAGGCTCCGAATATCTCACCGCCCATGATCGTGTAGTGGAAGTGAGCCACGACGAAGTAGGTGTCTTGCAGCGCAATATCAGTCGCAACGTCGGCAAGGAAGATTCCCGTGAGCCCACCAATGGTGAAGTTGAACACAACACCAACAGCGAACAGCAGCGGCACCTTCAGCCTGATCTTACTTCGCCACAACGTTCCAAGCGCCGATAAGAAAACGATTCCAGTCGGGATCGATATCAGCTCGGTGAGCACCATGAACGGACCGTGCAGTTCATCGCCCATTCCACTTGTAAACAGGTGATGTGCCCAAACGAGGAAGCTCAAGAACACTATCAATCCAAATGCGCGAACCACCCATCGATAGGCGAATAGCGGTTTGCGTGCGAAGTGGCTGATAATTTCAAGTTCCGCCCCGAACGCCGGCAGGATCATGATGTATACAGCCGGGTGCGAGTAGAACCAGAAAACGTGTTCATACAGCAGCGCGTTACCGCCGGGAGGCGAGAAGAACACCATGTTGAAAATGCGTTCGAAAATGATCATCAACATGCCGTAGGCGACCCACTGAGTGGCAGTGAGTGAAATGACCGATGCCGCGAGTACCGCCCATGCGAAGATCGGCAGCCGCCCCCACGTCATTCCCGGCGCCCTCTGCGTGATGATCGTCGCTATGAAATTCAACCCACCGAGAATCGAAGATATTCCGAATGTCAGGAAGGCCAGTTCAAATAGCAAACCTCCAATTGGGGTTTGTGTTGCCAGCGGTGGGTAGGCCGTCCAACCAGTGTCAAATCCGCCGAACAGGGGCGATAGAAGCAGCAGCACGACAACCGGCGGGACCACCCAGAAACTGAGTGCGTTGACCCGTGGGAACGCAACGTCTTCAGCACCAATGATGAGCGGAAGAACGTAGTTGGCAAAACCACCCATCATTATGGCCACAGCAACCGCGATCATCATGATGCCGTGAAGGCTCATCGTGGTGTTGAAGTTGGTGCTCGTCATCACGTTTTGACCGGCGTCGGCAAGCTCGACCCTGATCAACATGGCCAGCAGTCCCGCTAGCAGGAAAACCACCACGAATATGACCACGTACTGGATTCCGATCACCTTGTGGTCGGTGTTGAACCTTATGTAGCGTTCCCAGCCGCCACCCGGGTTGTTTTCGGTCGGTTTACCGAACCACCCACGGCCCCAGGTTCTCCACATCCCTACGCCCATGAGCCAACCGATTACAGCGAATACGTACCCAAGTACGATTAGCGGCTCGGTCGAATCTTCACCGGTAATGCTCGTGATGCCAAGCGAAATACCAGCACCGATTACAAACCCAATTACGGCGTAAATTGCGCCTCTGACTAACGGCATAAAAGCTGCCACTTAGAAGTCCCCTTGAACTATTTGAACTATTTGACCCTTAGGCCGCTTTATCTATTTGTAATCCACTGCTCGAACTCGGCGGGCTCAACCACCTCGACGCGTGTAAACATCAGGGAGTGGTCTTTGCCGCAGAGTTCAGCACACTGGACCCTGAAATTGACATCGTCGTTGAAATGTCCGATTTCGGTCGTGTTGACATCCATGTACGTTGTAAGACCCGGAACCGCGTCGATCTTCATCCGAAAAGCGGGTATCCAGAACGAGTGAATAACGTCCTGGTCTTCTGCCGTGATGTTGAACCGAATCAGAGAATGGTTCGGAAGAACGAGCGTGTCGTCCTTCATCAGAAGCTGAACTCCGCGCCCCTCGTACTCGTACATCCACTGCCACCGTCGCCCGGTGACGTTCACCGTGAGATCAGGTTCTTCCGCCGATGTCTGGCGTATTTCAAGCAAACCGGTGTAGCCGGGGTGAACGATAACGACAAGGCACAGGACGGTCGTCCATATCAACCAGAATCCAACCCATTTTGTGTGGGTTCTGGTCGGAGCTGAATCTTCAAGCTCATCGCCTTTCGCACGGAACTTGAAAAAGACATAGCCGATCATCGTTATCACGAAGGTTAAGATCGGGATTGCCAACAGCATCAAGAGGACGAAGGCATCGTCTATGAACTCGCCCTGCTCCGAAGCAGCGTCGCCAAAAATGTTGAGTGACGTGAAAGAAAGTTCGGCAATTATCGTCAGAAGCACCCAGATGGCACCAGCCGTCAATGTATCTCGGTTCAGAACGCCCTCGCTTTTGCCTAGCCTGATAAACGTGCTTGTATAAGGCTAAAAGCAAAGACCTGAAAGGTTATGAGTTTTTCATGGAATAATTAAATCCATTCCTTCACAGAAATATCATCCTTCTAAACCCACGCTTACGTTCGCTTCATTAATCTCACATGACGACTTCGTATATTGCTGATGCACCGTTAGATTAGGATGACCTCATTGATCACACGCCATAGACACCTTCTGATATCAATGTTTTTGCTCGGTGTTATAGGATTGTGTTTCGGTTGTTCAGATGGTGGCGATACACCATTTGCTACTACTACTCCTATTTCAGCGGTTACATCAAATATCGAAACAGACACCGAAAAACCCGGAGTCCAAATTAATGATGTTTCTAATGGGGAAAATCAGTTCACCGGACTAGGTTGTAGCGCCTGCCATTCGACAGGTAGCGACAAAATAATCGGACCAGGCCTTTCAGGAATAAAGTCGAAGGGTGACGACTATATCCGAGAATCAATAACTAACCCTGCAGCAATAATCGTTGAAGGATTTCAGGATTTGATGCCAAAGGGTTTCACAAATCTGAAACAAGCAGACCTAGATGATTTAGTCGGTTATCTCAACAGTCTCAATTAATGCGTCGAATCAAATACGGAATTGTTGCTGCACTGGTGGTTTTGTCGGCAATCCAAATCGTCCCGTACGGTCGAACTACAAGCAATCCACCCGTTATCAACGAGCCCGAATGGGACACTAAAGCCACCAGAGATCTCGTTGTTCGAGCATGTTTTGATTGTCACTCGAACGAAACTCATTATCCGTGGTATTCGAGGGTGGCGCCTGTTTCGTGGTGGACGCAAAATCATATCGATGAGGGGCGTGATGATCTCAATTTCTCAGAATGGTCTTGGGATTACGACGAACTCGATGAGATCGC
>Ga0209140_1000554_pt1 | contig 20829 bp, 26 predicted proteins | sample SaaInlV_120m_DNA_3_FD_184666 | JGI IMG/M metagenome (GOLD analysis project Ga0209140, IMG submission 184666) | Marine microbial communities from expanding oxygen minimum zones in the Saanich Inlet - Saanich Inlet SI073_LV_100m_DNA (SPAdes) (version 2) | ecosystem: Environmental > Aquatic >... | reverse complement strand
ACAACCACACCATCGCCTTCGAGTGTTTCTTGCGGATAAGCTTTAGTCAACATATCCAAATTTTCTTGTAAATCGTGCATTATTCATACTACAATATTAGCATGATTATCGGCATTCCACAAGAAATAAAAACTCATGAATATCGCGTTTCATTAACCCCTTTAGGGGCTAAGGCCTTGATTGACCTTGGTCACGAAGTCCTGATTCAATCCAATGCAGGTGCCGAGGTTGGTTTTTCTGATCAAGACTATCAAATGGCTGGTTCAAGTATTGTTAGCTCAGCTGAATCTGTATTTAGTCAAGCTGACATGATTGTTAAAGTCAAAGAGCCTCAGGCTAACGAATGCAAATTACTCAATAAAAATCAAATATTGTTCACTTATTTGCATCTAGCCGCTGACCCGCAACAAACTGATTTATTACTTAAATCTGCTGCCACTTGTATTGCTTACGAAACCATCACTGACGACAACGGACGCTTGCCACTATTGCAACCAATGAGCGAAATTGCCGGAAGAATGTCGATTCAATCTGGCGCACACCATTTAGAAAAAACTCAAGGCGGTTCTGGTGTGTTACTCAGTGGCGCAACTGGAGTAGAAAATGCAAAAGTACTAGTGTTAGGCGGTGGCGTGGTTGGCATGAATGCGGCCAAAGTAGCGCTTGGTATGGGATCACAAGTTACCATACTCAATCGATCACTCTCAAAACGACTAGTCAAATTTCAACAAAAATTCCCAGATAAATTATCAATTGATTTATCCAATCAAAGCAATATCGAACACCAACTAAAAACGGCTGATTTAGTTATTGGTGCAGCACTCGTTGCAGGCGCATCAGCGCCAAAATTGATCTCTAGAAATATGCTTAAACTCATAAAGAAAGGTTCAGTATTAGTCGATGTATCGATTGACCAAGGTGGTTGTTTTGAAACTTCAACGGTCACCACTCACGATAAACCCACGTATGTAGTGGATGGCATTATTCATTATTGCGTTGGAAATATGCCCGGTGCAGTTGCACAAACAGCTACTTTAGCGCTTACCAATGCCACGTTGCCTTACATTTTAAACATTGCCAATAAAGGTTACCAACAAGCCTTGCTTGATGATCAAAATCTAATGAATGGTTTAAATATACACCATAGCAAAGTTACTCATCAGGCCGTTGCTGATAGTTTGGGCCATCAGTATTATCCAGCCAAAAATTTACTGTAAAAATTAAACGCCGTATTGATCTCGGTAAGTTTCAATACGACTGATTAAACCCTTATCATTGCCTTGCTTTAAATAATCGATTAGGTGTGATAAGTTAATAATACTGAGCACGGTAATACTGAAATTTTGTTCCACTTCTTGAATGGCTGATTGTTCGCTTTTGCCCTTCTCTTGGCGATCCACTGCCACAATGACACCTTTTGCCGTTGCGCCATTCGCAGCAATAATATCCATTGCTTCACGAATGGCTGTGCCGGCAGTAATCACATCGTCAATAATTAGAACATCACCTTCCAGTGCGTGACCAACAATGTCGCCACCCTCTCCATGAGTCTTGGCTTCTTTTCGATTAAAACTATACGGAACGTTTCGATTAAAACTATCATTCAGTGCCATTGCCGTAGCCGTAGCCAGTGGGATCCCCTTGTAAGCTGGGCCAAATAATACATCAAACTCTAGGCCACTTTTCTCAATAGCCGTGGCATAAAATCCACCTAATTTAGACAAATGCTCGCCGGTATTAAACATGCCAGCATTGAAAAAATAAGGACTAACCCGGCCAGATTTAAGCGTAAATTCACCAAATTTTAACGCGCCTATTTCAAGCATAAAATCTACAAAGTCTTTTTGATACTGTTCCATACAACCCTTCTAAATCATTAAAATATTTTCGATGAAGAGAATTATAACGGCTAATGTCAACGGAATTCGTGCAGCTGAGAGAAAAGGTTTTTTTGATTGGATGAAAACTCAAAATGCAGATGTAGTTTGCGTACAAGAAATCAAAGCCCAAGAAGACCAACTCGATGATAAATTCTATCCAAAAGGCATACACACTTATTACAAACCTGCCGAGCGTAAAGGCTATAGTGGTACGGGCTTATACTGTAAAGACAAACCAGATCGAGTAATCTTTAGCCCTTGGGAAGATATTGATTTTGAAGGTCGCTTTATACAAGCAGATTTTAGAAATCTCAGCGTGATATCCATCTATATTCCTTCAGGCTCATCCAAACAAGAACGACAAGATTATAAGATGAATTTTATGATTGAACGCTTCATGCCTTATCTTAAAAAATTACAAGAAGACGGACGTCAATACATTGTTTGCGGTGATATTAATATCGTGCATAAGGAAATTGATATTAAAAATTTTGCTAGCAATAAAAACCGTTCGGGCTGCTTGCCAGAAGAGCGTGCTTGGATGGAGCAACTTTTTACTGAAGCTAAATTTATCGATGCTTTTAGGGAGGTTAATCAAGAAAAACATCAATACACTTGGTGGTCAAATCGTGGTCAAGCTTGGGCGAATAATACGGGTTGGCGCATTGACTATCAAATTCTTAGTGCTAACCTCAAGGACACGCCACAACGAGTTGAAATTTATAAAAATGAGCGCTTTTCTGACCATTCTCCGCTTATCATTGACTACAATTTATGAGCACTACTCTTAGAAAAATTCAAAGTTTTGTTCGACGCTCTGGACGCCTCACTGAAGGACAAAAAGCTGGATTGAATGATTTCTGGCCAGATTTTGGCATTGACTTACCCAAGGGCTTGATTGATTTTGACCGTTTGTTTAAAAAAACTCAACCCATCACATTGGAAATCGGCTTTGGCAATGGTGATAGCCTGCTAGAAATGGCCATTGTAGCGCCTAATCAAAACTTTTTAGGCATCGAGGTTTATGAGGCCGGTGTCGGACGACTTATTAACGAAGCCCACAAACACCAACTCACTAATTTAAAAATCATCAAAGCCGATGCAGTCGAAGTACTCAAACATCATATTAAAGACAATAGTTTTGAGACTTTTCAGCTGTTCTTTCCAGACCCATGGCATAAGAAAAAACACCACAAACGTCGCATCGTGCAAACAGTTTTCTTAGATTTAATTTCAAATAAGCTTCAAGATGGTGGCACAATACACATAGCAACGGATTGGGAAAACTACGCGCAACACATGATGGAAACACTGGAAGATCACACTCACTTTAAAAACGCCCTAGGTGCCCATACCTATTCAGTAAGACCTAAACATCGGCCAATTACTAAATTCGAACGCCGAGGCGAACGATTAAGTCACGGCGTTTGGGATTTAATTTTTATTAAGGAGTAATTATGTTGTTTCCTTTATTCGTTATCGTGACATTGCTTGAAATTTATGTTTTAGTTTCTGTCGGTGAATCCATTGGTGGGTTTTCTACGGTTATGCTAGTAGTTATAACTGCGCTGATTGGATCCACCTTGCTTAAACAACAAGGTTGGTCAACCATGGCCAAGGCTCAACAGGCCATGGCTAATGGCCAAACTCCTGCCTTTGAAATGCTTGAGGGGGTGGTAATTTTAATTTCTGGTGTTTTACTGCTAACGCCCGGATTTATCACCGATACTGTTGGCTTGTTAGGACTAATGCCTTGGTCAAGAACTTATTTTATTGACCAAATACTTACAAAAAATGCTTCAAAGGTATTTTCTAAAAATAACGCTGTTTTTATCCACAAAACGCAATCAAATAGCGATAAGAAACAAAACAAAAAAGACACCCTTGAAGGTGAATTTTGGGAAGATTAGCAAACCCTAAGCACAACACACTGGATGACTGGCTAAAATGGCAGGAATCACTGCACACCAAAGAGATTGATCTTGGACTTGATCGAATCAAAAAAGTTTACCAACGGCTCTTCCCTAAAGGGGTCCCATTTAAAGTAATTAGTGTTGCTGGCACTAACGGCAAAGGCTCAACCATTGCTTTTATTGCTAGTATCTACAGCCAATCAAACCTTAAAGTGGCTAAATTCACTTCTCCTCACCTGTTTGAGTACAACGAACGTTTTACCATCAATAGCAAGCAAGCAAGTGATGAACAAATTTGCCATGCTTTTGAAACAATTGAAGAACTCAGAAATGACACGTCGCTTACTTATTTTGAATTTTCAACATTAGCTGCACTGGTTATATTTTCACTTGAAAAAGTGGATATTGCCATTTTAGAAGTGGGCCTAGGGGCTAGACTTGACTCGGTCAATACGGTTGATTCAGACATTAGTGTAATTACCAACATTGATATTGATCATGTTGAATATTTAGGAGATACACGCGAACTCATTGGTTTTGAAAAAGCAGGCATCATGCGTAGCAATAAACCGTGTATTTGTGGTGATGTCAACCCGCCAAAATCACTAATAAAGCATGCAAAAAGTATTAACGCATCTCTAATATTAGTTGACTCCCCTTACTTGGGAGAAACACACTTAAAAGGCGATCATCAAAAACAAAATGCCGCCGTTGCTATAGAAACAATAAAACAACTAAGCACGATTTTTCCCGTAACTCAAAAACAAATCACCCAAGGTATCAAGCAAGCAAGTTTGCCAGGACGTTGGCAATTAAAAATCATCAACGACAAAACCATTATTTTTGACGTGGCTCACAACGTGGCTGCAACCCAAGCTTTAGCAAATGAATTATCAAAAAAAGATACGTCAACACTTGCAATATTTTGCGCACTTAAAAATAAAAATATCGATGCAATGATTGATAAAATAAAACCGGTCATTAGCCAATGGCTACTAGTACCATTAAACGCTGATCGAGCCATTTCAATTCAAGAATTAAGCAAAAAATTCAACTTATCTGACAAAATTAAAGCTTGCGATAACATGAACAGTGCAGTCCAATATGCCTTAAACAGTGCCCAATTTCAACGAGTCGTTATTTTTGGATCTTTTTACACGGTGGCAGATGCCAGTAAAGCATTGAATAAACTACACTGAATAATTAACCTTGTAGGAGTTACGCACCATGCGAAAATCTTGTAAAATCCATGTTATTCCCAAGGAGAAACGATGAACGAGTTTTTTGCAAATATTTGGAACACACTTGACTTACTGGTTTGGTCTGATTGGCTAACCTTTGCTATCTTAGTTGGGTTCTTCATACTTGGAGTCAAGCGTGGACTGGCTAAAGAGCTGATTAATTTGGCTTTTTTAATTTTAGCCATTATTGTTGCTTGGTTTTTCTATCAAGATCTTGCTGTAAGTTCTGCCATTACTTGGCTACTGCTTTCGCATCAATCTCATTTAGCCATTGCGTTTGGTGTACTTTTCATTGGTGTTCTGCTCATCAAAAAATTCATGTACAAATTAACAAGTGCATCCTCTACAACGAGTAATCCCTGTGCACTCAATCGAACTTTTGCGTTGTTATTATTTTTTGCGTTTTCAGCGATTATTAGTTGGAACTACTTAGATGCTGTTGCTGGACTTGGCATCATGGAAATGATCATAAGTGATAATTCTGTGCGAATTTCAGTGTCATTTGCCATTGTATTTGTTCTTATTATTGGCTTTTGCTGGCTCCTATCCAAAGCGTTTAACATCTCCATCAATTCAAATCAACCCTGCCTACTGGCACCATTTTTTCAAAAAATATTAAATACATTAAAGGCTTTGGATGTACTCCTGAATGCACGTAATGTTAATAGTACTAAAAATAAAACATTAGGTGGTTTGATTGGCCTAATTAAAGGCAGTCTGTTTATTCTCATTATGGTATTGGTACTCCAAAGTATTAGCTGGATTTCGCAACAATACTACTGGGTTGAAACTAAAGGCGCCCTAAGATCTTTTCAGGATATAGCTACCGACATCAAGCCTGAATTATCTCAGTATTTATTATTTATCGAAGTCGAATAAGGAAATAAATTATGTGCGGTATTGTTGGCATTCTATCCACCACTAAAAAAGACACGGCTCTTTACATCTACGATGCATTAACCATTTTGCAACATCGTGGCCAAGATGCGGCCGGCATTGTTACTTCGCACAAAGGTCGTTTCTATATGCGTAAATCAAATGGATTGGTTAAAAATGCCTTTAGAACTAAACACATGACAAAACTTCCAGGTGACATGGGCATTGGCCATGTGCGCTATCCAACCGCAGGAAGCTCATCAGGCGCAGAAGCACAACCTTTTTATGTTAACTCGCCTTACGGCATTGCTTTTGCTCATAATGGAAATTTAACCAATACTGGACAATTGGCTAAAGAATTATTCGAACAAGACCTTCGCCACATCAACACCAATTCAGACTCAGAAATTTTGCTTAACGTTTTTGCCAGTGAATTAACCAAATTAAAAAAACAACGCATTGATGAAAAAGATATTTTTGATTCCGTGTCTCAGGTGCATAAGCGAGTACGCGGCGCATACGCCACCATTGGAATGATTCCTGGCTATGGCATTTTCGGCTTTCGTGATCCGAATGGCATTCGCCCACTTATTCTTGGTAAGCGTACCACCAAAGGTGGAACCAAGCACATGCTCGCTTCAGAAAGCGTAGCACTCACGGCACTAGGGTACAAAATTGCCCGCGACATAGAACCTGGTGAGGCCGTTGTCATTGACAGAGAAGGTAATATATTTACCCAACAATGTGCCGACAATGCCAAATATTCACCTTGTATATTTGAATTTGTCTACTTTGCTCGACCAGATTCGGTGATTGACAATATATCTGTGTATAAATCACGCCTTAGAATGGGGCAACGTCTCGCTTCTAAAATTCAAAAAGAATGGAATGTTGATGATATTGATATAGTTATCCCTATCCCCGACACTTCCAGAGTGGCTGCCTTGCAACTGGCACAAGACTTAAAAGTAAAATACTCTGAGGGTTTAATTAAAAACCGCTACATTGCCCGTACTTTTATCATGCCTGGACAAAAGCAACGTAAAAAATCAGTACGTCAAAAGCTCAGCGCTATCGAGTTGGAATTTAAAGGCAAAAACGTTCTGTTGGTTGATGACTCAATCGTGCGTGGCACCACCAGCGAGCAAATTGTACAAATGGCGCGTGATGCCGGTGCTAATAAAGTGTTTTTTGCCTCTGCGGCTCCGCCAGTGCGTTACCCGAATGTATATGGCATTGACATGGCTAGCGAAAAAGAATTCATTGCGCATGACAAAGATACCGATCAAATTTGTCAGGCCATCGGTGCTGACAAACTGATCTATCAAGATTTAGACGATTTGATTTGGTGTGTACAACAGGGTAATAAAGACATTAAAGAATTTGACTGCTCTTGTTTTAATGGTCAATACATAACCAATGATATTGATAAAAACTACTTGGATCAAATTGAAGCAATAAGGTCTGATGTTGCCAAACAAAAAAATAACACTCTTGAAACTTCTGAATTAATTTGTAATGATGTAGAATAGCGTCATTTAATCATTAACACTCAACGCATGAAAGATTTAAGCTTCGATACCAAGGCCATTCGTGAAGGCTATCGAACCACACAGGAACAAGAGCACTCAGAGGCCATATTTTTAACCTCTAGTTTTGTCTTTGATTCCGCCGAACAAGCGGCCAATCGTTTCTCTAAAGAAGAGCCCGGGAATATCTACGCACGATTCACCAATCCAACGGTTGATGCTTTTGAGAAAAGACTAGCCGCACTTGAAGGAGCTGAAGCTTGCGTAGCAACTGCAAGTGGCATGTCTGCAATCTTTGCAGCCATCATGGCACTGGTTAAATCGGGTGATCACATCGTTGCTTCACGTAACATGTTCGGCACTTCCATCGTCTTATTAAACACGATTGTTGCTAAATTTAAAATTGAGATCAGCTACGTTGACTTGAGCAATCTGTCTCAATGGCAATCTGCTATTCAAGACAACACCAAATTGTTCTTATTAGAAACCCCATCCAATCCATTGGGTGAAGTGGTGGATATTACTGCACTCAGCAAAATTACCAAATCGAACAACATTCTTTTAGCGGTTGACAACGCGATACTAAGCCCCGCGTTACAAAACCCAATTACACTAGGTGCTGATATCGTTATTCACTCAGCCACTAAATACATTGATGGTCAAGGGCGCTGTTTGGCGGGTGCCGTAGCGAGTAACTCACAAATTATTGAACAAGTTCACAGCTTTACTCGAGCAACTGGGCCAAGCCTTAGTGCTTTCAATGCGTGGATCGTATTAAAAGGACTTGAAACATTAAGCATTAGAATGAAAGCGCATTGTAAAAATGCACTTAAATTAGCCAATTGGTTAGATAAGCAAGATCAAGTAAAAAAAGTTCATTACTTAGGACTAGAATCGCACCCTAATCATGCACTGGCTAAAACTCAGCAGTCTGACTTTGGTGGCATCGTTTCGTTCGAAATTAATGGAGGAAGAGAACAGGCTTTTAAAGTAATTAATGGTGTGAAAATACTCTCCATTACTGCAAACTTGGGTGATACAAAATCTACCATCACTCACCCTGCTTCAACCACTCACGGTCGTTTGACCAACGAAGAAAGACAGGATGCTAACATTACCGAAGGCCTGATTCGAATTTCAGTTGGCTTAGAAGATGTGAATGATGTGATTGACGATATAAGCAAAGCTCTTTTGGTATAATTTTCAATAAACATAATAAGGTTGTAATATGCAAAACTCTTTTTCCTATGAAGAATTAATTAAATGTGGCAATGGGGAATTGTTTGGTCCTGGCAACGCACAACTGCCTCAACCACCCATGCTAATGCTTGACCGTATTACTAATATTTCAAAAGAAGGTGGCGAGTACGGTAAAGGTGAAATCATTGCTGAGCTTGATGTTAATCCAGATTTATGGTTTTTCAAATGTCACTTTAATGAAGACCCAGTCATGCCTGGTTGTTTAGGTGTGGATGCCATGTGGCAACTGATTGGTTTTTACCTTGGCTGGCTGGGTGGCCCTGGTCGAGGTCGTGCATTGGGCTCTGGCAAAATTAAGTTCACAGGCCAAGTTCTGCCAACGGCTAAAAAAGTAACTTACAGAATTAATCTATCTCGCATCATTGCTCGAAAACTTTACATGGGTGTTGGCGATGCCACCATGGAAGTTGATGGCAAAATTATCTATGAAGCCATTAATCTAAAAGTAGGCTTATTTACCGACACGAGTGCTTTCTGATGAACAGAGTTGTTGTTACAGGAATGGGTATTGTTTCCAGTTTAGGTGGCAACTGTAAAGAAGTTTTAGAGTCTTTAAAAACAGCTAAATCTGGCATTAAGTTTGATGAAACCTATGCCGAAATGGGGCTCAGATCACAAGTATCTGGCGCCGTTGCTGAAGTGGACTCAAGTGATATTATCGATCGAAAAATGAAACGTTTTATGGCCGATGCTGCCATTTATAACGCGGTCGCATTAGATGAGGCCATCAAGCAATCAGGTCTTACTGAAGAACAAGTCTCCAATCCTCGTACTGGGCTAATCACGGGTTCTGGCGGTGCTTCTAATCAAAATGTAGTTGAGGCTGCCGACATCTTAAGGGAAAAAGGCATTAAACGCGTTGGCCCTTATCGAGTTCCTCGAACCATGGGTTCGACCACTTCAGCCTGCCTATCGACCATGTTCAAAATTAAAGGCATTAACTATTCAATCAGCTCTGCCTGCTCTACTAGCGCACACTGCATTGGCAATGCCATGGAGCAAATCCAAATGGGCAAACAAGATGTTGTGTTTGCCGGTGGTGGTGAAGAGTTAGACTGGTCGCTCACCATGTTGTTTGATGCCATGGGCGCTTTGTCTTCCAAATACAATGAAACACCTGAAAAGGCATCTCGTGCTTACGATACCGATCGTGATGGCTTTGTTATTTCTGGTGGTGGTGGTGCTTTAGTGCTTGAATCGCTAGAGCACGCAGAGGCTCGCGGTGCAACCATTCTTGCTGAGCTAACCGGCTACGGTGCTACGTCCGATGGCTTTGACATGGTTGCTCCTTCAGGCGAAGGCGCTAAACGCTGTATGGAGCTTGCCATCTCAACGGTTGATGGTCCAATTGATTACATCAATGCACACGGCACTTCAACTCCAGTAGGAGATGCTAAGGAGCTTGGTGCAATTAAAGAAGTGTTTGGTGACAAATGTCCAAACGTTGGCTCCACTAAATCTCTCTCTGGACATGCACTAGGTGCAGCCGGTGTTAATGAAGCTATTTATTCACTACTGATGTTAGAAAATAATTTCATGGCAGAATCCGTCAACATTGAAAACCTTGATGAAGCTGCTGATGGTATTCCCGTGGTGCAAGCAACGACCATTCAGTCACTCAATCGTGTAATGTCTAACAGCTTCGGTTTCGGTGGAACGAACGCTTGCTTAGTGTTTGAGAAATTTAAGCAATAGAAGTATAAGCTCAAAAAATTACTACCAACTCATGACAACACAACCCTTAGCGAGTATTTTGTTCGTGTTGTAAGGAGGGTTATGAAAAATTCGAGGGAGCATATATTCTAATATGTGACCAAGCATTTTTTTGCAATCCAACGCCACAAAAAGACAAAATACGAAGTTAAGGTCGAGAGTCGATTTCTTGCTTCTCTTTTTCCGATGGCAGCAAATCCTCTTTGGTGATGCCCATGGTAAGAATCATTGAACTGGCCACGTAGATAGAAGAATACGTACCAATAATCACGCCAATCAGTAATGCCAAAGCAAAGCTGTGAATAATCTCACCGCCCAAGAAGAACAATGCCAGCAACACTATCAAGGTCGTTACTGAGGTCATGATAGTTCTGGATAGAGTTTGATTAAGGGCGCCATTAATAATTTTTTCAGGATCAACGTGACGAGTGGATAAGAAATTTTCACGAATTCGATCAAATACCACAATGGTATCATTGAGCGAATAGCCGATCACTGCTAGAATAGCGGCAAGCACGGTTAAATCAAACTCAATTTGCAGTAATGAAAAAATACCCAAGGTTATGATCACATCATGCATCAATGCCGATATTGAACCCAGAGAAAAACGGTATTCAAAGCGAAAAGCCACGTAAATCAAAATACCGATCAGCGCATAAAGCATTGCCAAACCACCATCATTGGTTAACTCTTCACCAACCTTAGGTCCTACGAATTCAACTCGTCGGATATCAACATCATCACCCAATAAACGAATAATTTTTGTACTTAATTTTGCACTTGAAATTGCTTGAGGCTCTAAACGAATTAAAATCTCATTGGTGGAGCCGAAATATTGAACATTGGCACCTTTGAATTTTGCATCACTCAAAGTGTCTCTTACCTTGCTCAAATCAACTGATTTTTTATAGCCCACTTCAATCAAAGTGCCGCCAGTAAAATCAATACCAAACTTCAATCCTTGCGTTGCTAATGAGAATATAGATACAGCAATCAACACCACAGAAAAAACAATCGCATAAGTGCGTTTTCCAACAAAATCAATCGTAGGGACGTTCAAAGCCTTCATATCGATAACTCCTGCAGTTTTTTACCACCATAAATCTTATTCACAATCGCCCTTGAAACAACAATCGCGGTGAACATTGAGGTGACAATACCAATGGATAAAGTAATGGCAAATCCCTTAATAGGGCCTGTGCCAAAACTAAACAACACCAGTGATGCAATCAGCGTAGTGATGTTTGCATCAGCAATGGTAAGCAGGGCTTTATCGTAACCACTCGAGATTGCTTTTTGAATATTACTATCAGTGCCGAGCTCTTCTTTAATGCGCTCAAAAATAAGCACGTTGGCATCCACTGCCATGCCTACTGTGAGCACAATACCGGCAATACCTGGCAAAGTTAATGTGGCCTGCAAAAGCGACAACACGGCAACAATCATCACCAAATTAAGCGTAAGCGCCACATTGGCTACCATGCCAAACACGCGATAACGCACTGCCATAAACAACAGCACTAGTACAAACCCTGCAATCACTGACAACACGCCTTTTTTAATGTTGTCTGCACCTAAGCTTGGCCCAATAGTGCGTTCCTCAATAATTTCAATGGGTGCAGAAAGCGAACCCGCTCTGAGTAATAATGCCAGATTACGCGCTTCACGCGCACTGTCTATGCCGGTAATTTGAAAACGATTTGAAAACGTACCTTGGATGGTTGCTGCATTAATAACATCTTTAGTGGTACTGCGCTTCTTAACCGTTTTTCCATTTTCAATGACTGTTTCAACCTTATTTTCAATAAAAATAACCGCCATACGGTGGTGCAGGTATTTTTTAGTCGTGTCAAGCATGGCTCGACCACCAGCATTGTCCAAAGTAATGCTAACCATAGGAGTACTGTTTTCCTGGTCGATCCCGCTAGCAGCACCAGTAATGTTCTCACCCATGGCAATCACTCTGGTTTTTAACAGCAGTGGGCGCCCGTCTTTAAAATAATAAAGTTTTGAACCAATCGGCGTTCTTCCAGACTGAATGGCGGTTTGTGGGTCGTTCTTTTCATCCACCAATCTGAATTCTAGTGTTGCTACTGCACCTAAAATCTCTTTGGCTCTGGCCGTATCTTGAACGCCTGGCAATTGCACCACAATACGCTCTTTCCCTTGCTGTTGAATAATCGGCTCAGCCACGCCTAATTCATTCACTCGGTTTCTGAGTGTGGTAATATTTTGCTTCAATGCACTCTGCTTAGCTTCTTTTTGCGCCCTGTCGCTAATACCAACATTGATAAGCAATTCATCTTGATTATCAGTTTCAAGAATCACCAAATCACTGAGTTCTGAATTAATTAAATCAACAGCCTTGTTTTTTAAATCAACCTGTTTAAATCGAATAGCAATACTGTCGCCTTCTTTTTTAATACTCTTATACAAACGATCAGCACGCAAAATAGTACGCAACTCATTGTAGGATTTATCAATTGACATTGCCAATACGGCTTCCATATCAACCTCAAGTAAGAAATGCACGCCGCCTCTAAGGTCTAAGCCTAACGACATGGCCTTACCGCCTAAATCAGCCAACCACAATGGAACCGATGGCGCTAAATTTAGTGCCGTTACGTAATTACGGCCCAACCCTGTTTTAAGAAAATCTTTAGCTAAAAGTTGATTAGCCGTATCATTAAAACGAACTAAAATTCTACGATTGGACAATGCGGCTGATTTATAAGAAACGCCCTTGTCTTTAAGAATAGTTTCAACTTTCCCTAAATCGGTTTGAGCAATTGCTGCATCACCTGCGCTCGATATCTGTACCGCTAAGTCTGAACCAAAAATATTGGGCAGAGCGTACAAAGAGGCAAGTAATAAGAAAAAAGCAATTAATGCGTTTTTCAAACCGGAGTAATGATTCATAATCTATGATAAATTGAGTATTATTGTTTAAATTTTAGCACTACCTTTTGGTAATTTTTGGTTAATGCCTTGTTTTTGCACTTTCACCACCACATCCTTTGCAATCTCTAAAGTTGCAAACGACTCATCCACCGACATCACCTTCCCAATCACACCACCATTGGTTACTATTTCATCGCCTTTTTTTAGCTCAGACAACAAATTTTTGTGCTCTTTGGCGCGTTTTTGCTGTGGCCTGATGAGTAAAAAATACATCAACACAAACATAACTGCCAAAAATGGCAGCCCACCTAACGATCCCGCACCTGCTAATTCTACACCTTCAGCGTAAGCCGGTGATATAACTAAATCTAATAAACTCATATTTAACTCCTATTAATTAATAATGTCTAAGCCACCCATGTAGCTTTGTAAAACAGATGGTATTTTAATACTCCCATCCGCTTGTTGGTGGTTTTCTAACACAGCCACCAACGTTCTTCCGACTGCTAAACCCGAACCGTTAAGCGTATGCAGCAATTCACTTTTATTAGTCTCAGGGTTTTTCCATCTAAGCTGTAAACGTCTTGCTTGAAAATCTTCAAAACAAGAACAAGAAGAAATCTCACGATAAGCATCTTGCCCAGGCAACCACACCTCTAAATCGTAGGTTTTAGCAGCACTAAACCCCAAATCACCCGCACATAGGACCACTTTACGATACGGCAACTCCAGCGCCTGTAAGATGCCTTCAGCATGGGCCGTGAGCTCTTCTAATGCTTGATACGAATCCTGTGCTTTAACCACTTGCACCAATTCCACCTTTTCAAACTGATGCTGACGAATCAAGCCTCTGGTGTCTTTTCCATAAGCACCGGCTTCAGAACGGAAACTTGGCGTATGTCCAACAAATTTAAGTGGCAAGTCATCCTCTTTAACAATTGTATCACGCACCATGTTAGTGATTGGCACCTCGCCCGTTGGGATTAAATAAAGCGTCTTAGCGTCGCCTTCTTCTCCGTGCAAATGAGTTTTAAACAAATCCGCTTCAAATTTTGGCAATTGACCCGTGCCGGTTAATGATTCAGCATTCACCAAATAAGGCACGTAAGCTTCAACATAGCCATTTACTTCCACATGTTGATCCAACATAAATTGAGTCAAAGCACGATGCAGTCGTGCAATCTTGCCTGTCATCACTGAAAAACGCGCACCAGATATCTTAACCGCTGTTTCAAAATCAAGGCCGTATGCTTCACCTAAATCAACGTGATCTTTAGCTTCAAAATCATACTGCCCTGGCTCACCCCATTTGGACACTTCCACATTGTCATCTTCAGAATTACCCCTAGGCACTGATTCATGCGGAATATTCGGCATGGCCATAACAATGTCACTAATCTGAGACTGAATATTTTGCAATTCGGATTTTGCCTCATCCAACTGATCGCCTAAATCTGAAACGGCCTCCAATAATGGCTTAATATCTTCGCCTGATGCCTTGGCTTTTCCAATGGATTTTGACTGCATATTACGCAAATTTTGCAATTCTTGCGTGTTTATTTGATTTTTTTTTCTTTGATTTTCTAAAAATTCTAACTGATTGATATCAAAAGAAAAATTTCTTTTTTTTAACGCTTCTGAAACCGCTTTAATATCATTTCTTAGTTGCTTTTTACTTAACATTGGTGTATAATGACTTCCTAATATAGATACGCACATTAAAAGAAAAAATGTGCCTACTTTAAAACTTAATTTGGAAATTATACTATGTTCACTACATTCACAGGAAACGATGCTTGCAAACTATTATCTAACGGCGCTCAGTTGGTCGATGTCCGTTCGTCTTCTGAATTTGCTCGTGGTGCATTACCAGATGCAATCAACCTACCGTTACAATCAATCATGTCTGCCGACAAGGTGATCAGTCGCGACAAGGCAATTGTTCTTTATTGCGTAACCGGCGCTCGCTCTTCAACGGCTAAAAACTATTTAGTGCAAATGGGCTTTGAAAACGTAAATGACTTAGGCTCTTTCAGAAACTACAACTGCGAATAACTTTAACCCCTTGTGGTGTAAACTAACCACGTGAGAGTTAAAAGTAAGTGGCACAAAACCCAAATTAAAACCATTGATGACATTGCTGGTGCGTTAGCATTCAACTCTTGGCGCATTACCAAAAATCACCTAGAAGACCTTATAAACGAGGCTTTTGTTATTGAAAAGGCACAAGTCTTTGATATCATTGCGGAGTATTTGTGCTTCCTTATCCAATGCGTTGATAGATTAGTTTTTGACAAACTAAGCACCAAACAACGTCAAGAGCTGATCATCGCTCTAGCCAAACAATCGGCCGATTATTACCAAGAAAATAAACAGGAGCGCATTGGATCAGGCGACCACTGGAAAGATTTCATTCAAATTTACAATTCTAGATCTGAAGATTACGCCAACTATGAGTTTACAGATGGTGAGCCTAATTACCATTTTTTAAGGTATTTTGGCGAAAAAACCCAAAAAGCCATGACCGATGCAGATGAAAAATGGATCGTACAACAAATGGTTGAAATTCAAGCACCAAAAGCTTTTAAATCAATCAAAAAAAGTGTGGATGATTTAGTTTCAGTCAAACAAATCGTTTCAAAAACCGAGCAAATTGAACGTAAGAAAAATAAAACTACTCGTTCAAAACGCGCCTCAACTCGTAAAGATCAACCCTACAAAAACACCTCTTCAAGCGATCATTTAATCTAATTTTCAGCCATTCAGACTTGTAATAATCACTCATCACCCATAGATAATTCTTAATAACGTAAAAAAATTAGGAGTTAAATATGATTGTAATGTGCCCAAGCTGTAGTGGCTTAAACAACGTTCCAGAGGCTAAATTAACCGACAACCCAAAATGCGGTAAATGTAAAAATTACATTTATACTGCTCAACCCATCAACATGACTGGCACACAACTCACGCGTGCAATCGAAAAAACTGACGAATTATTAGTGGTGGATTTTTGGGCAACTTGGTGTGGCCCGTGCCAACAGTTTGCACCGACTTTTAAACAAGTTGCCGCTCAGTTAGAACCTAAAGCATGCTTTATCAAAATTGAAACTGAAAAAGAACAGGCAATTTCTGCCAAGTACAACATTCGCTCCATTCCAACATTAGCAATATTCAAAAATGGCAAAGAAATCGATCGTGTGTCAGGCGCTTTGAGTGCGCCAGATTTTACTAATTGGGTTAAACAACATATCTAATTTTGACATTACTTTCCACCTCTGTATAATGAATTACAAATGCAATGCAATAAGGAATGAGTCATGAAATCTGCCACCATACCACCACTCAGAGTTGACCCTGAATTAAGAAGTGCTGCAGAAAGCATTTTACAAGAGGGTGAAACACTCTCGAGTTTTGTCATAGATTCAATAAAAGACGGTATTCAAAATCGACAAGCCAAACAAGCATTCATCGAACGTGGATTAAAAGCTCGTGACGAATCTAGAGAAAATGGCAAATATTATGACGCTCAGAATGTATTGGATGAGCTAAAAAATATGCTCGATAATACCGAGCAATAATGAGCTTTAATGTTCGCTATACCAAAGGCGCCAGAGAAGACATTAAACAACTATATCAATTCTTACTAAATCAAGACATTAACGCCGCTAAACACGCCTTGAGTGCCATTGGTAAAATTACCGAATTTTTACAAGATTTTCCGTTTTCTTGCAGAAAAGCAGATGAGCAAAATCCATTTCTAAGAGAAGTGCTAATCCCTTTTGGATCAAGCGGTTATGTCGCCCTATTTGAGATTGAAAACAATAATACAGTCACTATTTTGGCAGTTCGTCATCAACGAGAAGAAGACTACCATTAAGAAAATCAACGCTAATAATCATAAAATAGCTCATTCGTAAAATTTCCGAAATTTTCCTAAAAGTGGATAAATATGGTCAATTTTTGATAAAATTTGGCTAAAAAATGGCTATTTTTAGCCAAATTTATGGGTTTTTAAAGGTCGTTTCGATTATTTCTGATTTTTTTTACTTGGTGAAATCCTCTTTAAAAAATCAAAGATTTTTTCTTTAGGCTTTAATACTTTTCTACTTGTTTAGAAAAGTATTCAAAAGACAACATCCCCTACAAAATTACCAATTCACACTAAATCTCATTCGTTGTATTTCCTGAACTCGCTATACAAGTTGACTCAAACACCGAAAATACTACCGCTCATTTTGACAAGCGTTTATTAGTAAATTTTATAAATGAAAATTAATCACAATTAAGATATGACCATAAAAGAGAGGAATCAATCAACACAGATATAGACCTTATAGTTTTTTGGTTTTGATTAAGTTGCCCATGGGCAAATAAATTACGTTGCTTTCTAATTGAGTGAGCTAGGTCAATCGCTTCATCGGGCAACAACCCCTCTTCTTTTGCATACTTTAAAATCTCATGTAATGTCATTCCAGGATCAGCTATCTTTAATTCCTCCCTTAAACAATGAACAATAACTTCTTGAATATTAATTGGAAAGTAGTCATCTAATTTAATTTTATCAATAACCACACCAAATGACTTGTTGTTTCCAGTACAAAATTTAGCAAGGCTCTTTATTTCCTCAGATACTGTAGGGTTAGATCCGTTATGTTTTTTATATAAATCAACTTCATTTTTCAACTTAACTATCGTGCTTTCGTAGTCAGTATTTATTTCACCTAAAATTTTTAATTCTGCCTTTAATGATTTAATTTCAGCATCTCTGCTGCCAATTGTTGCGTGCAAATCTGAGGCATCTTCAGAGGGATTCCCTGCACCAGCCAAATTTTCAATTTTTTTAGACAGTTTTTCAAATTCTTTCAAAACATCGGAGCTTTCTTGTTTTGACTTGGCTTTCCCAAATAGGTCATTTTCAAATTCATGCATCAGCGCTGCATAAATATCCTTATTTTTTGGGTACACCCACACCTTACGACTCATGTCCCATTTATGTGAGTCTATACTCTTAGCACGATCCTTTTGATTTGATGGAATGGTAAGTAGATACTCATTCTTAGTTTGCATAAGTTTGATCATGGCAATTTATAATGCACTAAAAAACACTATTAAATACTTTTTGTCAAAATGGAGGCTCATCGTCGTCAAATATAGAATTAACTGCAACCGGCTCTATAGATTCTCTTGATTGTAAATTTTGTACTTTAACATTTTCCTTTGTATCAAGCATTTGCAGTGTGCCATTAAAGCCAGATACTACCACTTCAGTGGTGTAGCGATCAGATCCTGATTTATCTTGCCACTTTCTAGTTTGCAATTTTCCTTCAACATAAACTTTAGAGCCTTTATCTAAGTATTGGCCTGCAATTTCAGCTAATTTTCCGAACAGGCTAACACGATGCCACTCTGTTTTTTCTTGTTTTTGGCCAGTATTTTTATCTGTCCAAGACTCAGAAGTTGCTACTGATAAATTGGCAATTGCGTTGCCATTTGATGCAAACTTAACTTCTGGTTTTTGCCCCAAGTTGCCTATTAAAATTACTTTGTTAATCCCCGCCATTTTATTAATTTAAATTCTAAAAACTTATAGTATATACTATAAACTTGTAAGTTTTAATTATAAAACTGTAAGTTTTTAAAGGAAAATAGATCATGGATAAAAATGAAATGATTCAAATATTAAACGCTATTGCTAACAAAGCAGACCCAGACACTGGTGAAGAAATTATAGGTTTGAGTGATAGAGTTCAAACAGCTATATATAAAGCATTATTTGAACTAAGCAATAACCACGAAGAAGATCAAGTAAAAAACAAACCAAAAAAAACAAGGTCTTCTGGTTTAAAACTAAATAATAATGAAAAAGAGTTGTTTAATAAATTACGAGAATTTCGAAGCAATAAGTCAAAAGAAACTGGCTGGAAAGCATATTGGTTTGGAGCCAATAGAGCGTTAGAAGAAATGTCACACTATAAGCCTGAATCTATCGAAGACTTGCAAGAAATACATGGTGTTGGAATAAAAATAATTGAAGAGTGTGGCAGAGACTATCTATCAATCATTAAAGAACATGTTGAAAATCCAGACACAAATAAGCCCAATGTTAAAAAACCTTGTAAAGACTGTCATGAAGAAATTGAATCAAGTAGAGTCAGTAATAACGCCATTAGATGTACTTCTTGCCAAGATAAATATGAAAAAAATAACCCAGATACCGTATCAAGAAAAATCGATGAACCTTTTGGCACAAGAGAAGATTTTAAAAGTATGAGTAATAAACAATTTGGAACTAACACCCAAAATAAAATCTAAAAAATTAACTAGCACCAAACTCTTCCCTTTTAAAGATAAATCCAATCATTCTTATTGAAGTGAATGGCTGGTTTTTCGGTGTATGAACGTAGCGAGTTTAGAAAAACCAATGAACGAGATTAGAAAGATTGAGATTGTTTTTAAGGGTGAGCTCTTTTTGGATACTTTTTCTGCTCATCAGAAAAAGTATCAGAGCCTCAGCGAGAAAATCTTTGATTTTATCGAAAGGATTTAACCTAAAGCGCTATTTGCAATTTCTCAACTTCATCAAAATTAAAATTCTGCTTAGCGTGATAAAGGTTGTAGTGATTTTGCATCGCCAACCAACTCTCAGGCGAACGACCTAAAGTCTTTGATAAACGCAAAGCCATTTCAGGGCTAATATTACTTTCACCTTGAATGATGCGATTAAAGGTAGAAGGTGCAACATGTAGCTTTTCAGCCACAGTTCTAGAACTTATACTCTCTAAAGCATCAAGATAAACTTTTTTAATAAATTCCCTTGGGTGTGGTGGGTTATACATATTCATTGATCAATCCAATAGTCTGGTTTTCTATGTTGATGAGCTATAGCAATGATAAAGATATAATCTGCCTCAATTGAGTACAAAATTTTGTAAGGGAATTTAAGTAGCAAACACTTTCTAATTTCGCCTTTATCTATTGACCATGCTTCTGGATATTACAGAATTCGAATTGAGGCTAGCTTGACTTCTGACTTAAATTCTTCGCCTAAGCCTTGGTATTCAATTTCATAAAAATTAACAGCGTCAATTAATTCTCGTTTAGCATATTCTGAATAAACGACCTTCACTAATCGAACACTTCTTCCATAGGAATGCCTTTTAATCTTCCATCTCTATGGGCATTTAAACGTCTTTGCGCTTCATCAGCCCAAATTTTATCTAGTTCATGATCAGGTTTATCAAGGCTTTTTAATATACCTTCAACAAGTATAAAACGCTCTTTTGATTTAAGATTAATTGCTTCATTTAAGACTTCTACAGTATTCATATCACCCTCTTAAAGTTATTAATATGTTTATTTTAAACAAAAAAATACCCCAACACTCATTGAAATGTTGGGGTATTTTGAATTTAAAGCCTAGCAATGTCCTACTCTCACATGGGGAGACCCCACACTACCATCGGCGCTAAGTGGTTTCACTTCTGAGTTCGGTATGGGATCAGGTGGGTCACACTCG
>Ga0209140_1000541_pt1:10000-21109 | contig 21109 bp, 15 predicted proteins | sample SaaInlV_120m_DNA_3_FD_184666 | JGI IMG/M metagenome (GOLD analysis project Ga0209140, IMG submission 184666) | Marine microbial communities from expanding oxygen minimum zones in the Saanich Inlet - Saanich Inlet SI073_LV_100m_DNA (SPAdes) (version 2) | ecosystem: Environmental >... | reverse complement strand
AGCTGCAATCAACCCAGTACCACGCAAAAACATAGAGGATAATGTGCGGGAAGTGGGGGCAGCAGTTCTATCTAAAAGTGGGGTAGAGATTATAATATCAGTACCAGACGGTGAAGAGCGCGCCAAACGCACTCTCAACTATCGGCTTGGAATATTGGGTGGCATCTCAATACTCGGCACCACAGGCATAGTTCGTCCCTACTCAACAGTTGCATTTAGAGCGAGTGTTATTCAGGGAATTGAGGTTGCAGCTCGTCAAGGGCAAGAGAGTGTAGTTTTAACCACAGGCGGCAGAACTGAGAAATTTGTTATTCGTACGCTCCCTGAGTTAGATATATCCTGCTTTGTCCAGATGGGAGATTTTCTCCGTTATGCTTTAGACACAGCGGTGACAGAAGGTATTAAAAATATTGTGATTGGCGGTATGGTTGGAAAACTTACCAAAATGGCGCAAGGTGAAACTATCACTCATGCTAATCGCAGCGCAGTTAATACTTCTCTTTTAGCCGATATAGTCTCTGAACTTGGGGTGGAAAAGAGCATATCTGATGAGATACGCGAAGGTCAGACTGCTCGTTTTGCTAGTGAGAAAATGGAGGAGTTGGGGCTAATTCACGAGTTCCACTCAGCTTTAGCTCACAAAGTTATAGAGACACTTTGTGGGAGGTATCCTGGAAAGTTCTCTCTGCGTGTTTTAGTCTGTGATTTTGATGGCAATAAGCTAGCAGATGTAATAGAGCCAAATACGGAGTCAAATATGGAGCCGAAGAGCTAATGAGATGCAAAATTATTGGAGTGCTAGATAGTGGAGTAAATTCACTAAGCCCGGAGCAGTTAGCGAACATTAATGAGGCAAAGTTGGTCATAGCCAGCTCTAGAGTACTTTCGCTACTCGCATCCTCTTTTAATCCAGACTCCAAACAGAGAGATTTAACGGAGAGCTTGAGCAGAGTTCCAAGCTGGATAGGGGGGTCACTCCAACGCTCAGAACCAGTCGTTGTCTTAGCAACTGGAGATCCTCTCTGTCACGGTATTGGCAGTTATCTCATATCTAAATTAGGGTTGGAGCAGTGTGAAATATCCCCTAACATCTCAACGCTGCAACTAGCCTGTGCCCGTTTCGGTAGAGCGTGGCAAGCAGCAAAAATCCACTCGATTCACAGCAGCAATAGCGGCGAATGGGCAGTCGGGTCTGACCCTAAACATGGTCTCTATTCACTCCTCCAAAAGATGGGGCAAGAGGAGTTTATTGTACTATTCACTAGCCCTGAGAATAGCCCAGACCGTATTGCACGAATGGCGGAGATGGAGGGGTTAGATGGCGTTGAGCCGCAGTGGACAATGGCTGTTGCAGAAAACTTAGAGCAAGCAGATGAGAAGCTCCACGGACCTTTCCCAATTAGTGATGCCAAAACTATGCAGTTTGCTGATTTAAATATTACCCTACTCTGGAGAGAGAGAGGCAGCAGTGAGAAAAACCGAAGCAGAGCTATTTTTGGGCTATCAGATGCCGAGTATGCACAACGTAAACCAGAGCGAGGCTTAATTACCAAACAAGAAGTTCGGGCAGTATCTTTAGCTAAAATGGGGCTCCATAAAAAAAGCATAGTATGGGATGTTGGGGCTGGTTCAGGCTCAGTTGGAATTGAGGCGTCTCGTATTGCAACAGAGGGACATATCTATGCCATTGAGAAAAATCAAGCTGATGCAGAAAATATCGAGATCAATCGACAACGCTTTCAAATTACTAACTACACGCTTATTGTTGGTAAAGCACCCGCAGGAATGGAGCAGTGGCAAACACCAGATGCGATATTTATAGGAGGTACAGGCGGCAATTTAGTAGAGCTTATAAAACTTTCTCTACAAAAGATGAACACAGGTGCAACTCTAGTGATGAATTTTGTCACCATCGAAAATCTATCCGCAGCGCTAGAGATATTAAAGAGTGAAGGGGCAGAGTGGAATGTCACCCAACTTCAATCATCTCGCAGTAAACCAATTTTGAATATGCACAGAATGGAGGCAGAGAATCCAGTCTGGATCGTCTCCGCGCAAATATGAATAAGGATAAAAAACAGTGAATAAACTAGGAAAATTAATTGGTGTCTCAGTGGGGCCTGGTGATCCAGGATTGATTACGCGTAGAGGTTGGGAGCTACTTAACCAACCAGAAATGGTATGGACCTATCCTGTGCGTAATGAAAAGAGCGATAGCTTCGCTTTAGGGATTGTGCTGAGATCTGGCTTGGAGTTGCCAGCAGAGCATACCCCGCTTATTTTTCCGATGACTCATGATCTTGAAAAGTTGGCTAAAGCGTGGATAAGAGCAGCACAACAAGTGTTTGAGCTGCTTACTCAAGGTAAAGATGTCATCTTTCTAGTTGAGGGTGATGCTTCAACCTACTCTACATTTGGGCATCTTGCCAAGAGTCTGAAAGGGTTAGATAAAAATGTTGAGGTGGAGGTTGTGGCTGGGGTGACCTCATTCAGCGCAGCTGCGGCAGTGGTGGGTAACCCAATTGTTGAAGTTGATGATACTTTAGCAATTCTACCTGCTGGTTATGGAGTCGATACTGTTGAAAATCTCCTAAATGATTTTGATAGCTTAGTGTTAATGAAGGTTAAACCATTAATGGATGATCTGCTTGATATGTTAGAGCGAAAAGGAGTGCTTGCAGACTCAGTTTTTGTTGAGAGAGTAGGCGCTCCAGATGAGAGAGTGGTGCGAGATCTTCTTTCACTGCGCGGGGAAAAGGTTAATTATCTATCGTTACTGTTAGTAAAAAACCCAAATAGAGTGAAGGGTGAAATACAGAGAGGGTGTAGAAAAAAATGAGAGTAGCACTTATTGCCATAACCAAACATGGAGTATCTCACATGGTTGAGCTGGCTAAAAAGCTCACAGCTAGTGTAGAGGATATTACCGTTATCACTTCTGAGAAATTTACAGCGCAAGTTGAAGTTTTAGAGGCTAAAAACAGCGGGTGTAAAACTATCGTCTATAAAGGTGCAATGCGCCCACAAGTTCCAGATATTTTTAACTCATTTGATCAGCTCATATTCTTTGTCTCATTAGGGGCAGTAGTGCGTCTAATCTCTCCTCACCTAAAATCTAAAGAGGAGGATCCTGGAGTGATTGTGGTAGATGATGCCAAACAGTTTGTGATCCCTATGCTCTCTGGTCATATTGGTGGAGCTAACTACTATGCGGAGCTGGTGGCAGATCTGTTAGGCGCGACAGCGGTGGTTACTACCGCATCTGATGTAAGAAATACGATAGCAGTTGATATTCTAGGAAGAGACTTAGGGTGGAGAGTGGAAGCTCCAAAGATAAATATTACTCGAGTCTCTGCTGATGTAGTGAATGAAGAGCCGGTAGCTCTTGTGCAAGAGAGTGGCTCTACTAAGTGGTGGAAATATTCAACTCCACTTCCCAAAAATATTCAACTCTATGCTCGATTTGAAGATGTAGATTTTGACAAAATAAAATCTCTGCTCTGGATCACTAATCGAGTAGTGGATATTGAAATCTGGAATAAGTTAGAGGAGCGGCTTGTAGTCTATCGTCCCCCTAAAAAGATTACGCTGGGAATAGGGTGTGATCGTAATACACCACTGAGCACTATTGAGAGGGCAGTTGACGAGGCTCTAACCAAACTAAACGCAACCATCGATGAGGTTGAACATATAGCAACTATCGATAAAAAAGGTGATGAGATTGCTTTGCTGGAGTTTGCTAAAAATAATGGTAAAGAGTTGCAGCTATTTTCTGCAGAGGAGTTGGCTAAAGTGGAGGTGCCAAATCCTTCAGAAGTGGTGATGAAATATGTAGGAACTCCAGCAGTAGCAGAGGCTGCTGCACTGTTAGTAGCAGGAGAGAACCAAGAGCAGTTGTTGATAGAGAAACATAAATGCCGTGGTGAAGATGAGAAAAATGCCACGGTTTCAATAGTATTGATGAAGGAGTAACAGTTATGGCAGGAAAGATTTTAATGGTTGGATTTGGTCCAGGTGATGCGGCAAATATGACTCAACGAGCAAGAGAGGCAATTGCAGAGGCTGATGTGGTTATCGGTTATTCAACATATATTAAGCTGGTTAAAAATATGTTGGATGGTAAAGAGGTTATAAGGAAGGGGATGACAGAGGAGGTGGATCGGAGTATTGAGGCATATCAACACGCAAAACTTGGTAAGTGTGTGGCGTTGATCTCGTCGGGTGATATCGGCATTTACGGTATGGCAGGACCAACTTATGAGGTGCTATTTCAGGCAGGGTGGAGCCCTAATTCAGAAATTAAAGTGGAAATTATTCCAGGGGTGACAGCGCTTTCCGCTTGTGCATCTTTAGTAGGTGCACCACTAACTCATGATTTCTGTTCAATATCTCTCTCTGATCTCCTCACTCCATGGCCAACTATCGCCAACAGAGTTGAGGCAGCAGCAGCGAGTGATTTTGTAGTTGCACTCTATAATCCAAAGAGTGGACGCAGAACAGGGCAGATTGTAGAGGCACAAAAGATTCTGTTGCGACACCGAGATCCAAAAACGCCGGTGGCTATTATTAAATCTGCATATAGGGCGTTGCAAGATATTCAGATGACAACTTTAGATAAGATGTCAGAACATAAAATTGGAATGTTAACCACGGTTTTAGTAGGAAATCACACCACAACTATTCAGCAGGGGATGATGGTTACCCCTAGAGGATATGCAAATAAGTATGAATCTTTAACCGGTGAAGTTAAAGCTGGGGAGAGGGCTGGACACTCATTGGGTATGGGATTAAATGGCTGGGGAGAGGTAGTGCGAGAGTGGCTACGAGATAATCCTAATGCCACTTTAAAATCGGCAGCAGACTATTTTATGCGTCCAGTCGTAGAGATTATGCAGGCTATTACAAAGCAGTCTGAAAATGATATGGCAGGACTGTACGAGGTTGCATTAGTTAAGGCAGAAGAGAGGTTAAACGCAGTTACTGCTAGTGAAAATTGGGGAATAATTCGTGCAATAGTGCGTTCTGATGCTGGAGCAGTGGCAGAGATGGTGAGCGGTAATATTAAATTTGAGTTACGAGAGGAGTGGTTAAATTTAGAGCAAGATAGTTTTCATCTCCATATTCACTGGGATAAAGTAGATTCAGTCTGGTTCTCTAAGAGAGGAGAGAGTCAGCGGGGAGTCTATATGCTAGATAAGTATGGTCATATCGTATCTCATCTACTTTTAGCAAAAGAGTTAGATCTGTTTGATCCAGCATCAGAACAGAAGTTTTTCTCTAGTTGGAATAGTTTTAATGAATAATAACTATCCGTTTTCTATAGTGGAGAGAGATGCAGTCTACAAAGCGATCTTCGAGCGGCGAGATGTGCGGGGTGAATTTCTTCCAGATGAGATTCCTGCTGAAGTTTTAGCCAGAGTTCTTAATGCCGCTCACCATGCCCCTTCGGTTGGATTTATGCAGCCGTGGGATTTTATGGTGATCCGCTCTAAAGCTGTGCGTCAAAATATTCACAAGCTTTTCACTAAAGCACATGCTGAGGCTGCGGAGATGTTTGAAGAAGAGAAGCGAGAGACTTATCGTAATTTAAAGTTGGAGGGTATTTTAGAGTCACCGCTAAATCTGGTCATCACCTGTGACCGCTCTCGTACTGGACCAGTAGTAATTGGACGCACTCATATGGAGTGGATGGATCTCTACAGTAGTGTCTGTGCGGTACAAAATTTATGGCTGGCAGCGCGGAGCGAAGGAGTTGGTGTGGGTTGGGTAAGTATTATGGATCCTGATGCACTCACAAAAACTTTGGCATTACCAGAAAATGTAGTTCCTATCGCCTATCTCTGTGTCGGCTATGTCTCACAGTTTCATGAAAAACCAGAGCTAGAGAAGGCGGGGTGGCTTCCTCGGATGCCGTTAGAAGATTTAGTTCACTTTGATCAATGGGGTGAGCATAACGCAGCGTGTGATCAAGATCTGCAACTTTTAGATAGGGTGAATAAGCTTAGTTCTGATAGTTGATTATCAATTCAACTGGTAGATAATTGGTAACTGCATATCTATTGAATAGGTGCTGTTATTAGGCGCGGTTTTAGATAGTTTTTCGATACGAGACAAAGTTGTAGTTGCGGCCTTATCTAAAACTTTATATCCAGAGCTTTTGATAATTGTAATAGCTGAAATTTTACCATTCAGATTAACTTTGAACTTCAGATCAACTCTACCCTGCCACCCGTTTCGCTGTGCGACTCTTGGATAGATAAAGTGTTCACCAATATTGAGCTGAATTTGCCGCCGTATTTTTGCTATTGCTGCGGTGTCACTAGACGGAGTTTTAGCCTGCCTCTCTTTAATAGTTATTTTCTTAGAAGGGGGCTTAATAGCTTTGACTGATTTAACAGCCTTAACAGTTTTAATAGGTTGTGGAGTTTTAACTGTTTTTGACTTTTTTACAGTATTTCTTTTGAGTTGAGTCTGTTTAATTTTTTCTTCATCTTCATCTTCATCTTCATTTTTATTTTTATTTTTATTTGCACTTTTTCTTTTATCTCTAGTTTTCGGTTCTATTTTTTTCTGAGGTATCTCTGTAACTTTACTTCCCTCCTCTACAGGGGTATCTATAGTAACTGTTTCAGGGGGAGGGGCAGTGAGGGATATCTCAACTTGCTGTTGATTTTGGCTATGTCCAGCCAGCTGAAAATTAGCAGGATTCTGCCAAAAGAAGAGCAGAGCTGCGTGAACAGTAAGAGAAAAAAATATAGCAAATTTCAAAATAAAAATAGGGTATTATGCTGATATGAAACAACCATTCTACAACAGATATCCCTATGTTTGAGTTAATTCTTGGAGGCGTTCGTTCTGGTAAGAGTAGGTATGCAGAGTCCAGAGCGCTCCAGTTTGCTGCAGACGAGGAGGGAGAGCTTCTCTATATTGCAACTGCAACTGCTGGTGATGATGAGATGGAGCGCAGAATAGTGAAGCATCAACAGCAGCGCAAAGATACCACAAAAAATTCTGCGTTGGAGTGGGATCTTATAGAGGAGCCCCTATATCTTGCAAAAGTTCTACAGAGAGAGGCTAGAGCAGAGCGTACTATACTAGTTGAGTGTATGACTCTCTGGCTAACGAATTTACTTATGGCAGAGGATGAAGATTTGCTTCAGCAAGAAGTAGAGAGACTTTTAAAGACACTACTAAATTTAGAGGGAAATATTATTATGGTGAGTAATGAGACAGGGTTAGGAGTAGTGCCGATGGATCTTTTAAGCCGAAAATTTTGTGATGAGAGTGGACGGCTTCATCAGCAGTTGGCACAACTCTCTAACCGAGCAGTGATGGTTATCGCAGGTTTACCGCAGGTGTTAAAGTCGTGAGTAGTGAATGGTGGGAGCTGCCAGTTAAAGGTATAGATAACGAGATAGTTAAGATGGCAGAGTTACGACAAGCCCAGTTGACTAAGCCACCTGGATCTCTTGGTAGGTTAGAGGAGCTTGCAATTAAGCTTGCTGGAATGCAAGGTAAGGTCAAGCCAGAGTTAGACTCCATTCAAATAGTCGTTTTTGCTGCAGACCATGGCGTTGCAGAGTTAGGAGTTTCTGCATTTCCACAAGAGGTAACGGCGGAAATGGTGAAAAATTTCTCACGAGGAGGGGCAGCAATCAGTGTGCTTGCAGAGAGTTTAGGGGCAAACTTCAAGGTGGTTAATGTGGGGACAGTAACAGAGTTACCGAATCTTGCTAAAGTGGTAGATGCGAGAGTTGCAGCAGGCACCAAAAATTTTATTGATATGCCAGCTATGACTTTAGAGGAGTTAGAGCAGGCATTCAGAGTTGGTCGAGCTGCAATCGAGGAGTTAGATCGAAGTATTGATCTGTATATAGGTGGAGAGATGGGGATTGCAAATACAACTTCAGCAGCAGCTTTAGCATCTGCACTTATTCAGGTGGCTGGAGATAGAGTAGTTGGGAGCGGAACAGGGGTAGATAGAGTGGGAGTTGCTAATAAAGCTAAGGTGGTAAATGCGGCTTTAGAGTTTCATCTGAGAGATTGTGGGGATGAGTTTAAGTCGCCACTAGAGATTGCACGAAGAGTTGGAGGATTTGAGATAGTAGCACTAGCTGCATCATATATATATGCAGCGCAGAGCGGCATAGTAGTTATGGTGGATGGATTTATTAGTTCAGTTGCTGCATTATTGGCTGTTAGATTAAATTCAGAGGTTAGGGAGTGGATGTTCTTCTCGCACCGTTCAGCAGAACAGGGGCATTCTCTAGTGCTGGAAGAGTTACAGGCAGAGCCGCTGCTTGATCTTGGAATGCGTCTGGGCGAGGGCAGCGGCGCAGCAGTTGCAGTTCCACTACTGATGCAAGCATGTAAGCTTCACTTTAATATGGCGACTTTCGCAGAGGCAGGAGTCGCATCCTAAGCGGCACTCTGGAATAATATGCAGCCGTTGATTATCGCTTTCCAACTTCTAACTAGAATCCCAATACCTATTGCAGTCGAACGAAGTAGCAGAAATCAAGGTTATTCAATACTGTTTTATCCATTGGTGGGGGCAGTTATTGGAGGCATATTAGTGCTGTTTGCTGAGTTATTTGCACTCCTATTTTTAGATCATTTTTTAGAGTTACAAGCTGCATTAATTTTAATTCTCTGGGTCGGCCTGACTGGAGGACTCCACCTTGATGGGTTAGCAGACAGCGCAGATAGTTGGGTTGGGGGGATGGGAGATCGTGAACGGATGTTAGAGATTATGAAAGATCCTAGCTCTGGACCAATGGGGGTTACGGCAATCGTGCTACTGTTACTCTTAAAATGGAGCGCACTGCTCGCGCTATTTAAAAGTGGAGATCAGTCACTTTTAATTTGGGCGCCCTTGCTGGCTCGCACCTTGTTGATTGGACTGTTTCAGACTACACTCTATCTGCGAGAGAGAGGAATGGGGGAGCGTATATCAGAAAATATACCAAACATAGGAGGGGTAGCAGTACAGGTTGTTATGTTTGGCGCGGCTATCTATTTTGGAGTTGGATGGTTGCAAGTTTTACTGTTATTCATTGCTGCGCTAATATTTCGTTGGTTGGTAGTAAAACAGTTGGGAGGGATTACTGGAGATGTTGCTGGAGCGATGGTTGAGAAGATGGAAGCACTGCTCTTGATATTAATAGTTCTGCTTTAATCCGATCTATTTTAATTAGATATATGTTCCAAATCAATATGCTCCTCTATAGCGTCAGCTAGTCGTTCCAGATTATCTTCGCGTAGTTGATCTATGGATGGTTGAATAGATATCTCTGCTCCACCAGCCCATTTGAGGATTGATGCTAAAGCAGTTGACCGATCAAAGATCCCATGCAGATAACTTCCCGCTACCTGCTGATCTTTGGATTGTGCCCCATCAAACTCTCCGTTATCCAACTTAATAAGAGGGTTTTGGAGAGCAGCTCCGTTAGTGACTCCAGCGTGAATCTCATATCCGACTACTTTTATATCATCTTCATCTTCATTTAAGATAAGGGTGCCAGAGCTGTTTTTTAACTGTTTTTCACTTTCGAGAGTTGTCTCCATCTCAAGTATAGAGAGCCCAGGAGTTGACCCAGCTTCGCCCTCAATGCCATCTGGGTCATGTATGCTGCAACCTAACATCTGAAATCCACCACAAATCCCAAAAACTCTGCCTCCATAACGAAGGTGGCGCTGTATAACATTTTCCCACCCCTGCTCTCTTAACCATTCAAGATCAGAGCGAACACTTTTGCTTCCAGGAATAACTATTAAGTCTGCCATAAGATTAGTAACCTCACCATAGTTATTGGGTGGCACTATAGTTAACTCAATATCTGGGTGGTTTATAAGTGGGTCAAGATCGGTGTGATTGCTGATACGAGGTAGAGAGGGAACTGCCACTCTGAATCTATTTTCATTTTTATTTTCACTCTCTCTGTTGCTTTGTAGAGACCTTCTTGCAGAGTGTTGGAGAGAGTCCTCGGCATCTAACTGCAATCCAGGTAGATATGGAAGAACTCCTAAGACAGCTCTATCGGTACGATGTTCGAGCCACTCAATACCAGACTTTAGTAATGTAATATCACCTCTAAAACGGTTGATGATGAAACCTTTAATTCGCTGCTGCTCACTTGTTGATAGTAATTCCATCGTTCCTACAAGGTGTGCAAATACTCCGCCACGATCAATATCTGCAACCAAAATAACAGGGCAGTCGATCTCTTCAGCAAACCCCATATTGGCAATATCGTTATCTCTGAGGTTAATTTCAGCTGGGCTTCCAGCGCCTTCAACAATAGTGTAGGAGAATTTTGAAGAGAGACGCTGATGGGCAGAAACTACCTCGGTAAGAAGCTTGGGTTTTAATTGGTGATAGCTAACCGCATCTCTATTCCCAAGTACCTTGCCGTTGAGAATGACTTGCGCTCCCATATCGGTAGTAGGTTTTAACAGAATAGGATTCATATCGGTAGTTGGAGCAATGCCAGCTGCAACAGCCTGTAAGGCCTGTGCTCGTCCAATTTCTCCTCCATCAGCAGTAACCGCACTGTTAAGCGCCATATTTTGTGGTTTAAAAGGTGCGACTTTAACTCCGTTACGTTTTAGTAAGCGACAGATCCCAGCTACAATAACTGTCTTGCCGGCATCAGATGTGGTACCTTGCACCATTAAAGTTGAGGGGAAATTTTTAAGGTTCACATTTTTATCCGTGTAAGTTGCATTCTAAACAGAGTAGCCATCAATTACTTGCAGCTAGTTGGGGTGTGACCATATCTTCTATAAAATAAAAACACAAGTAATTTTTTGTAATTAGAGATGGTCTAACTGTTTTTAGTAAAGCAGTGGATGATCATATATGTATAAGTCCATGGAAGAGCCGAATTTATATACGAGTTATGTGTGATAAAATTATAAGTTAAATATTTTAAATTTAATCCAAGGTGTGGAGCGAAAGAGATTATGAAGTCAGTAATAGATATGATGGATGAGATAGAGCGGGGCACAGATGAGATTCTGGTGCGAGACGATTTGGTTGAGAAATTAAAAAAAGGAGAGCCTCTCCGCATTAAGGCTGGGTTTGACCCAACTGCACCAGACCTCCAT
>Ga0209140_1000541_pt1:0-5000 | contig 21109 bp, 15 predicted proteins | sample SaaInlV_120m_DNA_3_FD_184666 | JGI IMG/M metagenome (GOLD analysis project Ga0209140, IMG submission 184666) | Marine microbial communities from expanding oxygen minimum zones in the Saanich Inlet - Saanich Inlet SI073_LV_100m_DNA (SPAdes) (version 2) | ecosystem: Environmental > Aquatic... | reverse complement strand
GTTCTGTAAGCCGTTGAAGGTGAACTGTAAGGTTTGCTGGAGGTATCAGAAGTGCGAATGCTGACATGAGTAACGATAATGGGGGTGAAAAACCCCCACGCCGAAAGACCAAGGTTTCCTGCTCAACGCTAATCGGAGCAGGGTGAGTCGGCCCCTAAGGCGAGGCAGAAATGCGTAGTCGATGGGAAGCAGGTTAATATTCCTGCACCACGCAATATTGCGATGGGATGACGGAGAAAGCTACACCAGCCAACTGTTGGATATGTTGGTTCAAGCATGTAGGGAGAGAACTTAGGAAAATCCGGGTTCTCACTATCCTGAGGTGCGATAACGAGTCCTCTTTTGGACGAAGTGGTCGATGCTATGCTTCCAAGAAAAGTCTCTAAGCTTCAGATATTGTTGTGACCGTACCCCAAACCAACACAGGTGGTCAGGGTGAGAATCCTAAGGCGCTTGAGAGAACTCGGGTGAAGGAACTAGGCAAAATGGCACCGTAACTTCGGGAGAAGGTGCGCCCCTTGTATGTGATCGAATTTACTTCGTGAGCAGAAGGGGGCCGCAGTGAAATGGTGGCTGCAACTGTTTACTAAAAACATAGCACTCTGCAAACTCGTAAGAGGACGTATAGGGTGTGACGCCTGCCCGGTGCCGGAAGGTTAATTGATGGGGTTAGCACTTGTGCGAAGCTCTTGATCGAAGCCCCGGTAAACGGCGGCCGTAACTATAACGGTCCTAAGGTAGCGAAATTCCTTGTCGGGTAAGTTCCGACCTGCACGAATGGCGTAATGACGGCCACACTGTCTCCACCCGAGACTCAGTGAAATTGAAATCGCTGTTAAGATGCAGTGTACCCGCGGCTAGACGGAAAGACCCCGTGCACCTTTACTACAGCTTTGCATTGAACTCTGAATCTATCTGTGTAGGATAGGTGGGAGGCTTTGAAACTTGGACGCTAGTTCAGGTGGAGCCATCCTTGAAATACCACCCTGGTATATTTGGGGTTCTAACCTAGGTCCATTATCTGGATTGGGGACAATGCATGGTGGGTAGTTTGACTGGGGCGGTCTCCTCCCAAAGAGTAACGGAGGAGCGCGACGGTACCCTCAGCATGGTCGGAAATCATGCTCTTGAGTGCAAAGGCATAAGGGTGCTTGACTGCGAGACAGACACGTCGAGCAGGAGCGAAAGCTGGTCTTAGTGATCCGGTGGTTCTGAATGGAAGGGCCATCGCTCAACGGATAAAAGGTACGCCGGGGATAACAGGCTGATTCTTCCCAAGAGTTCACATCGACGGAAGAGTTTGGCACCTCGATGTCGGCTCATCACATCCTGGGGCTGTAGCCGGTCCCAAGGGTATGGCTGTTCGCCATTTAAAGTGGTACGCGAGCTGGGTTTAGAACGTCGTGAGACAGTTCGGTCCCTATCTGCCGTGGGCGTTGGAGATTTGAGGGGAGCTGCTTCTAGTACGAGAGGACCGAAGTGGACATTCCTCTGGTGTTCCGGTTATCATGCCAATGGTATTGCCGGGTAGCTATGAATGGAAGGGATAACCGCTGAAAGCATCTAAGCGGGAAGCCTCACCCAAGATAAGATCTCCCTAGACTCTAGAAGTCTCTAAAGGTCCGTCGAAGACTACGACGTTGATAGGTTCGGTGTGGAAGTGCAGCAATGCATGAAGCTAACGAATACTAATTAACCGTGAGACTTGATCATATAACACCCAAGCTATTTGGTGGTTATATGTTCACATAGAGCATAGAAGTGACAATAACGATTGTTACCAACGAAAACCATGTGCAAAACACTGATTGTGATCTATTAGATCAAAAACTTCGCAACTTTTCAGTTTCCAAAATTTTTCTATCTTGTTCTTAATTGAACAGTTTAGAGATCAAGAATTGCTTAGTGACCTTAGAGTCCTGGACCCACCTGATCCCATCTCGAACTCAGAAGTGAAACAGGTCATCGCCGATGGTAGTGTGGGGTCTCCCCATGTGAGAGTAGGACATTACTAGGCTTAAATCCCTAAAATCCCGTGTTGCAAATTGCAACGCGGGATTTTTTTTGGTTAAAAATCTACTCTTTCACAAAACTGTTTTAGCACTCAAAGCTATCCTGTTCGCATAATCAGCCATCAACTATAAACTAAAAACCCTCCATAGATTTCTCTATGGAGGGTTTTTAGTTTGACACCTTATCAGTTAAATATTATTTAACTTTGGCTGCATAAGGACTTTATTTTATCTTACAAATCACCTTCATGTGATGCAAGATAAGAAGCAACGCCATCTGGGCTTGCTTTCATTCCTTCGTCACCATCTTTCCAACCAGCTGGGCAGACTTCACCGTGCTCTTCTGTAAACTGAAGTGCATCAACCATTCTTAACATCTCATCGATGTTACGACCAAGTGAGAGGTTGTTGACAACCTGATGCTGTACAATATTGTCTTTATCCACTAAGAAAGATGCACGTAGTGCAGGTGCGCCACCTGGAACTTGAACTCCATAGTCTTGAGTAATAGACTGCTTCATATCGCCAACCATAGTGTATTTAACAGCGCCAATTCCGCCATCGTTTACTGCAGTATTACGCCATGCATTGTGAGTCCAATGTGAATCAATGGAGACACCGATTACTTCTACATTTCGCTTTGTAAACTCTGCAATACGGTGATCAAAAGCGATAAGCTCTGATGGGCAGACAAAGGTAAAGTCTAGTGGGTAAAAAAATATAACGGCATATTTGCCATTTTTTGCTTCATGCAGATTGAAATCTGCTTTAACATCACCGTTTCCTAGAATGGATGGTGCGGTAAAATCTGGTGCTTCACGACCTACGAGTACGCTCATTTTTTGAACTCCTTGTTCATTTATTTACTGAAAGTAGGAGTATCATATCATTAAAAAATATTTTGTCAAGACCAACTATTTTAGTCAGGAATCTTTTTTATTTCCTCAATGTTAACAGTTACATGCTGGGGTGGCCGGAGCGGGGGTGTTGAGGTTTAGGCTGCCAGTGAGCTCTTTTAGCGCAGTAATTTTATGTCTTTGCATATACTCCGCGATTCCACTGTTTATGCTATTACAGATAAGTGGATCGCCAAATAGTGCTGTACCTATACCGATGGCAGTAGCTCCAGCGATCAAAAATTCAATGGCATCACTGGCTGAATTAATTCCACCTTGCCCTATTATCGGAATATTATGCGCTTTGCAATCGCCAAATAGTGCTGTACCTATACCGATGGCAGTAGCTCCAGCGATCAAAAATTCAATGGCATCACTGGCTGAATTAATTCCACCTTGCCCTATTATCGGAATATTATGCGCTTTGCATACTTGGTAGACCTGATGTACCTTTAATAGAGCTACAGGTTTAATAGCTGGACCAGATAGTCCGCCCATATTGTTCCCAATAATAGGTTTGCGCTTCTCAATATCGATAGCCATTCCCATTAGAGTATTTATCACTGCAAAAGCATCTGTGCCCGCATCAATACAGCGCTGAGCATTGTGAGCGATATCAGTTTGGTTAGGGGATAGTTTAGTTATAAGAGGTTTGTTAGTTGCTTTACGACAGACTTCAACTACTCGTGCAGAGACATCGGGATCATTACCGAACACTGCTCCACCCTCTTTTACATTAGGACAAGATATATTGACCTCTATTGCTGAAACTGGAGAGTCATCAAAACGGGCAGCTATCTCTCCATACTCTTCAACACTAGAGCCTGAGATATTGGCAATGTAGTGGGTCTCAGTTAAATCTAGTTCTGGTAGAATATTATTTATAACATACTCTGCCCCGGGGTTTTGAAGGCCGATAGAGTTGATCATTCCAGCAGGAGTTTCAATAACTCGGTGCGGAGTGTTGCCTAGACGAGGTTCAAGGGTCGTACCCTTTAAGCAGATCGCGCCAACTTCATTGTTAGAGTAGCCTTTAACTCTGGTGTACTCTTCTCCAAAGCCAACACACCCAGAGAGAAGAACAACAGGGCTCTGTAACTCTAAGCCACAAAACTCTACACTAAGCGATCTATTCATAAATTTAAAACTCCATTTCGTGTTTGATGCCTCGTTGCAGTAGATCTTGTACTGCTCTTTGCGGCTCTTTATTGTTGTGGATTACGAGAGAAACTTGTTCGCTAATCGGTATCTCAATACTGTTTGCCTTTGCTAGTTCGACAATATCACGAGCTGCTTGAGCTCCTTCCACTACTTGATTAATTGAAGAGATGGCGCGTTCTATGTTTTCACCTCCACCAATAGCAAGTCCTAATCGTCTATTTCTTGATTGGTTATCTGTGCAGGTCAAAATTAGGTCTCCTAACCCCCCCATACCCATAAATGTCTCTTGCTTACCACCTAAGGCAACACCCAACCTTATGAGTTCGTGTAGACCGCGAGTAATAAGGGCAGCGCGAGTGTTGGCACCAAAACCTAATCCATCAGCAATACCAGCGGCAATAGCAAGTACATTTTTAGTGGCTCCACCAATCTCAACTCCGATAATATCAGTACTAGTGTAGCAGCGAAAATTTTTACTATGAAATATTTCAGCAACAGAGTGAGCGATATCGATAGAATCGGCAGCTATAGTGACTGCTGTTGGTAAACCCTCAGCAACCTCACGCGCAAAGGTTGGTCCAGATATTATAGCTTTAGGATGATCTTTACCAAGCTCCTCCTCTACTGCTTGATGTAGCAGTTTATGAGAGGTTGGTTCAACTCCTTTGCTTGCCCAAATGAGAGTAGTAGAACTATCTATATCTGTTTTTATCTGCTGGAGGATCTCTCTAAATGCGTGACTTGGAGTTGCAATTAATAGAGCATCGCACCCTTTAACTGTAGTAGTAAGGGAGCTCTCTAGCTGAATGTTATCGGATAATTTAATACCTGGCAGATAGCGTACATTCTCTCGTTGCTGATCTATTGCTGCAACCGCATCAGTACGATGTCCCCATAGTGTGACTTGATGCTCTCTGCGTGCTAGTTGAAT
>Ga0209140_1000539_pt1 | contig 21145 bp, 15 predicted proteins | sample SaaInlV_120m_DNA_3_FD_184666 | JGI IMG/M metagenome (GOLD analysis project Ga0209140, IMG submission 184666) | Marine microbial communities from expanding oxygen minimum zones in the Saanich Inlet - Saanich Inlet SI073_LV_100m_DNA (SPAdes) (version 2) | ecosystem: Environmental > Aquatic >... | reverse complement strand
GGCGTACTCATCCTCATCCTCTTTCCTCTCAGGCAGTGAGCTAGGAAGGGAAGCTGGCCCGGGCGAGAAACTCGGTCTTGAACGAACACAACCCGAGCGGACCGCATATTAGTCGTCGTCATCGTCATCGTCATCATCCCAATCGTCGTCTTCTTCGCCCTCCTCATCCTCCCAATCGTCGTCCTCGTCCCAGTCCTCGTCCTCTTCCTCGAGATCTTCCTCCCACTCTTTCTCGTCCTTCACGTCGCCTCTTTTCCTTCGTCTTCGAGCTGCACGGACAACGCTCTACCCAACAGAATCGGGCCACCCAAGATGTTGCCCAAGATGACGGCCATCGCCAGCGCGACGATTCCTGCGCCGAGATCCGGGAACGCCTCTTGAATGATCAGCACGAGCCCTAAGGAGACACCGCCTTGGGAGATCAGGCCCTTCCACGTGAGCTGTGAGATCTGCACGGAAGTTCCGGCCAGCGCGGTGCCCTTCATGGTGGCCCAGCGTGTGAGCGCCACTCGCACGCCGAAGATTGCCAGCGCCGCAACGCCGTAGCGCGCCACAGCCCCCAGGTCGAGACTCGCACCGGCGATGGCGAAGAAGAATGCGAAGATCACCACGGCGACCGACCGGATCCCCTGAATCATCCTATCGCCCGCGGGCGATAGATTCTCGATCACGAAGCCGGCCGACACTCCGGCAAGCAAGAGTTCTACGTGCAACTCATCTGCTAATACGACAAGCACATAGGCGAAGAGGAACGTCGCGAAAGGCGAACGTGGATCGGTGCCTTCGCCCCCCAGGTACTGGGAGAACACCCATCCCATGGCAGCTCCCAATAACAGCGCGCCTCCGACCTCCTCAGCTAGATGTACCAGGGCTGCGGGTGAGAACGTGGCCGCAGGATCCAGGAGTGGAGTGACCAGGGCGAGCGTGAGCGTGAACAAGATGATCACGACCACGTCCTTCACGATCGTCACGCCCAAGATCAGGTCGACGAGCGGGCCCTTCGCGTGTTTCTCCTCAATGACCGCTACGGTCAGATCAGGCGAGGAATTCGCCGCCCAAATACCGAGCATGAGGCCGACCGCCAGACGACCCTCGAACGCGAGCTCCGCCAAGAAGGGCACGATGGGGCTCACGGCGAGCAGCGTCAGTGCAACACCGACCCACACGACGCCTGTGACCACCATCGTGGTCACGGCAATCGCCTTCGCTTGAGGCCGGAGAGCCTCTACCCTCAGTTCGCCTCCAGCCAGCATAGCAATCAACGCGAGTGCGAAATCGTCGATAAGGCGCAGGTCCTCGACCGCGCTGATCGGGATGATGCCAAAAAGCGACGGGCCAGCCAAGATGCCAACGAGGATGAACCCCGTAAGTCGAGGTAGCCCAGTCGCCCCTGCCAGAGCACCCGCCGCAGACGCCGCGAGCAACACGAACCCGACCAGGATGGCCAGGCGCCCGCCCTCGAACGTCCCCGTCGAGGTGAGCGAGGTCAGCCAGGTCAACCCAAATAACAGCGCCAGCGTCGCCACCGGGCGCAAAATCTTCGTCGACGATGTGTCTTTGCGAGATGGAGTTGGGGCAGAGCTCATGCACGAAGAATACGCCAGCTCGCTTCCGCCCTCAAATAGGGCTTCGAGGCGAGAGTTGCTGACGGCACGCTGACGGCAATGCGGCACTGTCCGTGAATCAAACCTTTCGCAATGTTCTTCGAATACATTTTGGACACTGGCATAACTCCATGACCAACGCCCAGAACCCTCTGTTATCAGACGAATTCCGGATTCCGTTCCACGAGATCCGTGCGGAACACGTGGAACCGGGCATCCGGCAGGCCCTGGAAGAGGCACAAGCCGAGATCGACGCGATTTCGGACGGCACGTCTCCGCCCACGTGGGCGAATACCATCGCACGCATGGACGCGATGAGTGAGGTGCTGGGCGAACGATTCACTCCGGCGAGTCACCTGGTCACAGTCTGCGAGTCTCCCGAGCTCCGGGAAGCGTTCGGCGTTGTACTCCCGGAAATCTCGGCGTTCTGGTCGGCACTACCGTTGAACGCGGCCCTGTGGAAGCGTGTGAAGAGGTATGCAGAGACGGACGAGGCCGCGGCACTGACCGGCCTGCGCCGCCGACATCTAGACAAGACGATCAACGAGTTCAAACGCGCGGGAGCGGACCTGAATCCCGACGCGAAGGAAGAACTTCAGGCCTTACGGGTCGAACTCGTCCAACTCCAACAGAAGTTCAGCGAGAACGTCCTAGATGCCACCGCCGAGTACGAACTCGAGGTGAGTGACGAACGCCGACTCGGGGGTGTTCCCGAGGCCGCAATCAAGCGAGCGAAGGCCAAGGCGAACGAGGAAGGGCTCGATGGCTGGCTCGTCACGTTGGACTACCCTTCAGTCGAACCCGTGCTCAAGTACGCCAACGACCGCGAACTCCGGCAGGAGGTGTATCTCGCTTACGTGACTCGCTGCCGGGACGGTGAGTTCGACAATCGCCCGTTGCTCGCCCGGATCCTGCGACTACGCGACCAGATCGCCAGCATCCTGGGATACGATCGCTTCCCCGATTTCGTTCTCGAGGACCGCATGGCCCGATCCGGGGCACGCGCGACCGAGTTCGAGCGTGATCTCCTAGAACGCACTGAGCCCTATTGGCGTCGCGATGTGGAGCAACTGCGCGCATACGCGTCCGAGCTCGGCATGGATGATTTCGAGCCATGGGACGCATCATTCGTGATGGAGTCCCTCCGAAAGAAACGCTACGACATCGATGACGAAGCGCTGCGGCCCTATTTCCCACTGCCTCAGGTGTTGGCGGGGATGTTCGAGATCGTGCGCCGGACATTCGGCTTCCGAATCGAACAGAAGGAAATTGAAGAGGTGTGGCACCCTGAGGTCGCCTACTACGAGATCTTCGACGAAGACGACGTACACGTCGGCGCTTTCTATACGGACTGGTTCCCGCGCAAAGAGAAGCGCCAAGGGGCCTGGATGAACAACTTCGTAACGGGCGGGCCGGTGGATGGCGGATTCAACCCCCATCTCGGCGTGATGTGCGGCAACTTCACGCCTCCAGATGGGGACGCCCCGGCCCTACTCTCGCACCGCGAGGTCGAAACAACCTTCCACGAGTTCGGACATCTCCTTCATCACTGCACATCCAAGGTCGACATCCCATCCCGTGCCGGAATTCATGTTGCTTGGGATTGGGTGGAACTCCCGAGTCAGCTGATGGAGAATTGGACGTGGGAACGCGACGCGCTGGACCTCTTCGCGAGACATCACGAGTCGGGAGAACCGGTCCCCGAGGAGCTATTCGGTCGAATGGTCGCCGCGCGGCAGTACATGGGCGGATGGGCCCAGATGCGACAGATCTCGTTCGGGACCGTGGACCTCGCATTACATGACGAGCTCGCGCCCCTACTGTGCGAAGCAGCCGTAAACGGCACACCCGACGAAATCGATGACAGACAGGGCGACCAAGTCATGGCGTTCGGTCAGGCTCGCTTCGAGCGCTTCGCGGCGGAGCCCCACTGGGCACAACACCACGGCCTGACTTCGTTCACACACGTGTTCTCAGGCGGATACGCGTCGGGCTACTACAGCTACCTCTGGTCAGAAGTACTCGATGCCGATGTGTTCACACGATTCCAGAACGAAGGCATTTTTAATCCCGACACCGGACGAAGCTACGTGGCTTCAATCCTCAGTCGGGGGGACTCGGAAGATCCTGAGTCCCTCTTCGAAGAATTCATGGGACGGGGTCCGGACCCGGAAGCCCTCCTTGCACGGAACCTCGGTCCCGCGCCCGCTTAGTAGGTAGTATGATGACCGCCGGGATTCGCAGCCCAACCGCAGAGCACACATGAAAAGATTGGCGTTACTCGCCGCCCTCGGTGGCATCGCCCTCGGCACCGCCGCGTGCGAGAGCAAAGGGATCGCCTACGGCGATCAGAACAGCATCATCGCGGTCATGAGCCCTGAGTTGTGGGATGAAGTGTCCGAGGACGTATACGGTGCGCTCGAGACCACCATCCGCACCGTTCGTGACGAGAAGATGTTTACGGTCACGTACCAAAGCCCCGTAGATGAGCACTGGAGTGACCTACGTCGCTTCAATCAGATCCTGCTGGTGGGTCCGGCGAGCGACATTCGCGTGGCCGAGGCGCTCGATAAAACGAAGGAGTCCATTACGACCCCGGGCGTCCACTTGATCGGGGAAATCTGGTCGCGCGACCAAGTCGTGACGCTGGTGCTCCTACCGGAAGGAGGCGGCGCGGACGATCTGCGAATGCACCTTGGCGGCATCCACGACATGATGGACGAGCGCTACCGCCATTGGGTGGCCAACCGGATGTACATCTCGGGAGTCGATTCGGCACTCGCGGACACCTTGTACACAGAAGCAGGCTTCCAATTGTTACTGCCAGAGGTATACCGTTGGGCTCAGCGGGATTCCGTCTTCATCTTCCGGAACGATCAGCCCGACCCGTCTGAGCTCATCCGGCAAATCGCCGTGACGTGGCGCACGCCAATCCCCGCGGAGATGCAAGTTGAAGGCATCGTCGCGTGGCGGGACGAAGTTTCCGAGGGGTATTACTCCGAACCCCAAGTGACCGTCCTGGACAATGCAGAGGCGGGTCCGTTCGACTTCCGAGGGTGGTTCGCCTACCAGGTGCACGCCGAGTGGCAGAACCCACCGGACCGCGGCTGGCCAGCGGCCGGAGCTCTCGTTTCGCGCGCCGTGATCTGCGAGGGGCAGAACCGTATGTACCTCGTCGACGGGTGGATTTACGCCCCGGCCAAAGAGAAGTACGAGTATATGATCCAGCTTGAGACGATCTTGAACACGTTTCGTTGTGGGACGGCCTAACCCAAGATTCTCTCTTGTCGCTCTTTCCTAGCGCGGCAGCGGGATGCAACGCCCGGGGAAACGCATCATGCGTCTCCCGACTCTCCCACTGTTCGCACTTTGCCTTGCGGCTGCCCTTGGGTTGGCATCTCCGGCCTGCGCCCAACCACGCGCTATCCAGCACGGGGGCGTCACCCAAGCAGTGAACACGACTGATATCACGCTCGAGTATGACCGCCCGGTCCTCAGAGGTCGATCCGTGTTCGGGGATCTTCTGGACTACGACGTAGTGTGGACGCCCGGAGCGAACCGGGCTACGTGGATCGAGTTCAGTGAGCCGGTGACAGTCCAAGGGGCTTCTTTGGAAGCGGGCCGTTACGGGATCTGATCCGTCCCTGACGACGAAATGGCCCAGCGGCTCAACGGGATGGGCATGTTCCACATCGAGATGTTCGCCGGCCTACCGGGCACTCGATCAGAATTAATCTGACAGCGCAGGAGGGAGAACGGGTATTACACGCACCTCGGCCGCCAACGGAACGTGATCTTCACGCGCGACTCAGAACCCAATGGAGACGCCATGACCCTTGGGCTCTTTGGCGTCCTCGCACTGCCGGCGAATGGTGTAGATCAAAGCACGAACACCTCCGCCATTCGAGGTACGGTACGCACGTCCTGGCGCAGGCTGCCGGCGACACAAACCGTCGGCTTCCCAACATAAAGGGGTGAAAGCCCGCGCCTTTCCTCGACGGCATTTCTGGCCGACTGGCGCCGACCCTCAACCCAGCTAGAATGAGGCTCCCACAGGCCTAAGTACCCATTCGTCCGCGGCGCACGTGAGCTTCGTTCACCTCCATACTCACTCCGAATTTTCGCTCCTCGACGGAGCGAACCGCATCACGGACCTGGTGCACAAGGCCAAAGAACACGAGATGCCTGGCCTCGCTCTCACGGACCACGGGTGCATGTTCGGCGCATGGGCCTTCCACAAAGCCGCCCGGAAAGAGGGCATCAAACCCATCGTCGGCATGGAGGCCTACGTCGCCCCGGGAGACCGCCGCGACCGATCGCGCTCGGGGAAGGGTGATCGCGCCTACTACCACCTCGTGCTTTTAGCGCGGGACCGTGTAGGGTACCAGAACCTCATCAAGCTGTCGTCGATCGGGTATACGGAGGGCTTCTACCACAAGCCTCGTGTCGATCGGGAAGTGCTCGCGAAGCACCAAGAAGGGATCATCGTCTCTTCCGCGTGTATGGCGGGTGAGGTCGCCCGGCACCTGACGGCAGACAACTACCAGGGCGCCCGCGAGGCCGCCGAGTGGTATGCGAACCTGTTCGACGGTCGCTACTACCTGGAGGTGCAGGCACACGACACGCCAGGCCAGGCGGAACTGAACGCGAACATCTTCAAACTCGGTAAGGACCTCGGTCTGCCCGTGGTCGCGACGAACGACTCACACTTCCTGAAACCGGAAGACCACGAAGCGCACGACATCCTTCTGTGCATCGGGCTCGGTAAGGACCGGGACGACCCGAACCGCATGAAGTACGACGAGGGGTTGTACTTCAAAAGCGCGGAAGAGATGGCTTCGCGCTTCCCGGAAAACCCCGAGGTCATCGAGAACACGCTGGCCATCGCGGACGCAGTCGATCTCACGTTCGAGAAGAAGTACCACCTGCCCGAGTTCCCGCTCCCTGAGACACATACGGACGAGAACGACTACCTGGAATTCTTAACACTCGAGGGCACGAAGGAGCGCTACGGCGATCCTCTCCCCGAGGTGGTGCAGGAACGTTTCGACTACGAAATGGGCGTCATCAAGGGCACAGGGTACGCCGGGTACTTCCTGATCACTCAGGACTTCATCCGCTGGGCTCGGGACAACGACATCCCTGTCGGTCCGGGACGTGGGTCTGCAGCTGGCTCGCTCGTGGCGTACGCGCTGGGCATTACGAACCTGGACCCCATCGCATTCGATCTCCTGTTTGAGCGCTTCTTGAATCCTGAACGCGTCTCGATGCCGGATATCGACATCGATTTCTGCTATGAGCGGCGCGCGGAAGTCATCGAGTACACGCGCGACAAGTACGGCAAGGACGCGGTCGGCCAGATCATCACGTTCGGGACTATGAAGTCTCGGGCAGTGATCCGTGACGTCGGTCGGGCGCTCGGATTCGAGCCGTCCGAGACCGACAAGATCGCCAAGCTGATTCCCAACGCGCCTGGACAAGCCTTCACAGTCCAAGAAGCCGTGGACGGGCTCAAAGAGGTGAAGCAGTACTACAATCTCGACGAGCGGCACAAACAGCTCTTCGACTACTCGATCACGCTCGAAGGCCTCTCCCGTCACACTTCGGTTCACGCCGCCGGTGTGGTGATCGCCCCCGGCCCCATCGACGACTACGTACCTGTCAGCGTCCAGACCGGAAAGAACGGGAACGGCGAAGACGCGATGGTCGTCACCCAGTACGACATGAACTGCCTCGACGAGGCGGGCATGCTCAAGATGGACTTCTTGGGCCTCAAGACCCTCACCGTGATCTACGACGCGGTGGCGATGGTGAAGGAGCAGTGCGGCGCACTCACGAATCCGGACACGGGTGAGTCGTACGAGACGATGGATGACGTCCCATTGGACGACCCGGCGGTCTACAAGATGATCGCGCGGGGCGGCACCTCGGGAATCTTCCAGTTCGAGTCCACGCTTGCAAACGACAAGCTCCGCGCCATGCGCTGCGACCGGTTTGAGGACCTGATCGCGACGAACGCGCTCATCCGCCCAGGTCCGCTCGACTCCGGCATGACGGACGTCTACATCGACCGAAAGTTGGGGCGGAAAGAGGTCTCGTACCCGCATCCGGATCTCGAAGAGGTCCTGAAGCCGACGTACGGCGTGATCGTGTACCAGGAACAGGTCATGCGCATCGCGTCCGTGCTCGCCGGCTTCACGCTTGGTGAAGCGGATGTGCTACGGAAGGCAGTGGGAAAAAAGGACGCCGCGCTCATCAAGAAGGAGCTCGGCAAATTCCTCGAGCGCTCCATGGCGAACGGAGTCGACAAACGGACTGCGGAAGAACTCGCGGACCAAATCGAGACCTTCGGTCGGTACGGCTTCAATCGATCCCATGCGGCCGCGTACTCGCTGATTTCGTACCACACCGCTTGGCTGAAGACCCACTATCCGGCGCAGTTCATGGCCGGACTGCTCTCCTCCGTGCTCGACAACACGGACAGTGTGGTGAAGTACATCGGGGCCTGCCGAGACCTCCCCCGATTCGTCCCGAAGGTGGAAGACTCCCTCGAGGTACTCCCCCCGGATGTGAACGAATCCGCGTGGAAGTTCGCCGTGACACCCAAGGGCAAGATCCGATTCGGTATGGGTGCGGTCCGCGGGGTCGGACACAGCGCGGTCAGTTCGGTCCTCGATGCACGCAAGGACGGACCCTTCACCACGCTCTTCGACTTCCTGGATCGCATCGACATTCGGGCGCTCAACAAACGCGCGTGTGAGGCTCTCGTTGCAGCTGGAGCCCTGGACGCTTTCGGACATCGTTCTGCCCTGCTCGCGGGGCTCGACGCCGCCTACGGAGAGGTCCAGGCTCGCCAGGCAGAGATCGAGGCCGGTCAGGCGTCGCTCTTTGGCGGGGGGTCCGACCTTCCCCAGAAGGCCCCGCCGCTTCCGAACGTGCCAGAGTGGTCGGAGCCCGAACGACTGAAGCGGGAAAAGGCCGCACTTGGCTTCTTCATTTCCGGTCACCCTCTCGACCGATACCGCGAAGTGGTGCGCGCCTTCGAGCCCGTGGCGACCGAAAACCTTGGAGACCGACCCGGCCAAGCCGTCGATCTACCGTGTGTCGTGACTTCTGTGCAGCGGCAGATCTCTCGAAAAGACAACTCCGAGTGGGGCAAGGTCATCGTCGAGGACTTCACGGGCACGGCGACAGTGCTCGCATTCCGTGACACCTGGCAGAAATACAAGGACGTGCTCGCTCAAGACGAGGTCGTTCTTCTGTCGGGCAAGGTCAGCGGGCGGGAGCGGGACGAGGAAGATCCGCCGGTGTTCTTGGATGCCGCACGGCCGTTGGAAGAGGTCACCAGTGGTGGCGAGCTTGCGCTTCAGATCGAACTAGAGCTCGGCTCCGACGTCGACTCCGCGGTCTTCGAGCGCGCCAAGGTTGTCATGGCGGAACACCCGGGTCCCTCACCTGTCTGGTTCCAGATCGGCTCCGACAACGGCGACCGTGCGCCGCGAATGCGCTCTCGCTCGCTGAAAGTGACACCCGACAATGAGACGCTCGACGAGCTTCAGAAGCTGTTCGGGCGCGGGAACGTGCGCTTGGTACGTGCTGTGATCCCGGCAGTCGACACCTCCCAATCGGACCGCCGCGAGTTCTGGCGGAACAAGCAGCAGTCGGGCTAGCGGGAACTGTCTTCCCCTCCCCACAAATCCCTGTGAAACTAGTTACCCAGCCATTCCGGTGACCTGACGCGGGTCGCCCAACTCAGCGAAAGACCATGACGAAGGCCCAGATCCTCAGCGCGCTCGGCATCGAAGACTCCAACCTCGGCGGCTACCACGGCGAATGGATGGGGTCAGGGGCCGTTCTCGACGTCACGAGCCCCATCGACGGCGAGCGTATTGCCAGCGTCACTCAGGTCACCGAAGCGGAGTACGACGCCATCGTGGATCGTGCGCAGGCTGCCTTCCTCGTGTGGAGAAAGGTCCCGGCGCCGCATCGTGGCGAGGTCATTCGTCAGCTCGGCAACAAGCTGCGCGAGAAGAAAGAGGCACTCGGCGCGCTGGTCACGCTCGAGATGGGCAAGATCAAAGCCGAGGGTGAGGGCGAGGTCCAAGAGATGATCGACATCTGCGATTTCGCCGTGGGATTGTCGCGTCAGCTCTACGGCCTGACGCTCGCAAGCGAGCGCCAGGACCACCATATGCGGGAGCAGTGGCACCCCATGGGTGTGGTGGGTGTCATCAGCGCCTTCAACTTCCCTGTCGCGGTGTGGAGCTGGAACGCGGCACTCGCCGCGGTCTGCGGTGACGCCACTCTATGGAAGCCGTCCGAGCGCACCCCGCTCACAGCGGTCGCCGTCACGAAGATCGTCGCCGAAGTATGTGCCGAAAACGATGTGGATCCAGCGGTATTCGCTCTGGCTGTGGGTGACGGTCCGAGCATCGGTGAGCGGCTCCTCAACGACACCCGCATTCCATTGGTGTCCGCGACGGGATCCTGCCGCATGGGCCGGCGCGTCGCGGAAGTCGTCGGAAAGCGACTGGGTAAGTCTCTGCTCGAACTCGGCGGCAACAACGCCATCATCGTCACGCCACACGCCAACATGGACATCGCGCTGCCGGGCATCGTATTCGGCTCGGTCGGCACCGCGGGCCAGCGCTGCACGAGCACGCGGCGAATCATCGTGCACCGCTCCGTGAAGGAAGAGCTCGTAAGCCGGCTCGTGAACGCCTATAAGGGTGTGAAGATCGGCGACCCGCTCGACCCCGACACACTCATGGGTCCGCTCTTGAACGAGCACACGGTCGCGGCGTTCAAGGCGGCACAAGAAAAGGTCGTCGCCGAGGGTGGTGAAATCCTCTGCGGCGGTGAGGTCCTCGAGGGCGACGCGTATCCGGGCGGCCGGTACGTGGCCCCGTGCATCGCATCTGCCGAGAACCACTACCAAATCGTTCAGGACGAAACGTTCGCACCCATTCTGTACATCATCGAGTACGGTTCGGCAGACGCGACCCCGGCGGAGGCCATCGGCGAGCTCGAAGAGGCGCTCCAGATCCACAACGACGTTCCGCAGGGCCTTTCCTCTTCGATCTTCACGGACCACATGCGGGAAGCCGAGTACTTCCTCTCGCACCGCGGCTCCGACTGTGGCATCGCCAACGTGAACATCGGGACATCCGGGGCCGAGATCGGCGGCGCCTTTGGTGGCGAGAAGGAAACCGGTGGGGGTCGGGAATCGGGATCCGACGCTTGGAAGGCCTACATGCGCCGGCAGACCAACACGGTGAATTGGAGTACAGAGCTGCCGTTGGCTCAGGGCATTTCGTTCGACGTAGGCTGACGACCGACTCACCCCGCCGACCCCGCCGCCATCATGGCTGAGACACAGTTCAGCGTCCCCCAAGGGGACTTCGACTTGATCCGATACCCACCCACGCGAGACCCGAACCTGCGCGCTTGGGATGCCGCCGACGAGCTTCTCTTGTCCCACCTGGATGAGGTCATGCGCGAGCGGCCGATCGCAAAGGTGTTGATCGTCAACGATAGTTTTGGAGCCCTCACGGTAGCGGTCTCCGCCGCGACCAAAACGCAAGAAGCCGCCCAAGTGCGATTCGTATCGGACTCGCACGTGGCGTGGATCGCAACACGCCAGAATCTGGACCGCAATGCAATCGACCCGATCCAGGACGTCCACATGGGCGGGGCGGATGCGGTCCTCATCAAGATCCCAAAGACGCTCGCGCTCCTCGAGGCTCAACTGGTTCAGCTCCGAGACTCGTTGCAGTCCACTACAGTCATCGTGGCCGCGGGCATGACGCGCGACATCCACTCATCCACCCTGGAGCTGTTCGAGCAGATCCTCGGACCGACCCGTACATCACTGGCCAAGAAGAAGGCCCGATTGATCTTCACGGAGCTCGACGCTGCGCTGTCCCCGACGGCTCCAGAGCCGAGCATCGTCCCGCTCGACAGTCCGAAGATCGAGTTAGTCAACCACGCGGGCGTCTTCTCTGCGAAGCGCCTCGACAGCGGCACACGCCTCCTTCTGGAGAACCTTCCCGCTACCGCGGATGGTCCAAGCGTGATCGACCTAGGGTGCGGAAATGGCGTGCTCGGCGTGGCGGTGGCCCTCGCAGACTCGACCGCCGAGGTCACCTTCGTCGACGAATCCCACCTCGCGATGCGTTCTGCTGAGGACACGTTCCGGCGCGCCTTCCAGGGCCGGGAAGCCGGGTCGTACTCCAAGCCCACATTCCGCGTCGGTGACTGTCTGGACGGGCTCCCTGGTGACTCCGCCGACCTCATCGTGTGCAACCCGCCCTTCCATCAGGGTCGAGTGCAAGGAGACGATGTCGCGTGGAAGATGTTCACCGGGGCGAAGCGAGTGCTCGCACCGGGTGGTGAACTCTGGGTCGTCGGGAACCGCCACCTGGAGTACTTCGACAAGCTGAAACGCGCGTTCGGAAACAGTCAGGTCATGGCGAGCACGTCGAAGTTCCTCGTAATCCGTGCGGTGGTTAGCGCTTAAGCACCTGAAGGCTCGTCCGGGATCACCCGATCCAAGGGAGGAAAGAGCCGGACAGAATCACCGTTCTCGAACGTCCAGGACTCCGCACCCCGCACGAGGACAAAACGATCGCCCGCCCGCGCGCCCGATCTCTACTTGAGTCACGAGATCTGTATCTAAATGCAACCAGGCGCTTGTTACGCCATTCCGTGATCTGCCGGCTCAGATGGACACGCACGCCGGGGCTCGGGGCGACGGAGCAAGCGAAGTCTGTGTGCGATACCGGGGCCGCTCACTGCGACCGCGGCGCGAACGGCTATTCTTCTGACTCGGATCTTCACTGTTTGTCATCAGGCCGCCACCGCTCTGCGAGAGCGGCGCCGATCGAGAGCATCGCATGTCCAGACAATTCATAGAGCTTCGAGGGAGGCTGCGCGCGGTGTCCCCCGTAATGACGGCCCTTGTGGTCGGAGTCCTCGTCGTCGGAGCCGGCTGTTCGGATGGCGGTGGCAACTCGGGTGGAGCCCCACAGGAGGAGGCAGCCGAGGAGGTCTCGGCGCTGCTTGTAGCTCACCGGGGCGCGTCCGCTTACGCACCAGAGCACACGCTCGCCGCCTATGAGCTGGCCATCGATCAGGGTGCGGATTACGTCGAGCCGGATCTTCAGATTACTCGCGATGGCGTGCTCATTGCCTTGCATGACCTGACGCTGAACCGGACCACCGACGTCGAGCTCGTCTTCCCGGACCGCTTCCGGGTGGACACGGTTCGGGGTGAGTCGGTACACAGGTGGTACGCAAACGATTTCGATCTCGAGGAAATCCTGCGGCTCGACGCGGGGGCCTGGTTTGGAGAGGAGTTCGCCGGGGCTCGGGTGCCCCTGTTCTCGGAAGTAATCGACGTCGTGCGGGGACGGGCGGGGATCTTCGCGGAGACGAAGGCCCCGGAGGTCTATGGCGATCGGGGGTTCGACATGGAGCGGTTGGTGTTGCTTGAGCTGAGCCAGCACGGCCTGGATCGTCCAGGAGCGGACCCGGACACCCCTATAGTGATCCAGTCGTTCAGTGCGGCGAGTCTCCGGATCCTGCGAGACGAGCTCGGCACAGAGCTGCCGCTGACCTACCTGATCTCCGGGCCCGATGCCGAGGACTGGCTGTCAGCCGAGGGGCTGATTCGGGTGAGAGCCTTCGCCACCGGAATCGCGCCGACGAAGAGCCTCCTCGTGGACCGACCCGAGGTGGTGGCGCGGGCGCACGATGCGGGTCTGACCGTGATCCCCTGGACATTCGGCGCTTCCAGGACCGATCAGTTCGACTCACTCCGGGAGGAGATGGCCCGATTCCTGGTCGATCTGGGGGTGGACGGACTGATCACGAACAACCCGGACCTCTTTCCGAGATAAGCTGCGGCCGGTGGCCCATCACTGAAGGGCCACGACGGGTACGCCACACTAGCTACAGGGCATCCCTCGCATGATCAGGGCGCCGCTCGTGACGCCCCTCCTGATTGCCCTCACGATCGCCTGCCTGTTCCAAGCGGGCAGCAGGTTCGATCGGAAGAGCGCCTACGCCCGGCACGTGGAGTCAGGGTTCGTCCGGACGATGACCGCCGATCCTGATCGCCTGCCACACCCTGCTCTAGGCAACCTCCCTACCCGGATCATCCGGCCCCACCGAGGGCAGAGTACGCCAGAGCGGCGACAACTCCGCCGACGATCGGCCCCAGCACCGGGATCCAGGCATAGCCCCAGTCGCTATCCCGCTTCCCACCCGGCATGGGTAGGATCGCGTGCATCAGTCTCGGGCTCAGGTCCCTCGCCGGGTTGATGGCGTACCCCGTCGTTCCTCCCAGCGCCAGGCCGATCGCCAGCACCAGCAATCCCACGGGGAGAGCGTCGACCGCACCAAGCGCCCCAGCGGTCCCAGTCGACCCGACCAGATCCGGCGCAACCATGTAGAGCACCCCGAAGACCAGGACGAAGGTGCCGATGACCTCGGAGATAAAGTTGGCTCGGGTCTTCCGGATCGCCGGACCAGTGCAGAACACGGCCAGCTTCGCATCCAGATCGTCCGTCGCCGCGAAGTGTGGATGGTAGTGAGCCCACACTAGGAATGCTCCGAACGCGCCGCCGAGGAACTGGGCCGCGAAGTAGCTGGGGACGGAGGCCCACGGAAAGCTGCCCGCGACGGCGAGTCCTACAGTGACGGCTGGGTTGATGTGGGCACCACTGAATGCGGCGACACAAAAGACCGCTACGAACACAGCCATCCCCCAGCCCCACGTGATCACAAGCCACCCGGAATCCGACCCCTTCGTGCCCTTGAGAAGGACATTGGCAACCACGCCGTCGCCCAGAAGAATCAGGAGTGCCGTGCCCACGAACTCAGCCAAGAACGGTGTCATGAATCTTCTCCCGGAGAAGTAGTGATGAGATAGCCTAACGCCAACTCGGTGTATGCCTCTACCTGCGCCTCGATCCAGATCTCGTCCCGGGCGAGCTCCTCCGCCAGGAGCGCCGCCACACCCGCTGCCATCTCGATGCTCGCGCGCGCATCGAGGAGGAGCATTCGCGTCCTGCGCGACAGTACGTCCTCGACCGTACGCGCCGCTTCGTGCCGGACCGCCCACACCACCTGACCGGCGACGACGGAATGATCGGGGTGGAGGGGCACCGAATACCGCGCGTCCTCCCGGATCAAGGCCTGGAGGTCGGGTGCGTCGGACCCATACTCCGCCAGAACACCGAAGGACTCGGCGTTTCGGTAGTGCCCATGGATGGGGAGCGTCGCGGTCACACAATCGCGGTCTTCAAGGTCTGCAATCGTAGCAGCCTGATCGATCGTGTCCTCCGCCATCTTCCGATAGGTCGTCCACTTTCCACCCGTGATCGTGACGAGCCCGGAAGGAGCGATATGGAGCGCATGGTCACGGGAGATGGAAGCGGTGTCACCATCATCGCCGGCACGCACGAGGGACCGAAGGCCCGCGAAGACACTGAGTACGTCCTCGGCCTTCGGATCGCGCGTCAGGTATCGCGCCGTGTGCTCAAGCAGGAACCGAACCTCCTCTTTGAGGGGTCGAGGCTCGAGCTCGGCATCATGGACGGGTGTATCCGTGGTGCCCACGATGACTCGGTCATGCCAGGGGACCGCGAAGAGCACGCGCCCGTCGTCCGTTTTCGGGACCATGATGGCGGAATCCCCCGGGAGGAACGATCGGTCCAGGACCAGGTGGACCCCCTGACTGGGGGTGACCATCGGCCTCACCGAGGGATCGTCCATCCGCCGAATCTGGTCGGTGAACACCCCGGTCGCATTGATCACAGCCTTCGCCCGGATCTCGTAGCTCCGCCCCGTCTCCTGGTCCTCTGCCCGCACACCCCGGACCTCACCATCTTCCCGAACGAGGTCCGTGACGCACAGGTAGTTCAGCAGCACCCCATCCTGTTCGGCCGCAGTCTGGGCCAAGTTCACCGCCAAACGCGCATCATCGAACTGGCCGTCGTAATAGATCACCCCTCCATCCAGGCCTTCCGGCTCGATCGTGGGGATCCGCTCGAGGGTCTCTTCGACTGAGAGATGTCTGGACCGCCCGAACCCCGATCGCCCCGCGAGGAGATCGTACATCTTCAGCCCGATGCCGTAGTACGGACCCTCCCACCAGGTGTAGTTGGGAACCACGAACGGGAGGTCATGCACCAGGTGGGGCGCGTTCCGAAGAAGTATGCCCCGCTCCTTCAGCGCCTCGAGGACGAGGGCGACGTTCCCCTGGCGCAGGTAACGGACTCCTCCGTGCACGAGCTTCGTGGAACGGCTCGACGTGCCCTTTGCGAAGTCGTGCTGTTCCAGAAGCAGAGTCCGGTATCCCCGGGACGAGGCATCGACGGCACATCCGAGCCCGGTGGCGCCCCCTCCGATGATGACGAAGTCCCAGGGACCGATCTGGTCCTCCAGAGCCTGCAGCATCGCCTCTCGGCGGATCGTCATCCGTGCGCTCTCAACTCTCCCATCCCTTCGACCGCTCGAGAGCGCGGCGCCAATCCGACCTCAGCACATCGACGGCCTCGGAAGCCATCTCCGGAGCAAACCTCCGGTTCGCTTTCCACTGTTGGGCCACCTCCGCTTGATCGGTCCAGAACCCTACGGCCAGTCCGGCCAGGTATGCCGCGCCGAGCGCAGTAGTCTCGAGGATCTCCGGCCGCACGGTCAGCGCCTGCAAGACGTCGGACTGGAACTGCAGCAGGAAGTCGTTCTGTGCGGCCCCCCCATCCACTCGAAGCTCCTTAATTTCGATGCCGGAATCGGCTTCCATGGCCTCGAGGACATCCGCGACCTGATAGGCGATGCTCTCGAGAGCCGCCCGAGCGAAGTGCCCGGCCGTCGTTCCTCGAGTGATACCCACGATCATCCCCCGTGCATACGGGTCCCAGTGGGGAGCGCCCAGCCCCGCGAATGCCGGAACCATGTAGACGCCGCCATTGTCGTCCACAGTGTGTGAAAGAGCTTCGACTTCAGGTGCATTCCGGATTAGGTGCAGCCCATCCCTGAGCCATTGGACCACCGCCCCCGCGACAAAGACGCTGCCTTCGAGTGCATACTCGGTCTTCCCGTCGATGCGCCACGCGACGGTCGTCAGGAGGTTGTTCTTCGAAGGCACGGCCTCGGTGCCGGTATTCAGCAGCATGAAACACCCAGTCCCGTAGGTATTCTTGACCATGCCCGGCTCCGTGCACTGCTGGCCGAAGAGCGCCGCCTGCTGGTCTCCGGCAATCCCGGAGATGGGAATGGGGTGCGAGAACAGCTCGACCGACGTCTCCCCATAGACCTCGCTGGATGACCGTACCTCCGGCAGCATGCTGCGCGGGACATCTAGGAGGCCGAGCAGCTCGTCGTCCCAGTCCCCCGAGTGGATATCGTACATCAGGGTGCGGCTGGCGTTTGTCGCGTCGGTGATGTGCAGGCCGCCGTCGGTCAACTTCCAGACGAGCCAGCTGTCGATCGTGCCGAAGCACAGCTCCCCGGCTTCCGCTCTGACCCGTGCGCCGTCCACGTTCTCGAGGATCCAGTTGACCTTCGTCCCCGAGAAGTACGAATCCAGAACCAGTCCCGTCTTCTCTCGGAAGGTCGACTCATGCCCCTCCTCCCGGAGTTGGTCACAGAAGCCCGCCGTGCGCCGGTCCTGCCAGACGATGGCGTTGTGGATCGGTCGCCCCGACGCCCGCTCCCAGACCACTGTGGTCTCGCGTTGGTTCGCGATGCCGATTGCGGCGAGTTCCCGGGGAGTCAGCCCCGCACGGGAAATGGCCTCGGAAGCGACCCCGATCTGAGAAGACCAGATCTCATCCGGATCGTGCTCAACCCACCCCGGTCGCGGGAAAATCTGTTCGAACTCCTTCTGGGCGACCGCGACGATGCCCCCATCGTGGTCGAAGACGATGGCGCGCGAACTGGTCGTGCCCTGATCGAGTGCGAGTATGTATTTCATGGAGCGACGGCCTCAATGTCCGCCGGATCGAATCATGTTCTCAGTGACGAACCCGATATTGGTCCGCTTTGATACCGTATCGAAGAACAGAAACACCTTCTCCATGTTCTCCGCCCCCCGCCGGATCCAGAACTCGTGGTCAACCCCGGGCACCTCAATGTAGAGGTGCTGAGCCCCGACGGATTGGAGCCACATCACACTGCGACGCGACCCAGCCGCCGAGACGATCGAGTCGAACTCCCCGTGCATGATCAACATGGGGAGCCCCCTGAATCGCTCAGCACTCTCCGCATCCCGGATGCCGCCGGCACCGGCCAGAGGAACGAGACCAGCCCATATATTGCTGTACTTGCCACCGAGGTGGTATGTCCCACCGCCGCCCATTGAGTGGCCCATCAGATAGATGCGATCATCGTCGATCGAAAAATTGTCCCGGATGACCGCGAGAACGGTCATGGCGTCGATCTCGGACAGTTCCCCGGACCTATACCTGACTTCGCCTCCCGGCTTCACGCGAGCGGTCTCGACCGGATTTCCTGCCCTAGCCCCCCATCCACCGGAGACACTGTAACCCATCGGAGCCACGACGATGAACCCATGGCGCTCGGCGAGATCCGTCGTGCCATCGAACAGAATTTGCATCAACGGCGTGATGTTCAGGCCGTGAAGGTCGACCACAAGGGGTGTGGGTGTACTCGGATCGTACGTCGACGGGATGAAGAGGGTGTATGGCATCTCCGCGTTCGCTTCATCGAGGAAGTAGGTGCACTCGAGGATGCGGTGCTGCGAAGCAGTGAGGGGCGGTTGCGCCGATCGAGGGATCCCACGGAACCCCTGTGAGATGTCGGGAAATGCAATTCCCGGGAGTGCGGTCCCGTCGTGCTGGACATTCGCAGTCCCCGCGCTCGCGTCGGCATTTGCCTGCGTGACCGGCATGCAGGACTGATTCGGAGCGGCCAGCGCTCCGCTGGACGACGCCTGCGCCGCCCCCGTACCCGGGAGGAGGAGCATTCCTGCCGCGATCAGCGGCCACCCGCACTTCACCATCCCGTCCTCCCTCGAAATCACACCACTCGATGCCGTCCCCACAGGCTGCCGAGGATCACGCGTGCACCATAGACGCAGGTATGGGGGTGCGCAAGCGCACCAAGAGGGACGGCTCCGGCCCTGGTTTCGCGTGCCGGAACGGGGATGGTGAAGGGGCGGAGGGACTCCTAGAAAGCAGCCGCCATTCGGTCGAAAATGCTGGTCCAACCGTCCGAATGGCTGTCGCGGAGCCCGTCGGCACCGAATCCCTCGTGCGTCAGGGTTATCTCGGTCTCCTCGCCCCGGTCCTCGAACGCGATGGCCACCTGCGCTTCGCCCCCTGAGTGGACTGCGTTGTATTCCCAATTCCAGCTGTAGACGAGCCTCTTCGACGAACGGCAGCCGCAACAAGAACAACCCTCTCACGATGATCACGCTCACGAAGCCCATCGAGCGGAAGCTTGAGCACTTCCTCAGCAGGGGATGGCAGGGCCGCGGGAAGCACATCGAAGAACGAGGAGAACGTAGCCAAGCTAGTCATCGCTCCGGATCCCCCTTGCGCCGGAACCGGACGGGCTGAACGCTGTGACTCACCTGAAGCAACTGATTCCCGGAGTACTGAACATGAAGAGCCGGACCCTCCTGCCCTCAGCGCTCGCCGCGGTACTCGTCCTTTCCTTCCAGCCGGTCGACGCCCAAGAGCGACGCCTTGGCTGGATCGAATTCGACAATTCGGGGACGGAGGCCGCTCAAAAGTCGTTCCTCCAGGCGACGCTTCTCTTGCACTCCTTCGAGTTCGAGGACGCAGCCATCGAATTTCGAGCCGCCCAGAACGCTGATCCGGATTTCGCATTGGCGTACTGGGGTGAAGCGATGACCTACAACCATCCGTTGTGGCAGCAGCAGGACCGAGCGGCCGCGATGGCCACGCTCGACCGATACGCGCCGAGTCCGGCTGCCCGTCAGGCGAAAGCGCCGTCACCTCGAGAGGCTCAATACCTCGCCGCGATCGATGTGCTGTACGGAGACGGCGACAAAGGGACGAGAGATCGGGCCTATATGAACGCGATGGGCCGCTTGGCAGACGCTCATCCAGAAGACCTCGAAGCCCGAGTCTTCTACTCGCTCGCCATCCTGGGGAGTACCGACGGCGAGCGCGACTTCGCGACCTACATGCGCGCCGCCGCACAGGCACTTCGGGTCTCCGAAGCGAACCCACAACACCCTGGGGCCGTCCATTACACAATCCACTCGTTCGATGATCCGGTGCATGCTCCGCTAGGTCTCGCGGCGGCACGGGCCTACTCCGAGATCGCCCCAGATGCCGGTCATGCTCAACACATGACGTCGCACATCTTCGTAGCCATGGGACTGTGGGACGATCTGGTCGCGGCGAACATTCGGGCGCGCGACGTGCAAAACGGACGCGAAGCCGAACTCGGCCGCACACCGAACGTGTGTGGGCACTATACGTCGTGGCTCCACTACGGCTGGCTGCAACGCGGAGAAGTCGAAGCGGCTGAGCGCGGCATGGCCGAATGCCACGAACGTGTCGCATCCGGGACCGGCACCGCCTCAGAAGCGAACTACTTCGTCAATATGCGCGCGCGCCATGTCCTAGATCTCGGGGATTGGGACGCAGCAGCTCGGTTGAGCGCTGACCTAGAGGCTCATCCGGTGTACACGTTCATCTCCGGAGTCGCTGCGATAAAAAATGGCGACCGCGACGGCGCCCAAGCCGCCCTCACGAGGCTCGCCGCCGGGCCGCTGAACACTCAACCGAGGCTGCGGATCGCCCATATGGAACTGGCTGCGCTGCTCGCGCAGGACGGCGGAGACATCGAGAGCGCGATTGGGTTCCTGACTCAAGCTGCGGACCTCGAGGAAACGCTTCCCTTCGAGTTCGGTCCCCCTGCGAGCGTCATGCCCCCACACGAAGCACTGGGTGCGGTGCTCCTCCAGGCAGGGCAGCCCCGGGCGGCCGCGGACGCTTTCCGGAAGGCGCTCGACTTTGCGCCGGAGCGCATGGCGTCGCTCATAGGACTCGCGGCGGCTTCCCTCCAGGCCGGTGATGAGGCGACCGCTCAGAGCGCCTCAGAGCGCCTCGCTTTCCAGGTGAGGTTCGCGGACGCAGCATTCAAACAACGAATGGGCTTCGAGGGGGGACGCGACTAACGTCCCAATCCCTGGCTTTCCAGCCCAGTGTCGCGAAACTTCCGGGTTCCCACGCTCGTTGGATGAGACACAGGTGGGAAAGCGCGCCCACTCACTAAGGACGGCTACCATGGGCCCGGAGTTTTGGGTCACCGTCGCTTCAGCGTTCGTCGCTGGAGGGGCAATCGGATCTTCTGGGATGCTTTTGGCCCAGTGGATTCTCAAGAAAGTTGACGGCGATGCGCCGAACCCGCTTCAGGGTCCGGAGTATCGTATGCTACGCACTGAAGTCGCCCACCTGGGCAAGCAGATGCGTAATGTCGACTCACGTCTGGACTTTGCGGAGCAGTTGCTGGGCGGCGCGCTCCCACTCGCGCCG
>Ga0209140_1000495_pt1 | contig 22222 bp, 16 predicted proteins | sample SaaInlV_120m_DNA_3_FD_184666 | JGI IMG/M metagenome (GOLD analysis project Ga0209140, IMG submission 184666) | Marine microbial communities from expanding oxygen minimum zones in the Saanich Inlet - Saanich Inlet SI073_LV_100m_DNA (SPAdes) (version 2) | ecosystem: Environmental > Aquatic >... | reverse complement strand
TTGATCAAATTATTGGTTCTGATCCCAAACGAACTCAAAAATTTTTATTTAAAATGCAAAGTGGTAACCGCATTGAATCTGTTCTCATGCATGAAAAGAATCGAACGACGGTTTGTATTTCCAGCCAAGTAGGTTGTTCCGTGGATTGTAAATTTTGTGCTACTGCTTCCATGGGATTCATTCAAAACTTAAGTACTGGAGAGATTGTGGATCAGGTCATTCATCTACAAAGTTTCTCAGAAAATCCCATTACAAATGTGGTTTTTATGGGGATGGGTGAGCCATTTTTAAATTATAGTCGTGTAATTGAAGCAGCAAAAATTCTAAATGAAAAAATGGGATTTGGTGCCCGACGAATTACTATTTCAACGGCGGGTATTATATCTAAAATTCGTCAAATGGCTGATGAGAATCATCAATTTAAGTTAGCCATCAGTCTGAATGCATCTAATGAAAAAAGCAGGATCAAGATCATGCCTATAACGAAGACTAATTCTTTAGCTTCCTTAATTGAATCTGCTCGATATTATTATCAAAAGACGCGTCGTTTTATCACATTTGAATATGTACTTCTTCGCGGAATAAATGATTCCCCGGAGGATGGAATCCGTCTTATTGAAATGCTCCAATCATTGCCTTGTAAAGTAAATGTGATTCCCTATAATGAAATTGGCGGTGTTTATACTCGGCCAGAAGAAAGTGTAATTCATACATTTTTAAAATCCCTAATAGATGCACCATTTACGGTAACGGTACGATGGAGTAAGGGGACAGACATTGATGCTGGCTGTGGACAATTAGCTATAAAGGAAGTAGCATGATAAATATTGATTTAATGGCAGAACATGTTGTTGATCATTCAAATTTTAATGGCCGCGTTGCAGTTGTCTTGGGATCTGGATTGGGTGCATTTGCCGATGAGTTGAAAAGTCAATCAATCATCTCTTATGAAGAGATTCCAGGATATCCAGAATCAACTATTGAAGGCCACTCGGGAGAACTTGCAATCGGTACTATGAACAATGTTGAGTTGATTGTAGCCAAAGGTCGTTTCCATTATTATGAAGGATATGATTTTGATACCATTACAATCCCAATTCGATTATTTTCAAAATTGGGTGTAGATCATTTGATTATAACCAATTCTTCCGGTTCAATGAATATTAATTGTCCACCGGGAACCCTTATGGCAATCACCGGTCACATGGATTGTACATATCGCCATAGCCCCGAGGATCCAAAATTATTTACTGGAACGCCCTATCATGATAAGGGGCTGATTGACTTGACAAAATCTTCAGCGGAAAAACTTGGGTTTAAATTGGCCACAGGGAATTATTGTTGGACGTTGGGGCCCTCTTATGAGACACCGGCTGAAATCGTAGATATGCAGAGAATGGGAGGGGATGCTGTTGGTATGAGTACTGTCCCTGAAATTATTACCGCTGGTGAACTGGGGATGAAAGTTCTGACCATTTCTTGTTTAACCAATTATGCGGCTGGGATTTCACCCCATGCCCTTAATCATGAAGAAGTAGTTGATACAGCAAGAAAGGCCGGTAAAAAATTCACCAGCCTTTTGAAAAATATTATTTCTGAATTGAAGTTATAGCTTTAGTAGCCCGCGGCAGTATTTTCGCCTCTAGAATCTGCGCCTCCCCAATACCCTTTTTCATTAATCATAATTCCATTCGCTTCACCAATGTTGCCACGGAGTTTCATATCGTGTCCACGAGATTTTAAATTTTTGACTACATCACTTGATAATCCGTACTTTTCATAAAAAACCATATCCGGTAGCCATTGTGAATGGATTCGGGGAGATGAGACCGCTTCTTTAATATCCATACCATGGAGTGCAACATTTAAAATATTTTGAAAGACGGTTGTAATGATAGTTGCTCCCCCTGGCGTACCGAGGACTAAAAAGGGCTTATCATCTTTCAATACAATCGTAGGGGTCATAGAACTTAAGGGCCGCTTTTTAGGTTCAATTGCATTTGCTTCATTTCCTATGAGACCAAATACATTTGGCACGCCCGGTTTACTTGAAAAATCATCCATTTCATTATTTAAAAGGAAGCCTGCGCCAGTAACGGTAACACCATTACCATAACCCCAATTGATTGTTGTTGTAACAGAGACAGCATTCCCATCTTTATCTACCACAGAATAATGGGTGGTTTCTTCACTCTCTTTTACAGGGCCATCTCCATGTTTTACATCATCGGAGGGTGTTGCTTTAGCAAAATCAATATTTTTTATGCGGTCTTTTGCATAGGATTGAGAAACAAGCATTTTAGTGGGAACATTCCAAAAATCGATATCACCTAAATGTTCTGCACGGTCAGCATAAGCGCGACGTTCAATTTCTGTTAGAGCATGGATATAATCTGAGGAATTAAAACTCATATCCACGGAAATATCCGCAGGCAAATTTTTAATTTCATTTACCATGTTTAACATTTGCACCAAAAGGATACCACCAGAACTGGGTGGCCCCATAGAAATAATATCATATTCCTCAAAAGCTCCAGCGATAGGATCTCTATACTTAGAAATATAATTTTCTAAATCTTTGTGGGTAATCCAGCCATCCACCGCATCCATTTCCGCCACTATTAAATCAGCAGTTTTTCCTTTATAAAAACCATCTGCACCATATTTTGCGATTCGTTTCAACGTTTTGGCTAAATCCCTTTGGACAAATTTATCCCCCACTTCCCATTCCCGATCATCTCTTGTAAATATCCGTTTTGTCTCGGGATGCATGCTTAAACGGGCCTTATTCCTATTAAATCTTTCTGCTTCATAAAAGGTGAGCTCAAATCCCTTATCAGCGAGTTTGATTGCCGGTGCCATCAATTGTTTTAACGAGATTTTTCCTGAACCATGGTCCCGCCAAGCTCGAAGTAAACCATCGACAGAACCCGGGACACCAGAAGCAAAATGACCATTTAAGGATTTTCCTTTAATAATATTACCTTTATCATCTAGGTACATGTCTCTATGGGCATTGGCTGGGGCCATTTCTCTATAATCGAGTGTAAAAGTTTTTCCATCAGCAAAGCGACTGACCATAAATCCGCCACCACCAATATTGCCATTCGATGAAGATGTGACTGCTAAGGCAAAGCCCACCGCTGCCGCTGCATCAACGGCGTTGCCGCCCATTTTCAGGATTTCAATCCCCACTTCAGACGCTTGCCGGCTGGTGGAAACGACCATGCCATTCTTCCCAAAAACAGGGAGAGGGTGGGATGAATATGCTATTGTGGCCATTCCAATAACAATACTGACAATACTTGATTTTAATTTCATTGGGATATTCTTTTTCTTTATTTTGATATCTTTAATTAGTCTTTTAGAGTACGGACTTTCCCTTCGCGTCTTTTATCAGCTGCCCCATCTAATCTGTTTTGTAATACAACGATTAAATGTATTCCAGAGACTTCACTCTGCCGAAAGTCTACAACATTGTAGCCATTTTCTTTTAAGGTTTGAGCAATTTTTTCTCCCTTGGCAGAAGACATTTCCACTTTCACTTTTTCTCCGCGAGCAACTATATTGGGAAAATCAACTGCTGCTTGCGCGTCCAAACCCCAATCAAAAATGCCAATAATCGTTTTAGAGACATAGGCTGGAATGGAATTTCCGCCGGGTGATCCAGTAATCATTAATAGATTATCAAATTTATCAAAAACCATAGTGGGAGACATAGAAGATCTTGGCCTTCTATTTGGCGAAACTGCATTTGCTACAGGCGAACCATCTTTTGGAACATCTCTTGAAAAATCGGTCATCTCATTATTTAATAGAAATCCAGCGGCCCATCTGTGAGAGCCAAATGCACTTTCAACAGTAGCGGTCATTGAAACTGCATTTCCCTCTGAATCAATGATTGATAAGTGAGTTGTTCCGGCAGCTTCTTCAGTTTTGTCTCTACCCCATGAGGGTATATTCGCCAAAGTATCAAAAACTGCTGATGGATCACCATGGAAAGGTAATTGATTTGGCCTAAATTTTTCACGAGCTCTATGTCTTAAATATTTTGGATTAATCAAAGCATCAATAGGAATATCAACTTCATCAGGGTCACCAAAATAATGATCTCTATCGGCATAAGCCAAGCGCTGTGCATCTACAAAAGCAACGACCTTTGTAGATTGGTCATCACCGGGTTTAATTAGATTATTATATAATCCGGCTATCATGATCTGTGCAGCACCTGATGAGGGCGGTGATGTGGTACAAATATTCATATCTTTAAATGGGCCACAAATAACGGGTCGTATAACGGTTTTATAATTTATAAGATCAGAAAGTTCAAGGCTGCCGGGGCTTGGTTCGGCTTGTACCGCATTAACGATTGCACTTGCAATTAGACCAGAATAAAATGCAGACGGTCCCTCTTTTGAAATACGTCTTAACGTTTCTGCATATTGAGGATTTTTTAAAATATCACCACTTTTTAGTGGTACACCATTTGGGTAAAAATAATCTTTTGATCCTCTATTGATTGAAAGTCTGCCACGATTTTGGGCGAGGTCAATGAATCCTGCCAACCGAGGAGAAACTACAAAACCATCCTCAGCAAGATTTATTGCGTATTCAAAAAGTTTTGACCAAGGTAACTTTCCTGATTGTTCATGTGCCGTAGTATATAAAGCCACTGCGCCTGGAACACCCACCGCTTTGCCGCTTTGGCTAGCTTCAAGGAATGGCATTACCGTATCCCCATTCATGAACATCTCAACGGTAGCTTTTGTAGGAGCCGTTTCTCTACCATCTATAAAGGTTAAGGATCTAGAGTTAAAATTATAATTGAGCATAAATCCTCCGCCGCCAAGTCCTGAACTTTGAGGTTCAACTAGGCCCAAGACTACATGTGCAGCGATTGCCGCATCTACAGCACTTCCACCTTTTTTTAGAATTTCAATTGCCGCATCTACAGCATGTGGGTTGGCGGCACTTACCATAGCGCCTTTTTCCCATATTAGGCTTTTACTATTATATACTGATTTTTCAATTTTCAGTGAAGTGCAAGATAGTAAAAAGATTAAAAAAGAGATGAATATTTTTTTCATGTTTTCTTGTTATTGTTTTTGAAGAGATAAAATGTGTGGGAAATTAAAACGAAACATGGTGTAATCTGAAATCGAATTTATTCTTCAAAATTTTAGGGACGATGTTTCAGGACTTTTCCCGGTAGAGAGTCAGTCCATGTTCCGTGATCAACGGCAATTTTGCCATTAACGATAACCCAAGAAATTCCCGATGGATATTGGTGGGGATTTTCCCAAGTGGCATTATCAATAATTGTGTTGGGATTGAAAACCACTAAGTCGGCCCAAAAGTTATTCTTGATTTGGCCACGATCTTTTAGTCCTAAAACATCCGCTGGGAGTTTTGTCATTTTACGAATTGATTCAGGGAGTGAAATAATCCCCTGTTCCCGGACGTATCGACTTAAAACCCTGGGATAAGTGCCATAACTTCTTGGATGGGGCTGTGCTTTGCCAAATTCAATTGTGCTACCATCTGATGCATGCATCACAAAAGGATGTGCCATAATCCGTTTTACATCCTCTTCATTAAGGCAATGGTAAATGCCCGATCCGCCTCCAGCATATACTAAATTCATTAACACTTCGGCGGCATTTTCAGGCGTTGGAGGTTTACCTTTTAGTTCAGTGATTTGGGCCAAGTTCATGCCATTATAATCTGTATTGGTAGGATAGTTAGCGATTACGATACTGGCCGGATCGCCACCGCCGCGGTCATAGACAATATTCCAAACAATGCCATCCTTGACCTTTTTCCGTTGGATGGGGTCATTCAATCGTTCTTTTAATTTTTCCATACCGCCGGCTAAGGACCATGCGGGGAAGACGACTGTTAATGTGGTGCTAGTGGCGGTGTAAGGATATTGATCTACCGTTACATCAATACCTTCGGTCCGCGCCAGGTCAACCAATTCTAGTGTCTTTTTACTTTTGCCCCAAGTGGATTTCCCAACTGCTTTGTGATGGGAAATCTGTACCGGCAAATCCGAACGTCGACCAATATCAATGGCTTCCTGTACTGATTCGAGTAGCCCGATTCCTTCCTCTCGCATATGGGTGGCATAAAAACCACCATTCTTGGAAACAGTGGATGCAAGTGCCACCACTTCTGTCGTATTGGAATAGGCACCAGGGATATACTTCAATCCAGTAGACAACCCAAAAGCACCTTCATCCATGGCTGATTGAATTAATGATTGCATTTCTTCTAATTCTGTTTCCGTAGCCAACCTGTTTTCAGTACCCATAACCTCTTTTCGCACAGTATTATGTCCTACCAAAAGGGCAAGGTTGGGCCCGATTCCGATTGCTTCAGTTTTGGCAATAAAATCGATAATGGGAAGGGGGGAGCTTCCGCAGTTACCGCCTACCATAGTTGTAACACCTTGTTGAAGGTAATTTTCTACACTGGGAATTTTGGGACTTTTCCGCTCGGAATGGGTGTGCATATCGATGAAACCGGGAGCAATGATCAATCCGGTGGCATCTAGAATTTGAGGTGCTACTGCGTTGGGTTGGTCTCCTACTGAAATGATTTTCCCTTCACGGATATAAATATTAGCTTGAAAAAGTTCACCACCAGCGCCATCGGCTACTTGACCATTTTTGATTATAATATCATAATTAGGCGCCGCACATGAAATAAGGAGTATAGATAAATAAGATATGAAGGATTTCACTTAATCCGCTTCCGTTTCCATTTTACTGTGTAGGGGAGGATGACCATATAAAGGCCCGTGATCCAAAGAGTCAAAAGGATAATGCCGGAGGGGAGGAAGATCCATAGTTTTACTTTTTCATGAAACCAGGACCCATCATGGATAGACTCAATTAAATCAGAACGGCGATAAGCCACATGGAGAACTTCACCCGTATGGGTATCCACTTGGACTTCCCAACGGTTTTTTCCCCGAACCTTCACAACGCCCTTTTCAACGCGAACATCCAATCGATCTACATCATTCCAGGATTGAATTTTTGCTTCTTCCACTGATTGAACCGCAGCAAGAATATCATCGAAAGAGACAGAAAAATTATTAGATAGGCCGCCTGATACTGTGGGTGGTTGAATCCAATTAATTTCCTTTTTTAGCTGAAGGAATATTCCTGAAGTGAATATAACGGAAACGGGTAGGAGAATTACAAAAGCGCCCCAATAGTGAGTCTTCCTCGTCCACTTATTCCAATTAAATCTTTTTTTCAATTAATAATCCTCATTAAACAGTCGAGGAAATTATATTGGTTAGGGGTATAAAAAAAGCGCCCTTAGGCGCTTTTAATCAAATTGTTGAATGAGCTGGTTGCATTCAACCATTGTATCCAATACAAGAAGAAGAAGAAAATCGCCGTCCTTTGCCCAGTCCAGCGCAGCCTTTACACCTGTCAGATTATCCGGAAATAATTTAATGGATTTATCTTCCAACCCATGAGATAAAAAAGCATTTTTAAATACATCAGGAACTTCACCCAATTCTCGGCCCCGGAGATATGTTTCACTCATTTCTGCAATATGAACTCGATCGGGGTTCAAGGTCATAGCTTCATTCACGAAATTTTGAATGTCCAAATTGCTACGGTCACCGGCTTGGCTCATAAGAATAAGTTTTCGTTTTGCTTTGAATCGCTTTGCGACATCTATTAAAGCACTTACACCATGGGGATTGTGGGCAAAATCCATAAGAATAGATACGCCCTTCTTCTCAAAATAATTTCCCCGCCCAGGGTTATTTTCAAAAGAATTTGTGAATTTTTTTAACCCTGATAAAATAGCATCATTATTGATATTCAATGCTTTTGCTAGGCAGATCGTACCCAAACAGTTTGCAATATTATATCGAGCTGTCCCGTTCATGGTAATTGGGATATCTTTTACATTCATGATTGGGGTAGAAGTCCCATTCTCACTATAAAATATTTCTTCTCCATCTAAAAAGGCGGCTTGGCCACCAGAATTTATATGGTTTTGAATTTGAGGGTTTTCAGATGTTAGACTAAACCAACAAATATTTTTTGAAATGGTTTTTGAAAAGGCAATGATTGCATCGTCATCACCATTTAAAACAAGGGTCCCATTTTTGGCCAATCCTTTGCTTACGATAAATTTTGTTTGTGCCATTTCGGCAATCGAATTCACACCGTAATCACCAAAATGGTCTTCGGCGATATTTGTAATAAGGGCCGCATCCACATCATAAACAGGGAGGCCTCGCCGTAAGATTCCACCTCTCGCGACTTCTAAAACGGCTGTTTCTACTGCCTTGTTTCGCATGGTAGATCGAGCACCTTCAGGACCAGAGTAATCGCCTTTTTCAATCGTTTCCCTATTGACACGAATGCCATCGGTCGAGGAAGCACCAGCTTTTATTTCCGCTTCAGAAAGGATGGCTTCCATGAGGCGAACGGTTGTTGATTTTCCGTTTGTACCCGTAACCAAAACAGATGGTATATCATGAACTGAATCCCAATTAATTTGATTGGGATGGGGTATTGCATCTACATTAAAGGATTTTACACCTGTGCCTGAACCCACTGAAATGATTTCATCAGACTGTAAGAATTTTATGCCATGGTTTATTGCCGCATCTCTCAAACCAAGAATCATAGGATCTAATTCCTCATTAATGAGTTCCCCTAGCTGCGAAACTTGGTCATCAAACAAAAGCTTATTTTCAGGGCGGGAAAAATTAAATGCCGATTCGTTTACTTCACAGGCCGCATAAAGGGCATCAATGGGAGCACTCATGAAAAGACTAGCACCACCATCATAAATTCTAAATTGGGTGATTTCATTTTCCCATCCAAGGGCTGAAAGAAATTGTTGAATGGACAATTCCCAATCTGAGATCATTTGATCAACTTTATTTTCAGAAACGTCAACCTCCAACATGGCGCCGGATTTTTCTGTGAACAGGCTGGGGCCTGTAATTCTACGGGAGTCGATGAGATTCATTTAAGCGGTAATCTTGAAGAAGATAACCAAATTATCTCCCTAAGATAGGGAAAAAAAGATTGGATTGCAAAATAGAGCCCTTTTACCATCTCCCCTATGTAGGGGAGAATTGCATGCCTGCCGGCAGGCTGGAAAGAGGGGTCAATAAAAATAGGTATAAATTTAAATTTCATTCGACGAATTAATGCCGATAAAAAATCAGTCTGACTCTTCTTTGGCCAAACGAACACCTCGTTCATCGGAAATGATGGCTTGTCCTTCATCTAAAGAAAATTTGGATTCATCCAGTTGAACGCCGGAAAAATTGCTGTCTCCATCGCTATTCCCCGATTGGCTTTCACCCGATTCAAAATGGATAATTTGTTTCCAGCAGCGCGTAATTTCATCACCTAAAATAAGGATTAGGTCACCCTCGATTCCCAAATTCAATGCGGCCTGAACGGCATTTTTTTCATCGGGAACGATATCGATGTTTTTGGTATTAATGCCCGATTCAATCAAAGCAGCCTTCATGATTTGAGGGACTTCGTCAACGTCGCGTCCACGACGACTGTCGTCTGCTTTGCAGATAAAATGGTCAAAATGATTGGCGGCGATCTTTGCGATTTCCTGGATGTCTTCATCTCGGCGGTCACCTGGTGCAGACAGAACAGCTATCCGTTTTCCGGAAACATCCAATCGGCTAACCAATTCAGAAATGGCTGTAACAGCGGCGGGATTGTGGGCATAATCCAAAATCACTTTAAATGGATGTTCCTCAAAAATATTCATTTTACCCGGAGCCTGGAAGAAGGACTGGTTAAAAGTTCGCAGCCCGTGACTAATGTCATCCAAATCCTTGCCGAGACTAAAGGCCAGCGCGGCGGCAAACATGGCATTTTGCACATTATGAACTGCTTTGCCCTCTAAAGTAGCGGGAATTAAATGGGTCCATAATAAGGGGATATGGGCGCCTTTATCGTAAAAAGTAATCATATCTCCATTAATCCCTTTTTCAAGAACTACGGCGCGACCGCCGGCTTGAATATGCTGTTTTACCAACTGGTGAGCTGGATTCATGGTCACATAACAGAGATGTTCAGCTTTGGTGTAATCTGCCATTTTGAGGCAGTGTTCATCATCCGCATTGAGGACGGCCGTGTCTGTTGCTACTTCGACAACTACCCGTTTTACTTCTGCCAATTGTTCAACTGTATCGATGCCGCGGAGGCCCAAGTGATCTGCAGAAACATTCAAACATGCAGATACATCACTTCTTTCATATCCGAGTCCTGATCGGAGTAACCCACCCCGCGCAGTCTCTAAAACAGCCATATCTACATCAGGATCCCGGAGTACCATTTGGGCACTTTGGGGACCGGTCATATCACCTTTTACCGTAACATGTCCATCAATATAAACACCGTCTGTTGTAGTGTACCCAACCGTATGGCCTGCTGTTTTCATAATATGAGCCAGCATCCGTGTGGTCGTTGTTTTACCGTTAGTCCCGGTGATGGCTGCAATGGGTATGCGGCTCGGGGATTCAGCAGGAAAAAGCATATCCATAACAGGGCCGGCAACATCTCGAGGCTCACCTTTGCTGGGAGCGACGTGCATCCGGAAGCCCGGTGCTGCGTTCACCTCCACAATGGCACCTCCGATACTTCGGTGTGATTGGGTAATATCATCTGTTAAAAAATCAACACCACCCACATCAAGGCCAATTGCTTTCACTGCTCTTTCAGCCATTGAACGATTGTCTGGGTGAACCACATCGGTTAAATCTATGGCTGTACCGCCGGTAGATAAATTAGCTGTGGAGCGGAGATATAATATTTCATCTTTTTTCAGGATAGTATTAACATCATATCCTTTGGCTGACATTAATCGTTCTGCCTGTTGGTCAATCTGAATTTGGGTAAGAACTTTTTCATGGCCAATCCCACGGAGCGGATCTTCATTCACAATGCCTACCAATTCTTGAATGGTATGTTTCCCATCGCCCTTTACGTGGCCGGGGACTCGTTTGGCAACGGCAATCAATTTTCCATCTACCACCAGCATTCGATGGTCAAATCCAGTGATAAAACTTTCGACTAAAACGCTTCTACTTGTACCTCTCTTTTGTGCCTGTTCAAAGGCTACTTCTACTTGTTCATCCGTTGTTAAATTTATAGATACACCACGGCCGTGATTGGCATTCAATGGTTTTAGCACTACGGGGTAACCGATGCGGTTTGCTTGGCTAATGGCCTGTTTTACACTGTAAACCAATTTTTGAATAGGTACTGGAAGGCCCAAATAATTCAATAGTGAATTAGTATCATCCTTGTCGCTGGCAATTTCTACTGCAATATGTTTAGTTTCATTAGTAACGGTGGCTTGTATGCGCTTTTGATATTTACCATGGCCAAATTGCACAAGACTATATTCGTTTAGGCGCAGCCATGGGATGTCTCTTTCTTCAGCTGCTTTTACAATGGAACCGGTACTCGGTCCGAAATCAAACTTTTGCGCATAGCGGATAAACTCATCTCTCGCCTCTTCAAAATTAAAATCAGCTTTAACACCATTAATCTCGGATTGTAATTCTTTCGGTAATAAAGACAGGATTAATGTGCGTGCAAGTTCGCTGGCCTCACGGCCAACATTCCGTTGAAGGTATTGAAAGACCATATTGTATTGACCTTTTTTACCTGTAGAACGGGTTTTGCCAAAAGTCACATCAGAACCGGCGATATTTTGCAATTCAATAGCAACATGTTCCCATACGTGACCGAGCCAGGTACCTTCATCTTCAGTCATCCTACGGATAAAGCCACCTTCTTCACGGAAGGAACAACCGTGCTCTTTCAATCCCGGGAGTGCTTCTACAAGTGCATTTGTAAATGGTTTACCTAGTTTCCTTGTAGGCCAATCTTCGAGAATTCCCAAGTCAATGACGTGGCGGATGACAGGAAAGCGGGCAAAAACATTGGGTCCGACGTAAATATTTGTTGATAGAATTTTCATATTAATATTCCTATTAAAAGGTTAGGACAGGGAATCGGCACTTTCAGGCTTGAGCTCAGGGATGTGGGGTGTGTGGGTGTTGAGGTTATAAAAATCGCCATGGGTAAGAATGTGGAGTTTAACCCCGGTGATGCTGACGGCTTCATTGCGGTCTGTTTCACTCATGTTGGAATAGTTAATTGCAGAAGGATCTATAACTGTAACGCCGCCGTCGCCCACCACTTCGAATGAATTATTTGGATCAATAAAAATAGCTGTGTTTTCATCAATGCCTACGCCAGTTAGAAAAGGACTGTAAGCAATGGCGGCCAGGATACGGCCGAGACGGTCCCTTTGGCGGAAATGTTGATCTACCACCACACTATTGGTCAGTCCCAATCCGGGACTTAATGAAACACTGCGAGGAGTCGGTGTACTTCCGGATCGGCCACCGGATATCATATGTTCCGGCATAATGGCGGCGCCGGCAGATGTCCCGGCAACGTGTACGCCATCGGCATTTAAACGGCGAATTAATTGGGCAACGGCAGTGCCGCCTAAAATGGTGGAGAGGCGGAGTTGATTGCCACCGGAAATAAAGATGCCTGTTGCTTCTTCTAAGATAGACAGATAATCGTCCCGATTGCAGTCGGTACGTTTAGTAATGTTTAAACAATGGACTTTTTTCACACCCATTCCCATAAATATATCCACATAGCGGCTACCATTTTCTTCCACTTTAGTGGCGGTGGGAATCACAACAATGGTTGCATCATTTCCGCCAGATATTCCAACAAATTTTTCTAGGATGACCGGGTCACGGCGTTTGCTTTCGGCACCGCCTATTGGAATGATATATCCTCGTTTTACTCCTACTGTGCCTCTAGATGGCGTCATTGATTTTTTCTCCGAAGTTCCTAAATAGTTTTATTGTATTTCACCGCGCAAATTTACGTTACTCAAAAGTGAAATAATTGGGTCAAAAAAAGCTCGGGAATGTACAAATAATAAAGGGGAATCCCGTTTAGAATTCCCCAAAAGATGTTAATTGTCAGAATTTGTATTGTGGGCCATTCTGCCCAAAGATTATTCGTCCTTATAAATCAGCGTAACAGGATTTCCGTCACTTTTGATATAGCCCCGGTACATACCTTTAGTGTTGAAGGGCATGGCGATATTTCCTTTGGCATCGATTGCAATCACACCACCGGAACCACCCAGTTTCCCCACTTTATCGATCGCTTTTTGGGAGGATTTTTTGAGTGAATAGCGTTTGTATTCCATTAGGGCAGAAATATCATGGGCCACCGCAGCGCGGATAAAATATTCCCCCGTGCCCGTGGCGGAAACGGCACAGGTTTTATTGTTGGCGTAAGTCCCGGCACCAATGATAGGCACATCACCTACGCGGCCCCAGCGTTTGTTGGTCATTCCCCCGGTGGAAGTACCGGCGGCGATATTACCATCTTTATCCAATGCAACACAGCCTACAGTGCCGTATTTTTCCTGCTCATTGGCTTTCATTTTTTGGATGGCCTTCCAACGACGCTCCGTATGAAAATATTTTGGATCCACAATTTCAAGCCCTTGTTCTTCAGCAAACTTATCGGCACCTTTGCCGGCTAATAGAACATGCCAAGTTTCTTCCATTACCTTCCGCGCGGCAGATATGGGATTCTTTACCGTTTTCACGCCGGCCACGGCCCCTGCTTTTAAGTCCGCACCATTCATGATAGCTGCGTCCAGTTCATTGGTTCCAGCGTTAGTAAAAACAGCACCTTTTCCTGCATTGAAAAGGGGAGAATCTTCCATAATATGAATAGTCGCTTCCACCGCATCCATAGCAGTGCCGTCTTCATTGAGAATTTTATATCCGGTCTGTAGCGCTTCTTCTAGTTTGGCGCGGTAAGCGGCTTCTTTTTCGGCCGTCATATTTTTGCGGGTAATTGTTCCCGCACCGCCGTGGATTACTAAAGCAAATTTTTCTTTTGGTTTTGCATCAACAGATTGAGTTATTGCCAAGAATGCTACGAATGTGAATGCAATACCACCTAAAATATATCGGATACTTTTCATAGATTAATTCCTCCTAGATGAGAGTTTGGCCAAGAGCCGTAGAATTTCTAGATAGAGCCAAATCAAGGTGACCAAAAGTCCGAAGGCCCCATACCATTCCATGTATTTTGGGGCGCCTTTTTCCGCACCCTCTTCAATGAAATCAAAATCCAGAACTAAATTCAATGCGGCGATGATTACTACGCCGATGCTGAATAAAATACTCATATTTGAATTGCCATGAATGATGGGGACACCAACGCCAAACATACCCAGCACCCAACTGATCAAATAGACAAAAGCAATCCCGCCGGTGGCGGCAACTACGCCAAGTTTGAAGTTTTCCGTCGCCTTGATAAGTCCGGAACTATATGCCAAAAGTAGAGCGCCCAATGTTCCAAATGTAAGCATGACAGCTTGGTTCACAATCCCGGGATACATGCTTTCAAAAAATTTGGAAATACCCCCCAATGCCAATCCCTGCAGCAGGGCATAAGCTGGTACAGTATATTTTGCCAAGTGATGTTTAAATACAGTTAAAATTGCAACACCAAGTCCGCCAAAAACACCAAGCATCATTAATCCATTTACGCGAGGATCTCCCAATGGCAAATTCCATGTGAACAATGCTGTCGTCATAAGAAGCAATAATGAAAGTGCTGTCTTTTGGACCGTGCCCATAATGGTCATGGTGGCGCCTGTTGTGAGATCAAACCCGGAAAAGGTTTTGGCATTTAACGAAGGGTTACCGGAGCGAAATGTTAAATGGCGATTCATGAATAAGCCTCCATGCTGTCGTTAATCGCATTCACCAGTTGATCCATGGCAACCCGATCTTGTTGTTGTGAATCGCGGTGTCGGAGAGTCACAGTTTTGTCCTCTATAGATTGATGATCCACGGTGATGCCGTATGGTGTTCCCGCTTCATCTTGGCGATAATAACGTTTACCGATGGAGCCTTGTTGATCGTAAATCACTTTGAAATGGGGTTTCAATATGTCCATAACTTCGCGACCCATTTCGGGCTGACCATCTTTTTTCACTAATGGACAGACCACAGCCGTCACCGGTGCGATTCGCGGATGGAGTTTCATTACTACACGGTTGTTTTCATCATCTTCCCAATAAGCATCAGAAAGAACTGCCAACATCATGCGGTTTAAACCTGCGGAAGTTTCAATAATGTATGGAAGAAAGCGTTCATTGTTCACTTGATCAAATACTTCCATTTTCTTGCCAGAGAATTCTTGGTGCCGTGCCAGGTCAAAATCGGTGCGGTTGTGAATACCTTCAATCTCGGACCAACCAAATGGGAATTCAAATTCGATATCCCAAGCTTCTTTGGCGTAGTGAGCTAACTCACCTTCACCATGTTCGTGGAATCGGAGTTTTTTCGGATCGATTCCAAGTTGGTTGTAAAAGGCTAATCGTTCATTTTTCCAATCCAACATAGATTGATCATCTGCTCCCGGTTTTACGAAATACTGCATTTCCATTTGTTCAAATTCTCGGGTTCGAAAAATAAAATTTCTCGCTACAATTTCATTCCGAAATGCCTTACCAATTTGGGCAATTCCAAAAGGAACCTTCAGGCGCATGGCATTTTGGGTGAGAAGATAATTAACATAAATTCCTTGTGCCGTTTCGGGGCGGAGGTAAGCGACATTGGCTGATTCTTCAACGGGGCCGATATGAGTTTTAAACATCAAATTAAACTGGCGCGGTTCTGTGAGGTTACCGGTAGTGCCGCATTTGGGGCATTGAATTTCATCCCATTTTCCTTCGTCGGGATTACCATCAAAAAGCTCATCGGCGCGGTAACGTGCTTTACATTGTTTACAATCCACCAATGGATCGTTAAAAGCGCCCACATGTCCCGAAGCTTCCCAAATTTTTGGATGCATTAAAATGCCGCTATCCAGCCCAACAATGTTTTCATGAAGTTGGGTCATGGCCCGCCACCATAGTTGGGATATATTATTTTTTAAGGCAATCCCTAAGGGACCGTAATCATAGACGGCACCGAAGCCGCCGTAAATTTCAGAACTTTGAAAAATAAATCCCCGCCGTTTGCAAAGGGATACAATCTTATCGATACTCATGATAGAGTGAATACTCCGTTATTTTTTTGTCAAATATAAGGAGTGAAAATTAGGGAATTATTTGGATAAATGAATGGTGGGAAATGATGAATGAAATGAATCATTTCTAGTGGCTTTCGCAATAATTCATAAGTTTATTATTGCAATCTTGTGGGAGAGGTTTAGTCCAATTCCTTCAGTTCTCGTTCTATCTCATCGCTGAAAGCTATGGAATCATCTGTGGGATTGACTGATGGAATCGTGCTATGCTTTGATGTACGCATATAAAGCAAAACAATGGTAAGCCCAAGTCCCGCAATAAATAAAGGTGCTAGCCAAGCGAAATAATTAAAGCCTTCTGCTTTGGGCACGGCCAAAACCCGTTCCCCATATTTGTCTGTAAAATAGTCAAGGATTTCAGTTTTGGTTTTTCCTGTATTCACCATACCGGCGATCTCGATTTCCATCTCTTTATTGCCATGATCGTACACCGTACCACTCCAGCAGCAAGTGGCCATGAGACTCTGCTCAACATCGATAATTAATTTATCTTTCTCATCGGCCCAAAGGATACCGATAAGAATCAAGATGGGGAAGAATCGTTTCATTTCTTTTTCTTCTTTTTCTTGGCAGCTTTGCGTTTCTTTTTTCGTGGTGGTGCTGCCCGTTTTTTGTCAATCAAAGCTACACCTTCTTCTAAGGTCATTTTCTCCGGATCTGTATCCCGAGGTAGGGATGCATTCACTTTTCCATCAGTAAGGTAGGGGCCATATCGCCCGGACTTTAATACTAAAGATTCCCCGGTAGTTGTATGGTCACCCAATGTTCGTAATTCTTGGGGGCCACTATTTCTATTTTTTATTAATTCCAGTGCTTCCGCTAATTCAATGGTTAAGGGAGACATGGTGGGTGGGATAGTTCCATTCTTACCTTTTCCGGCAGTAACGTAGGGCCCAAAGCGACCGTAATCAGCTTTTACATCCTCATCCGTTTCAGGATGTTTTCCCAATATTCTAGGTAATGATAAAAGTTTGAGCGCCATTTCGAGATCAATATCAGCCGATGGTGTTCCCTTGGGGATACCTTTACGTTTACTGGTTTCACCCAACTGAACATATGGGCCATAAGGACCATTTTTAACTAAAACCAATTCGCCTGAATTCGAATCTTTACCTAATTCCCGGTCTTCATTAATCTCTTGGTTCAAAATTTCTAATGCTTTTTCCACATTCAAATCGCCAAGGTATACATCATTGGGTACAGATTTACGTACTTCTCCTTGTTGGACGAAGGGGCCATATTGCCCAACGCGGACTTCAATGGGGTCACCATCATAATCCAGTTGAACGGAACATGCTTTGCCAATATCCACTTTATCATCCAGCATACCTTCTAATCCCACTTGGTTTTCTGAACCAAAATAAAATTCTTTCATGAAAGGAACAGCATCTAATTCTCCGCGAGAAATTGCATCGAGGCCATCTTCCATATTGGCTGTGAATTGACTGTCTACCAAAGAAGTAAAATGGTTTTCCAAAAGCTGGGTTACAGCAACACCGAGAAAAGTGGGTGTAAGTTTGCCCCGATCTCGAGTGACATAAGTGCGATAAACAATGGTATCAATTATATTTGCAAAAGTGGATGGGCGACCAATCCCTTGAGCTTCCATTTCTTTCACCAAAGATGCCTCTGTAAACCTTGCCGGTGGTTTTGTGGAATGTTCTTCTGCCGTTAATTCACTGCAATTGAGTGATTGCCCTTTAGTCATGTCGGGCAGGATAGTTTCTTTGTCTTCGGTAACACCGCTACGATGGTCGGTGCTTTCTACATAAGCGGCCATATAGCCCGGAAAGAGTATGACTTTTCCGTTGGCACGAAATTCGGATTTCTGATTTTCAATTGTAACGCCAATTTGTTTCACTTTGGCCGATGTCATTTGAGAAGCTAAAGTTCGTTTGCGAATTAGATCATAAAGTTTTGCCGCATCTTCATCGATGGCTGAGCGGACTGCATCTACAGAAGAAAATGTTACGCCAGCAGGTCGGATTGCTTCATGAGCTTCCTGCGCATTTTTAACTTTGGATGCATAAAAAATTGGTTTTTCTGGTAAATATTCTTTCCCGAAGCGGGATAAAATTTCATTTCGGGCCCCATTAATTCCCTCACCAGAAAGAGAAGTGGAGTCCGTCCGCATGTAGGTGATGAACCCTTGTTCATATAGGCGTTGTGCAGTACGCATGGTTTTTCGGGCGGAAGATCGAATTTTTCGGGCCGCTTCCTGCTGAAGGGTGGATGTGGTGAAGGGCGGTTTTGGGTGTGAGTTTTTTATTTTTTCTTCCACATCTGAGACTGTCCAAGCGCCGCTTTTTAACTCTTTAACCAATGCATCGGCTTGGGCCTTTGATAGGAGTAAAGCATCCTGTTTTTTCAATTCGCCCGTATTGGGGTCAAAATCTTTTCCCGTTGCAAGACGTTTTCCATCTACGCGGATAAGGTTTGCTGAAAATGGTTTTTCTCCTGAAAGAAGGTTCGCCTTTAAATCATAATAAAGGGCAGAATGGAATGCTTGACGAAGCCTTTCTCTTTCAACAATTATTTTCAGGGTAGAAGATTGAACACGGCCGGCTGAAAGGCTCACCTCTACAAATTTCATATTCTTTTTTAAAGTACTCCAAAGTACGCGAGAAACTTTATATCCCACTAGGCGATCGATAATGCGTCGCGTTTGCCGGGCAGCCACAAGATCCATATCTATTTCTCTAGGATGCTCCATTCCTTCCGCAACACCTTCTTTAGTGATTTCAGTAAACTGAACGCGGGAGAGTTTAGACTTATCTACCTCGGTGGCGATGTGCGCTGCAATCGCTTCGCCTTCCCGGTCAGGGTCAGTGGCTATTACAATTCGGTCAGTTTTCTTTGCCAGCGATTTCAATTCTTTCATGAATGGTTTTTTATCCGGCAATACATCTTCTATTGTAGCGAAGTTGTCATCAACATCTACACCCAATTCTTTTTTAGGAAGATCTTTTATATGGCCAACGCTGGCGATGACTTCAAATTCTCCACCGAGGTATTTTGAAATTGTTTTCGCTTTTGAAGGCGATTCCACTATTAAGATTGGTTTGCTGCTCATTTATATTTCGTCTATTTGTTTAATCGGCAGGAAATCCATTTTCCCACGCGCGTATATTAATGTAATAAAAAGTTTTATAAAGACAAAGAATTGATATGCTTAACCAATTCATTTATTTTTACTTGGCTCTGCTCTCCAGAGGATAAGTCTTTAACTTCTGCTTTTCCTAGTTCTAATTCTTGATCACCAATGATTATTGCAATTTGTGCACCACATTTATTGGCTTCCCGCATTTGTGCTTTTAATGATCGCCGTAATACATCAAAATCAGTTCTGATATTATTTTTACGCAAATCTTCAGCAAGTTTTATTACAGTTGTACGTACCGCATCACCGAGCCCCACAATATAAACTTGTGTGGTTTTCTCACTGGAATTCTTATCGCCCAAAGCTAAAAGGATCCGTTCCATCCCCGCAGCGAAACCGATTCCCGCGGTGGGCTTCCCGCCCAATGTTTCTACTAGGCCGTCGTAACGGCCACCGCCACAAATAGCATCTTGTGCGCCGAGAGCAGTGGAAGTGATTTCAAAAGTTGTTCTGGTATAATAATCCAAACCGCGAACGAGTCGAGGCGTCAATTCGTATGAAATTTTCATGGCATTCAACAAAGAACATACTTCTTCAAAGTGAACTTTATCTTCCACCGTCCAGCAATCAGAAATATTGGGGACGTCTTTCAGGATCTCAATTTCGTGAGGCGCTTTTGTATCGAGGATTCGAAGTGGATTATTTTCAAATCTTTTTTGACTGGTTTCGCTTAAATCATTGAAATGGGGTTTTAAAAAATCGCGGAGTGCATTGCGATAATTACTGCGACATTGGGGTGAACCAATGGAATTCAATTTTAAGGTAAGCCCGCCTAACCCAATATTATTAAAAATGGACATGGCCAATGCGATTACTTCCGCATCAATTTCTGGATGTTCCGAGCCAAAAGCTTCAATCCCAAATTGGTGGAATTGGCGGTAGCGCCCTTTTTGAGGACGTTCTCTTCGAAAAAGCGCATCAATATAATAGAGTTTATTGATGGGACTTTGTCCCCCCAGATTATGCTGAATGAATGACCGTGCTACGGGCGCAGTCAGTTCCGGTTTAAGGGTGAGCTTCTCGCCACTTTGGTCTGTCCAGCTATACATTTCTTTGGATACAATATCTGTTTCTTCGCCGACTCCTCGGGTAAAAAGTTCCGTCCGCTCAAAAGCAGGAGTACGGATTTCTTTATAATTATAGTGCTCCATGGTGCTGCGAATGGCCGCTTCCAACGCTTGCCAGCGGTGGCTTTGATCCGGGAGAATATCCTGGGTACCTTTAATTGATCGGAGAGATGTCATGTTTTTTTAAGAAATTTGTAATAAATATAGAGGAGAGATTACAACAGATTTAAATAAATTATTTACTTAACAATTTTAATATGGTGCCCAAGCCGCTTTAATTATAATCAGAAATAATATCTTCCAGCAAATTTTCTGCCTTTTCCTTAAATGGTTCGGGGATATACAATTTCACCGAACTGCCCGGGAGGCCTATTGCTTTAATGCCGTAGGCGGAGCTTAAAAAATCGCCTTTGGTATAGCATGGAATGTCATTTTGTTTTAACAAAACCACAGCCATGTCTGCCATTACAGCACCGCTGAAATCGGCGATGACTATCCAATTCATATTCTCAAGGTGTGCCGCATCAGGATCGGTTTTCACGAGGGTAACACCACAGTCGGCGCAAACGGTTATTTCTTCCACATATTCACTTTTACATTCGGGACAAAACATAAGAGGCCTCCATTGATGTGATTGAGTTTACAACTGGGCGTTGAAAAACACAAATTTCTAATATGGATTTCATCAACTATATTGATGCATGGATTAACTTAGTCAATCCACACCAAAACATAAAATCTATCGGTCAAAAAGAGATGGACGGCTAAAGGTGCCGCCGCGTTGTTCTACTTTTAAATCTCTCAAGTTTGGCGATTTTACATTCAGTTTAAAATAAAGTCCCGAAGCATAACCATTGGGTGTCCAATTGACACTCATTTCCCAGCAGTGTAGATCTCGGAAAACAGAAAAAGTATGGCTGACCAAATCCTGGTTGATTAGGTTAAAGCGGGCGTTATAAGTGACTTTCCAGTTTTCTGTCATTTGAATTGTTGAATTAGTGGACATCCAAAATGTCTTTTGTGGATTATTGGGGTTGGCATTGTTATAGGCAAAACTGAAACTGGCAGAAGTGGACCATAGGTCACCCGTATTCTTCTGGCCCGAATTACCTACACTCCCAAACCGTCCGAGTAAATTGGCGCCATCCATTCGTTCTTCAGTTTCGGTGGTGTCTTCTTCCGTCGTTTCTTCATCTTCAGGATCAAAAGAAAGACGCTTCCCGGAAAAACGAAATCCGGTGGAGAAACGGGCGTTGATCAGTCGTGGAGTTGGCACACCGCCTTTGGTTTTAAATGTATTGATACGCATATTTTTTTCTTTGTCAAAATCGTACCAATCGTGGGTCATGGAAAAATCAAGATTCAGTTTTCGGCTAATGTTGGCCCGAACCGATGAACTGATATTACTCCACTGAAATTCGTCTGCTACAAAATTTCGGCTGGTGCCCATGCGCCAGGAAAAAAGGTCCTGTTTTTTTTCTTTATCTCCATCCACGATCTTGGCTTGGAATACATTATTCATCGAAATATTCATGGATTGACTTTCACCTCTGGGAGTACCCCCGGCTAAAGTACCGGAGAAACGGTCAAAGTAAACCACTTCGCCATTATCCTGTTGAATAACCTCGTAATAACCCGGGTTGGCGCCGAAAACTTCTTTCGAAAAATCCGGTCGGAATGAATAGCCAATGGATGGAGAAATCACGTGGCGGATAGAATTAATCTTGCCAATCTTGAGCGGAAACATTCCATAAATCTGGGTATTCATACTTACATTAAAAGAGCCCGTGGTTCGCGCCGCAAAGCCTTTC
>Ga0209140_1000489_pt1 | contig 22355 bp, 22 predicted proteins | sample SaaInlV_120m_DNA_3_FD_184666 | JGI IMG/M metagenome (GOLD analysis project Ga0209140, IMG submission 184666) | Marine microbial communities from expanding oxygen minimum zones in the Saanich Inlet - Saanich Inlet SI073_LV_100m_DNA (SPAdes) (version 2) | ecosystem: Environmental > Aquatic >... | reverse complement strand
AAAACTGTGTATTCTTTAAATCATAAAGTGGCCACACTTATGGTTCGGCCCCGTGGATGGCATTTGGATGAAAAACATATCTTGATTGATGGAACATCTATTTCTGCCAGCTTAATGGATTTTGGATTATACTTTTTTCATAATGCAAAAACATTGATGGAAAATGGTTCGGGTCCTTATTTCTATCTCCCAAAATTAGAAAGCCATTTGGAAGCCCGTTTGTGGAATCATGTTTTCATAGCAGCACAAAATTTGTTAAATGTCCCCCAAGGATCCATCCGAGCAACCGTTTTAATTGAAACTATTACAGCCGCATTTGAAATGGATGAAATTCTGTTTGAACTTAAAGAACATTCTGCTGGACTCAATTGTGGGAGGTGGGATTATATTTTTTCTTTCATTAAGAAATTTGGAAAAAATAAAAATTTCATTTTACCCAACCGCGCACAAATTACAATGGATCGCCATTTCTTGAGTAGTTATGTTAAACTATTGGTTCAAACTTGCCACAAAAGAGGTATTCACGCTATGGGCGGAATGGCAGCGCAAATCCCCATTAAAAATGATGAAAATGCGAACCAAGAAGCCATGGAGAAAGTCCGCTTAGATAAAGAACGTGAAGCTGAAGCAGGGCATGATGGAACATGGGTTGCGCATCCCGGGTTAGCCCAAATTGCATTGGATGCATTTAATGAAAAAATGCCTGGCAAAAACCAGATTAACAAAGTTCAGAAAAATCAGCACATCACAGTACAAGATTTATTACAAGTGCCAACTGGCACAATTACTGAAGATGGATTTTTACATAATATCCGTGTGGGTATTCAATATTTAGCCGCTTGGATGATTGGCAATGGCTGTGTGCCTTTGTATAATTTAATGGAAGATGCTGCTACGGCTGAAATTTGCCGAACTCAATTGTGGCAATGGATTCACCATACTGCATCCTTTGATAACGGGAAGCCTATCACGGCGGAATTTTTCCAAACATCCTTAGAAACGATCAAAGTTGAATTGGAAAGTGAAATGACACACCCCATTCAAAATGCAATAGACCTTTTTTCATCCATGGTTCTTTCTGAAACGATAGACGAATTCTTAACCATCCCAGCTTACAAAAACTTAACCTAAAGGAGTCTGAAATGAAACTCAATCAAACAAGAAACCCCTTTGAACAAGACATGACTGATAAACGCGTTGTCAATGGAAGACATACATCTCTATTGAAAAAGAACGTTATGATGAGTCCTGTAAAAATACAAAATACTGAAATTTTTGAACAAGATATGCACGTGAGGAAACCATGAACAAAAAAGAACAAATTCAACAACTAGAACAAGATTGGGCAAACAACCCACGGTGGGATAATATCACTCGCACTTATACGGCGAAAGAAGTGGTTGCTTTAAGAGGCTCTTTCCAAATTGAACATACACTGGCAAAGCGCGGTGCAGAAAAATTTTGGAAAGGTATTAAATCAGATGCGCCTATTTGTGCGCTTGGTGCACTTACTGGAAATCAAGCTATACAAGAAGTACAGGCCGGACTCAAAGCAATTTACTGCTCCGGTTGGCAGGTGGCTGGGGATAATAATTCCGCTGGAACCATGTACCCTGACCAAAGTCTCTACCCAGTGGATTCCGTCCCAAAACTCGTAGAAAAGATTAACAATTCACTTATGCGAACTGATGAAATTCATGCACAAAAAAATGACAATGAAATTGATTGGGTTGTACCAATTATTGCCGATGCAGAAGCTGGATTTGGTGGTAATCTAAATGCCTACGAACTGATGAAACACATGATTAAATCAGGCGCTTCAGGTGTTCATTTTGAAGATCAACTGTCTTCTGCAAAAAAATGTGGACATATGGGTGGAAAAGTTTTGGTTCCAACACAGGAAGCTATTAATAAACTTGTTGCTGCTCGTCTAGCGACAGACGTTATGGGCGTATCTACAATTATCATTGCCAGAACAGATGCAAATGGTGCAAGCTTGATTACAAGCGAAATCGATCCCAGAGATAAAAAATTTATCACTGGAAAAAGATCTAACGAAGGATTTTACTATGTGAATAATGGCTTAGACCAAGCTATCGATCGTGGGCTCTCTTATGCCCCTTATGCTGATATTCTTTGGTGCGAAACAGCTCGCCCAAATTTAGAAGAAGCACGACGATTTGCTGAAGCAATCCATGCAGAATTTCCCGGAAAACCATTATCCTATAATTGTTCTCCTTCTTTTAATTGGGAATCCAATTTGAATGAAAAAGAATTACGTGAATTCCGTGAAGCACTCGCCGACTTAGGATATGTTTTCCAATTTATCACTTTGGCTGGCTGGCATTCATTGAATTTGGGCATGTTTGACTTGGCTCGTAGCTATAAAGAATCTGGAATGTTTGCTTATTCTCAAATGCAGAATCGAGAATTCGCCGAAGAAAAAAATGGATTCCGAGCCGCCAAACACCAAGCCTTTGTGGGTGCAGGTTATTTCGATACAATCCAAAATACGATTGCTGGTGGAGCCCTTTCTACTGGCGCCATGACAGGATCAACTGAAGAAGAACAATTTTCATCTGTGAGCCAACCCGCAGAAAATCAGCCAGTCGCAACCGCATAAAGACCTACAACCCAAAAACATAACGCCTCCAATTTTAATTGAGAAATTCAAAAAATTGGAGGCGTTATTATTAGAATAAATTTTACTCTAGTAAAAACACCCTTTAAAACAACGTTGATTGATCTCCTCCAATATCAATATCAATCTTTTCACCGTCTCGTTGTGACACTGCAGACAAATGAGCTTGCCGGATCGGTTCTGGCTGGCGATAATGCGTGGAGCATTCCAATATAAATTCCATAGTAGTAAGCAAATCTGCTTTATGACCCACCGAAATAAAAACGGGCTGTACATCATCTTTTGTGCGTAAAGCAAGTCCCACCTCTTCCCCTTCATGCATCAATGGCGCATGATGTCCTTTTTCCGGATCAATATCATCATGGAATCCAATCAAAACCCGGTCGGCAATTCCAATGGACGGAACATCAAATAAAACACCCAAATGGCTGGCTAAACCAAATCGCCGCGGATGGGCTAATCCATGGGAATGAAATAATACAACATCGGGAATATGCTGAATGCGTTTCATGAGCTTCATAATAGGAGGCGCTTCTCGAAAAGCCAAAATTCCACGAACGTAGGGAAATATTATTTCTTCCGATAAACCATGTCGCTCCACCAATTTCATATCAGGAAAACGCAACACAACAAGGGCCGCATGAATTGTATTTGTGTTCGGATCGTGGACTACGGAGGTTCCAGCCACAAGATGGATTTCTTCTGGTAAGGGCTGAATAACAACTTTATCCCGAAGGTTTAATTGGATTGCAGATGCTTCATTGGGTGAAACATTCCATGAATGAAATCGAATTGGCTTCATTTTCAAATCTAACGCCAGAAAGTGAAATAATGAAATGACAGTTGGTCTTAATAAAATAAATATATTGGTTTAAAAAAACATGAATAATCACCTAAATTTTTCCATGATGAAATTGATTCAAGCACTCACTCCGTTACTTTTTACCACTGGACTGCTTTTTGCGAATCTCGAAAAAGAACTCCAAACCCAGTTCATACTAGCTGCGTCGGGAGATACAATTACTATTCCAAAAGGTCACCATAAAATTCAAGGAACCTTATCCATTGAAGGCAAAGAAAATTTGGTCATTCAAGGTGTGGGGATGGACGTATCCATTCTTTCTTTTTCGAATCAATCGGAGGGCGCCCAAGGAATCAGTATTACAAATTCTAAAAATATTACCTTGGAAAAATTCACGATTCAAGATTCCAAAGGCGATGCTATCAAGGCACAATACACGGATGGAATTATTTTTAGACATGTCAAAGTGGAATGGACCGGCGGGCCAAAAGAAACAAATGGCGCCTACGGTCTTTATCCCGTTCAATGCGAAAATGTACTGATTGAACATTCCATTTCTATTGGCGCTTCTGATGCGGGAATCTATGTGGGGCAATCCAATAATATTGTGGTGCGATACAATGAAGCGTTTGAAAATGTGGCCGGTATCGAAATTGAGAATTCATATAATGCTGAAGTCTATGAAAATTATTCTCATGGAAATACAGGTGGTATTTTGGTGTTTGATTTGCCGGACCTGCTCCAAAAACAAGGCGGGAATGTTCGCGTTTATAATAACAGAATTGAATCCAATAATTTGTTCAATTTTGCACCCAAAGGTAATATTGTAGGCAAGGTTCTGCCCGGAACTGGCATCATGATTTTGGCATGTAGTGGTGTCCATATTTTCGGCAACACGATTCGTAATAATAAAAGTATCGGCACCGGCATTGTCAGTTATTTCATGACGGAAGAAGCCATTAAGGACAGTCTCTATAATCCCTACACTGCTGACATTCATATTTATAATAATGTGTACGACCGTTGGCCGGGATTCCCGGAATTGGGTTTTGATATCGGTCAATTATTGGCGGTGAAGTATGGTAGAAACACACCTGATATTATTTATGATGGCATGCAAGACCCCGAAATTCAAGCGGGTCTTTGTATTCAAAATAATACTGACGCTCGATTCACTGATTTGGATATTGAACATAATTTTGATTCATGGTATTCTCCTTTTGTTGCCAATTTTTCTGAAGATATGTCAAAACACAATTGTGGCGCCCAACATCCGCTTATATCTAAATCGAAAAAATGAAGCTATTGATTTATACGGGAATTGGATTTGATGCCATAAAGGACCAACTAAATATTGAAGACAAAAAAGATTAACTCCATGAGAGTTATACAGATTAGTAAAAATATCAAACAATCCATTTCACCTTTAGACCTTAGCCAAAATGATTAAAACTTTGAGTAAAGCCAATCAATTGGTTTTGCTCTTATTTTTTATTTCCTTCGCCATGAGCGAAAATCCGCTCAAATACGCCCAGCCTAAATTATCTGACTACGGATTTTTTGAGGGACGCATGGCTGATCACAATCCTGTAACCGGCGTTATTCCCTATGATGTTTCTGCCCAACTGTTTTCCGATTATGCACTGAAATCGCGATTCATTGTGCTCCCCCAAGGTCAGCAATTAGAATATCAAAAAGATGGTACATTCGATTTTCCGGAAGAATCTGTCTTGATAAAAACATTTTACTATCCCGCAGATTTTCGCAATCCCGATAAAAACATCCGTCTCATGGAAACACGAATATTGATCCATACGCCGGAAGGCTGGATGGGTTTTGCCTACATTTGGAATGAAGAACAAACTGAAGCTTTTTTAGAAATTGCCGGTGAAAGATTGGATGCTTCATTTATAAACCCAATTGGCGAAACTGTGAATTTCAAATATAGTGTTCCCAATTTTAATCAATGTAAAGGTTGCCATGTTTTCAATAATAAAATGGAGCCAATTGGACCTAAAACCAGATTATTAAACCATGACTTTGATTTCGATAGTGGGAGAATGAATCAATTGGAAAAATGGGAAACATTGGGAATGATCAGTGGACTCCCAAGTGTTTCGTCCCTTCCGCAAACACCTGATTATAACAATTTTGAAAGTGGTTCCATTGAAGAACGCGCTAGGGCTTTGATTGATATTAATTGTGCTCATTGTCACCGATTGGGTGCACCGGGAGAAACATCTGGACTATTTCTTAATATTGAAGAAACAAATCCAACACAATTAGGCGTGCATAAACCGCCAATTGCAGCTGGTCGTGGATCGGGAGATTTGGATTATACAATCGTTCCTGGGCAACCGGATAAATCAATTATGGTTTATCGAATGGCATCAACAGACCCCAGTATCATGATGCCGGAATTAGGAAGAAAATTAGTCCACAAAGAGGGTGTGGAATTGGTGAAGCAATGGATCAAAGAAATGGAAAAATATTAAATGTTTAAGTATTAAAGTACTCATATTTTAAAATATCAGGGGATCACATGAGCACTGTTTTATAATTCTTCAAACACACCCGTTTTTCTATTTTTTTTCACTTTATCCCAATCAAAATAACGACCGTTCATTGCAATATAAACTCCTGGTGGCAAACTTTGGGCAAAAGCCAGAGCGCCGCCAAAATTAAAAAGCCCGTCACTACTACCGAATTTATATGGAATCATTGCACCCGTAAGAATAATTGTTTTTTCTATATTTCCATTCGCAATTATTCTTGCTGTATCTGTCATGGTATCTGTACCGTGAGTAATTACAATTTGACTTTCTGGTACGCGCTTACAATTATCCAAAATAACGGCACGATCATCGTTCGTCATATCTAGACTATCCACAAGCATGAGTGTTCGGATCTTGACCTCAAGTTTAGATCTTCCCAGAACCAAGATCTCTCGCATGTGAGTATCCTTGAAATAAAGTTTCCCGGTGATCTCGTCATAATCCTTATCAAAAGTTCCACCTGTAATCATTATTCTTACTGACATCTTTTCTCCGTTTATTAAATAATTGTTGAAATCTCTTCAAAGGATTTCTTTTTCAAGTCTGGGACTGTAGCATCTTCGGCGGGATACCCAACCGGAATCAATAAAACCGCTTTTTCGTTTTCGGGTCTATCCAATATTTTTTCTAAAAAGCCCATTGGGCTTGGTGTGTGGGTCAAGGTTGCCAACCCTGCATTATGCAAGGCAACCAGTAAAAAGCCAGAAGCAATCCCAACAGATTCATTTACATAATAATTTTTCCGTTTCACCTGTTCATCTAAATCATAATTCTTTTTAAATACCACAATAAGATAAGGTGCAAGTTCTAGAAATGGTTTATGCCAGTCTGTTTCAAATTGATTTAAATCTTCAAGCCAAGTGTCTGGTGCACGGTGTTCATAAAATTCCTTTTCTTCTTTTTCAGCCGCAAACCGAATTTCTTTTTTTACAGCTGAATCTTTTACAATGACAAAATGCCACGGTTGTTTATTTGCGCCAGATGGTGCAGAGGCTGCTGCTTTCACAGCATTCATAATAATCTTTAAAGGAACGGGCTTATTTGAGAAATCTCTCACCGTTCGCCTTAAAATTATTTCATCTAAAAATAATAGTGATTTTTCAACCATTTCAGATTCTGTTAATGTATTATAGATTATTTTTTGAAATGCCATAGCTTAATATCTCATTGTATTTTCCACCCCCAATTTACAATCATGAACTGAATGCGTCCTTTTGAAATACTCACTTTAATCCTTATTGCGGGAACACTTGTTGCTCTTTTCACTCATAGAGATCGAAAGGTTTTTCTTTTTCTTTTATTTGGGACAATCGGATCAATGTTAGTCCAACATTTTTTGGAAGGACAACGTTGGCAATTTGCATTTGCCGTTTATCTTTTACCTGGCATGTATATTTTTCATCGATTCCAAAAAACAACAATCAATACAGCAACAAAGATTCTCCTGTCCATTTGGTTTAGTATCGCAATAACTCTCCCCTGGATAATCCCAGTTTTTTCTCTTCCTAGTCCTGGTGGCCCCTATGATGTTGGTACAGAAACGTTTCATTGGATTGATTCATCCCGGACAGAATGGTTTACAGATGAGAATCCAAATGATCTGAGAGAAATCATGGTTCAAGTTTGGTATCCATCAGACCAAAATGTTAAAAAGGATCCTGAACCCTATTTAGATTTTATTAATCTTCGAGCAAAAGCATTGGCTGGAGCTGGAGCAATTCCCGAATTCTTTCCAAGTCACTTGAACCATGTGACTACAAATAGTTATGGCGGAATTCCAATCACAGAAAAAAGTGGGCATCTCCCTGTTGTTATTTTTTCTCATGGTATTACGGGAACTCGACATCTTCACCAAGCACTTTATGAATATTTAGTAAGTCGTGGCTATATCGTTGTGGCTCCAGACCATAGTTTTGATGCGAATTTGACTATCTTTCCAGATGGACATATTGCCGATTATAGATCAAATATTACGGGACATCCCGACAGTTTAAACCTACGTAAAATGCAAATGAATACTCGAGTGACTGATATTAGTTTCATTTTAGACCAATTAGAAAAAATGCAATCTGGAAAAATAGAATCACAAATAATTGGGAAAATAGATTATGAAAATATTTCAGTTGGTGGACATTCCTACGGCGGAGCAACAGCCACAGTTGCTGCCCAAAGAGATGATAGAATTAATGCATGTTTTGTTTTAGATAGTTGGCTGAGCCCAGTACCAGATGAAACCATAAATGCCGGAGTTCATGTACCTTTTTTATTTATGGGACGACCGTCTTGGGTGGGGTCAGACTATCCCGGGAATTACCCAAGGTTGGATAGTCTCATGGCGCATTCATCTAATCCAAAATACCAGCTAATTATAAAAAAGACCGAGCATTTAGATTATTCGGATATACCTTTATTCTCTCCCATTATTAAATATGTTTTGGATGTGGGAGATTTAACTTCCTCTGTTTCAATTCCATTAATGAATGGTTTGGTGTATGGATTTCTCGAAAAACATTTAACAAAAAATCCACAATCAGGGTTCGATACCATAATTCAACATGAATTAATTACGCCGGTACCATGATTAAACAAACCGCCCGAATAACCCTTGGAATTATTTTAGTTATTATTGGGCTTATTGGTGGATTAATTCCCATCTTCCAAGGATGGATGTTCGGGATTCCCGGTCTCATCATATTGGCAGATTATTTTCCACCCGCTAAACGACTTTTAGATTGGGCAAAGAAAAAAGCAGGAATAAATAAAAAAGGAAACGAATAGGCATTTTATTCTATAAGTGCCTTATATAATTTCACACTCTTTATTTCTTTATTTTACGTGACATTCTCCACTATTCAATCGATTCAGCCACCGGCACAATGTGTCTTCAAACCCGTCTAAAATAACCGCAATCGTCGGCGCCCAATGGGGTGACGAAGGCAAGGGAAAGATTACCGATTTCTTTGCCGGCGAATCTGACTACGTGGTCCGTTTTCACGGCGGCAACAACGCCGGCCATACCATCATTGTCGATGGCAACACCTTCAAACTTCATCTTATTCCTTCCGGAATTGTCTATGGCGAACCCATGTCTATTATTGGCAACGGCGTCGTGGTAGATCCCAAAGCATTGCTCGATGAAATTGCTTATGTAAAAGAAAAAGGAATTGATCCTAAGCTCATGGTAAGCGATCGAGCTCATGTGATTATGCCTTATCATATTGCCATGGATGGCGCCCTTTCTGGGCATCAAGGCAATTTAGCCGCGGGAAGCACGCGTCGTGGCATCGCCCCTGTTTATGCTGATAAAATGTTCCGAAATGGTATTCGAATGGTGGACCTTTTAGAGCCGGACGTCTTTCGAGAAAAACTTGAAAAAGGGTATGCTTTTTGTAAAAGCATTATTGAAAAAACGCTCAACCAATCTTTGGATATTTCCATGGATGAGATTTTTGATACTTATTCTGATTATGGTCAAAAATTAAAATCCTATATTCATGATACATCAGTCGTTTTATACAAAGCACACAAATCGGGGAAATCTATTTTATTTGAAGGCGCACAAGGAATTAGTCTGGATGTGGATCACGGCGTTTATCCCTACACGACTTCTTCCAACACAGCAGCGGGACATATTTCCACCGGAACTGGTGTAAGCTTTAGAGATATTGATCGAATCATCGGCGTTACAAAAGCATATTTGAGTCGCGTGGGCGAAAGTCCTCTCCCATCAGAAATTCATGGTGACGAGGCAAAAATGCTACGGGATAAAGGCGGAGAATATGGTACAACAACCGGACGGCCGAGACGCGTGGGATGGCTGGATCTAGTCCAAGTGCGACAAGCGGTCCGTGTGAATGGACTTACAGAAATCGCCCTGACAAAATTAGATATATTAAATGGATTTGATGAACTACCCATTTGCGTTGCTTATGATGTGAAAGGAAAACGCATCACCGAAATGCCTGCAAGTTTGACCGAATACAGAAATGCAAAACCTATTTATGAATCACTTCCGGGATGGGGAGACCTTCCTGAAAACATTTGGGATAAAGGCTACGATGCAATGCCCCAAACCTTAAAAGATTATATTGCATTTATTGAACGTCAAGTGGATTGCCCCGTGAAAATTGTATCGGTTGGGCCCCAACGGCATGAAACAATTATAAGGTAAAATTCTACAGTGGACTCAGGGAAACACAGAGAAGCACAGGGAAGCACAGGACTTTTAATTAATCAAATTTTTCTCTGTGTATCTCTGAGAACTGTGTGTTAATAAAAGCTCTATAACGTGGCGTTTACCAAAGAAATTGTCGACTTCACCGGGCTCTCTGATTCTGATATCAAAGCCAAATTAGTTGAACTCAACATTCCACTTACCATAGAGGAAGCGCTCAAAATTCAGAACGATATGCTGGGGCGCGCACCGTCTCTTGCTGAACTTATTTTATTTTCTATTCAAGGGTCGGAGCATTGCTCCTATAAAAGCAGTCGAAACCATTTAAAACAATTTACCACGGAAGGGCCGGATGTTGTGTTGGGCGCCAAAGAAGACGCGGGCGTGGTGGCAATTGCCACAGATAATAATGGCCATCGTTGGTGCATTGTTATGAGCCATGAATCCCATAATCATCCGTCGCAAATTGTACCTTATGAAGGCGCCGCAACGGGCGTGGGTGGAAATGTCCGGGATGTATTATGTATGGGCGCAGAAGTAATTGCCGTGACCGATTCATTCCGATTTGGTGATATAAAAAATAATAAAACAAAATGGATTCAAGATGGGGTTGTTGCCGGCGTGGCTGGCTATGGAAATCCTTTGGGCATCCCCAATGTGGGCGGCGATCTTTATTACCATGAAAATTATAATGAAAATTGTCTCGTCACTTTAGTCACCCTTGGTATTGTACGGGAAGATAATATTATTCATTCTTATGCTCCTAAAAATGCAGACGGTTTTAATTTAATTTTATTAGGGAAGCCTACCGATAATAGCGGATTCGGTGGCGCCAGCTTTGCATCATTAGAACTTGAAGAAGAAAAGAAAGAGCAAAACAAAGGCGCAGTTCAAGAGCCCAACGCCTTTTTAGAACGGCATCTTTTAAAATCATCCTACGCCCTCTTTGACATCCTGATAGAAAAAGGACTTATTAATAATATCGGCTTCAAAGATTTGGGTGCCGGCGGCGTGGCCTGTGCTAGCGTGGAATTAGCAGAAACATCTGGCTATGGTGCCGAAGTGTGGATGGACAAAATCCATATTGGGATGGATGGATTACATCCGTCCGTTTATCTCTGCAGTGAAACGCAAGAACGCTTTATGTGGGTCTGTGATCCAAAAACAACACCTTTAATATTAGATCATTATAATAAGGTCTTCGACCTTCCCGGTGTGAGCGAAGGTGCGCGGGCTTCGGTCGTTGGAAAAATCCGAAATGACGGTCAATATATTGTGCACAATGGCGATGAAGAGATTGTAAATGCGAAAGCGAAAGAAGTGACAGAAGGCTTTCTGTATAACAGACCTTATGAAGCACGGATGCAAAATTTTGCGGAACCCAATATCCCCGAACCATTAAATTATAATAAAGTATTGCTCAAAATTTTATCCCATGAAAATATGGCTAGTCGAGAGCCCATTTTTGAGCAATACGACAAGCAAATTCAAGGTAGAATTCACGCTGAAACTGGCTTGGCAGATTCTGGTGTTATGGCGCCTTTCAATTCTGAAAAATATCCTGAAGAAATACGCAATGTGGGCATTGCGCTTTCTACCGATCAGAATCCAAGACATGGACTCATTGACCCTTATTGGGGTGGTGTGAATGCGGTGGTTGAAGCCATGCGAAATGTGGCTGCTGTGGGTGCAACGCCCCACGCATTGTCTGATTGTCTCTGTTTTGGGAATCCGGAAAAACCCCACCAAATGTGGGAATTTGTAGAAAGTGTCCGTGGCGTAGCTGATGCGTGCAATGCCATTACGCTAAAAGATAATCCGGAACATGCCACGCCTATTATTGCGGGAAATGTGAGTTTTTACAATGAATCAAAAAATGGTGCCATCCCACCAAGTCCTATTGTGAGTTGCTTGGGCCGGCTCAAAGATGTGAATAAAACGGTGCCAGCACATTTCCAAAAATCTGATTCTGTTATCTTAATGATTGGCGAACGGAAAGATGAATTGGGCGGCTCTGTTTATTATAGTCTATTTAATGAGCTCGGCGCCAATATCCCTAAACCAAATTTCGAAGAAGTGAAAAATCAAATCTTTGCACTCACCGATTGTATTGATGACGGTATGGTGCTGTCTTGTCATGATATTGCAGACGGCGGTATTGCGTCAGCCCTAGCGGAAATGACGTTTGGGAACGAAATTGGATGTAATGTAAAAATTAAATCTGGCCTTGCGAGTGACAAAATTTTATTTTCTGAAACAGGTGGATTTGTCTTAGAAGTATCATTGGAAAAATTAGATAAAATAAAATCTGCATTCTTAATATATGGATTGGATACTTTTGAGATCGGCACAACGGGCGGAAGTCATATTAAACTAAATGGTGTTGTCAAAATATCTGTAAATAAAACGAAAGAATCTTGGACAAATGGACTTCGAGACAAACTTTAAACCACAGAGACACAGAGCACACGGAGAAATATTTTCGTTACACTCTCTGTATCTTCGTGTCTTCGTGGTAATAAAATAATGGCTAATAAAAAAATAGATTACAAATCAGCTGGTGTAGATATTGATGCTGGAAATGAGGTCGTTGACCTAATTAAAGATGGCGTGGAATCCACATTCACATCCAATGTTTTAACCGGTCTCGGTAGCTTTGGTTCACTCTATGATTTAAAACCTATTTTAGAAAGTTATGATCATCCTGTCTTGGTGCAGAGTATTGATGGCGTGGGAACAAAAACAATCATTGCCCGAAAATTGGGGAAATTTGATACCATCGGCATTGATCTTGTGAGTGCTGCCGCCAACGATATTTTGGTCATGGGCGCACGGCCCCTTACTTTTTTAGATTATATCGCCAATGACAAACTAAATCCTGAAACAGTTGAAAAGATTGTATCCGGAATGGTAAAAGCCTGCAAAGAAACGGGCGTGTCTTTAGTCGGGGGCGAAACTGCGGAAATGCCCAACACGTATCTTCCCGGCGAACATGATTTGGTGGGCATCATTACCGGCGTTGTGGAAAAAAGTAAAATTATTACAGGCAAACATATCAAGCCTGGCCATGTTGTGCTTGGACTCCCTTCGAGCGGATTACACACGAATGGCTATTCATTCGCTCGAAAACTCTTTTTTGAAATCGGTGGATATGATGTAAATGATACCATTCCAGAATTGGAAAAATCTGTGGGACTCACTTTATTGGAACCACATATTAATTATACGAACCATGTTTTTTCTGTTTTGGACAAAGGAATTGATGTAAAAGGAATCGCCCATATTACAGGCGGTGGATTGGTAGAAAATATTCCACGGGTTTTACCAAATGAATGTGGTGTCAAAATTAAAAAAGACTCGTGGCCTCCCCTTCCCGTTTTTGATGTAATGCAATCCATTGGAGACGTGGATGAAAACGAAATGTTTCGCGCATTCAATCTTGGAATCGGGATGGTTTTTATTGTGGATTCAGATACTGTGAGTTCTGTAAAAGATTCGCTAAAAGATTTAACGGAAGTATATGAAATCGGCACCGTTGTTAGTGGAGATAAAAGTGTTATTATTAAAAATTAAAACCACGAAGACACCGAGATCAAAGAGACGTTTATTTACTGCTCTGTGTCTCTGTGGTGAGAAAAGATGAATATAGCCATCATCCAATTCCCTGGTTCCAATACAGAGCGTGAAACGCTTATGGCGTGTCGTCGAGTGAAATTAAATCCAGTAGAATTTTTATGGAATGAGCCAGCAGAAAAACTGTCAGATTTTGATGGATTTATCATTGTGGGTGGCTTCTCTTACGAAGACCGTTCTCGTGCCGGTGTTATTGCAGCGCAGGACCCCATCATGAAACAAATTAAGATTGAAGCGGAATCCGGTAAACCGATTCTCGGTATTTGTAACGGTGCGCAAATATTGGTGGAAACTGGGCTCGTCCCCGGACTGGCAAACCACCGTGTAGGCGCGGCCTTAACAGATAATAAACGTGTAAAAGGTGGCCATGTGCTTGGCGTGGGTTATTATAATACATGGGCAAATTTGCAACTCACTGCATCTGCGGGGCGATGCGCATTCACACGAAAACTAAAAACTGGAAGCTGGATAACGGTTCCTTTAGCCCACGGTGAAGGACGATTTATTATTCCAAATGAACTGTTAGAAAAAATGATAGAGAATGAACAAACGATCTTTCGCTATTGCGATGATGACGGGATCATTTCAGATGAATTCCCCACTAATCCCAATGGATCAATGCACAATTTGGCGGCGGTGTGTAACCCTGCTGGAAATGTCATGGCTATGATGCCCCATCCGGAACGAACAAAAAATGGCGATACAATTTTTTCATCCATGAAAGATTTTATCGAAAATGATTATCCTGTTTCAAACCATACTTTGACTTTTGAACGCCCCCATTATAAAATTGAAAGTTATCTCCCAAAACCCAATGCAACCGAATGGATCATTGATATGATTATTACCGATAACGAAGCGGCATCGGTCCAAAATGCATTGAGCCATTTGGGGCACAATGTTTCTATCTCACGGCAAACCCATTGGGAAATATCCACAATTGGGGAACGAGATTCTATCTTGAAAAAAATTGACACCACCGGCGAGCTATATAATTCTAACAAAGAATTCATCAGCAAAACCACCACCGTAAAAAACACCACATCACTTCTGGTGCGGCAAAAAGAAGACATGATAGGGCGGGCAAAATTTGAATCCCTGAAAGAACGATTTGAAATTGATCGAATAACTGGAATAAAGCGCGGTGTCATCTGGAATCTGACCGTGAATGGCGGTAATTTTGAAACTGTTTTAAACGAAATTTTGAACACACACATACTATTCAACCCACTATCTCATGAATGCTATCGAATCAACTGAACATTACAAAGACCGCATTAAGGCGGAAATAAATAATACTTTAACTGAAACATCTTTATCCGGCGGTACCAAGCGAACCGGAAAAGTCCGGGATCAATATGATTTTGGTAATAAGGTTGCACTCATTACCACCGATCGCCAAAGCGCTTTTGACCGAGTGTTGGCGTCCATCCCATTTAAGGGACAGGTCCTGAACCTTACCAGCGCATGGTGGTTTGAACAGACCAAACATATTATTCCAAACCAAGTGATTGAAGTTCCCGATCCCAATGTAACTCTCGCGAAAAAGTGTGAAGTTTTCCCCATCGAATTTGTGGTCCGCGGATATATTACCGGCAGCACCAGTACGTCCCTATGGACTGTTTACAAAAATGGTGATAGAGAATATTGCGGAAATGATTTGCCGCAAGGCTTGATTAAAAATCAAAAATTGACTGCCAATATGCTCACGCCCACTACGAAAGAAGAAGATCATGATCGTCCTATTGCGCCGGGTGAAATCCTAAGCGAAGGATGGATGACACAAGAAGATTGGGGTTACTGCAGCCAAAAAGCCTTAGAACTTTTTGCCTTCGGACAAAAGAAAGCGGCGGAAAATGGATTGATTTTGGTGGACACCAAATATGAAATGGGCCGAGATTCAAGTGGTGAAATAATGCTGATTGATGAAATCCATACCCCAGATTCAAGCCGCTATTGGATTGCCAAAACGTATGACGAACGCATGGCATTGGGACAAGAACCACAAAACATTGATAAAGAATTTTTACGCTTGTGGTTCGTAGATAATTGTGATCCATATAATGATGAAACATTGCCAGAAGCACCAGAAGAATTAGTAGCTGAATTATCGAGTCGGTACATTTATTTGTATGAAACGATTACGGGTGGGGTTTTCCCATTCCCGGATACAGGGAAAGTTGTGAATGAAAGAATAAACGAAAACTTAAAAGGATATTTATAAACCACAGAGACGCAGAGTGCATGGAGATCTTATATGTTTTCTCTGTGTCTTCTTGCCTTCGTGGTTAAAAAGGAAAGAATATGAAAACAATTATAATAATGGGTTCAACATCAGACGAGCCCCACGCAAAAAAAATTACCGCTAAATTAGATGAATACGGCATCGCCTGGGAACAGCATGCTGCATCGGCTCATAAACAACCCTTAAAGGTCTTGGAAATATTAGAATCAAACAAAGACGGGAAAGATATTGTATATATCACCATCGCCGGACGATCCAATGCCTTATCTGGATTTGTGGCAGCCAACTGTGAATTTCCAACTTTAGGCTGTCCGCCGTTTTCTGATAAAGCGGATATGCTGGTGAATATTCATTCCACATTGCAAATGCCCAGCAATACACCCGTCTTGACAATACTTGATCCAGGAAATTGTGCGTTGGCGGTGAAAAGAATTCTACAAGTGTGAAAAGTTTTAAGGTATTCAGGTGTTAAAGTTAGAAACGATAATCACACGAACACTCAAACACATGAACACTATAAAATAAGGAGTTAATATGAAAACAAATCATGAAATCCCAGACCTATCAAATATCAATGTTCAAGTAGCAAATACCTATTCACATGTTGTGCGAGCCGAAAATTTATTATATATATCCGGTCAAGCTGGCGTTGATTATAATTCAGGAGAGCTTGTTGGAGATGACTTTGAATCCCAAGCGCGACAATCGTTTAAAAATCTTTCAACATTACTTGAGAATTGCGGAAGCAATATGAGTAAAGTAGTTAAAACGACAATATGGCTTTGTGATGCAAATAACTTTGCTAAACTAAATGATCTTTTTGTTGAGTTTTTTCCAAATAACCCGCCAGCAAGATCAACGCCTATTGTAGGTATGCCAATTAAGGGAATACACATTTCCATAGAATGTATAGCGTTGGTATAAAATCATTAACATGAACACTATGTTTAATTAATAAGAAGTTAAAATGAAAACAATGACATGCAACCAATTGGGTGGCGCCTGTGAAAAAGAATTCACAGCTGACACATTTGATGAAATCGCAGACATGAGCAAAGCGCATGGAATGGAAATGTTCCAAGCCAGGGATGAAGACCATCTAAAAGCTATGGGTGAAATGCAAGAATTGATGCAAGACCCAAAAGCCATGGGCGAGTGGTTTGAGAATAAAAGAAAAGAATTTGAAAATGTGTAAAAGTGTTTAGGTGTTCATGAGATAGGATCGTGGCGAAAATAACCAAATTTGAAGATTTAATCTGTTGGCAGAAGGCTCGTGTTTTGGTAAACAATGTTTATTCAATTTCAAAATCTAGTAACCTATCAAAAGACTTTGGTTTAAAAGATCAACTGCGACGAGCCGTTGTATCATCTATGACAAATATTGCAGAAGGGTTTTCTCGTTTTCACAAAAAAGAATTCATTCGCTTTTTAGATATATCTCAAAGTTCTTCCATGGAAGTGAAAAGCTTGTTGTATGTAGTGCTTGATAACAATTATTTAGAGAACAACAAAGTAACGGCTCTTCAAAATGATGCTGAAGAAGTGCATGCTGTAACAATGGGCTTGTTAAAACATGTGAATAATTCTATTTCAAAAAATAAAGTGAGCGAACCAATTTCAGAATATGGGGCAAATCGACAGGCTTGGGATTTTCTTGACGAATTCATCAGCCATAAACACCCGAACACCCGAACACACCAACACTCAAACACATGAACACTTTAAACAACATTTCTCCATTAGATGGTCGCTATACAAATAGTATAAAAGATCTGTCCGCCTATTTTTCAGAATCGGCACTCATGGGCTATCGCCTGAAAATTGAGATTGAATATCTTATTGCTTTGGGAAATAAAAAAAGAATAAAAGAACTTCCACCATTTTCCAAAACTGAACAATCCCGTTTACGAAAAATTTATCAAAATTTCAATTCGACTGACGCTGAAAAAATTAAGGAATTCGAAACCACCACGAATCACGATGTAAAAGCCATTGAATATTATATTCAAGGAAAAGTGAAAAAGTCGCTTCACCCCTGGATTCATTTTGCACTCACATCGGAAGATGTAAATAATTTGTCTTATTCGCTCATGTGGCAAGATGGATTGAAACAGATTTACTTACCAACTCTACAATCGGTGAATAAAGAATTAAAGAAACTGGCACGGAAGTATAAAGGTTCATCTATGTTGGCGCTGACTCATGGCCAAGCCGCAACGCCCACCACATTCGGAAAAGAATTGGCTGTTTTCTGCGCTCGATTGGATAGACAAATTTCACAAATTAAATCCCACACATTATTGGGAAAATTTGGTGGCGCCACCGGAACATGGTCTGCGCATATGGCTGCTTATCCAAAAGTAAATTGGATACGGTTTGCATCAAAATTTATCAAATCACTTGGGCTCGACCCCAACTTAATAACTACTCAAATTGAACCCCACGATTCTTTGGCGGAAAGTTTTCATCAAATGGTTCGAGTCAATTCTATTTTGACCGACTTATGTCGGGACATGTGGTCTTATATTAGTCGTGGAATTTTGGGACAAAAGAAAGTAGCCGGAGAAGTGGGCTCATCTACCATGCCCCATAAAATTAATCCGATTCAATTTGAAAATGCAGAAGGTAATATGGGCATCGCCAATGCGCTGCTCAATCATTTAGCCACCAAACTTCCCGTCTCACGAATGCAGCGAGATCTTACCGATTCCACCACTTTGCGGAATCAAGGTGTGGCGTTGGGCCATTCTTATTTGGCAATACAAAATATTATTAAAGGTTTGAATCGCATTACAATTAATAAAACTCAAATGGTAAATGAACTTAACAATCACTGGGAAGTTCTGGGAGAAGCGGTCCAAACTATCCTGCGGAAAACGGGAAAACAAGATGCTTACGAACAGTTGAAAACGTTGACACAGGGTCAATCCATCAATGCAGAATCCATGGTGGAATTCGTAGCTGGATTAAAAATATCAGACGATGACAAACGGACGATAATAAATATGACGCCGGAAAATTATATCGGGTTAGCATCAAAACTGGTGGACTTATTATGAAGAAAAATAGCGTTAAAGTGTTCAGGTATTCAAGTGTTCGTGAACACTTTAACACTTACACACATGAACACTGGAGTAAAATCTAATGTGCGGTATAGCCGGAATTTTTTCACATAAACAAGTCGCAGCTGAGCTGTACGATAGCATCATCCATTTGCAACACCGCGGACAAGACGCCGCCGGAATTATGACTTACGATGACCGCATGCACAAAGAAAAAGGCATGGGGCTCGCCAAAGAAGTTTTCAACGAATCAAACATGGAACTTCTAACTGGCAATATTGGAATTTCTCATAATCGGTATCCTACCCATGGTGGCTTTAGTCATGGCGAAGTGCAACCTTTCTGGACATCCGTTCCCTATGGTATTGCATTGGCACATAACGGAAACTTGACTAACTATCAAGAACTTGCAGATGAAATAACCCACAAAGATAGTCGCTATTTAAATACCACTTCTGATTCAGAAGTACTCCTTCATTATTTTGCTGATTTGCTTCATACGAACAATCCGCCGGAAGACAGTGAAGAGTTTTTCTATCTCTTGTGTAATGCCGTTACAAAAATTTTCAAACATGTTAAAGGCGCCTATTCTGTCGTCAGCCTTGTGATTGGAAAAGGACTTGTTGTTTTCCGCGATCCCCAGGGAATTCGCCCGCTGGTGAAGGGTGAACGATCAAATGGTAATGGCGGCAAGGATTACATTTTCGCTTCGGAAAATACCATGTTTTATGCTTTGGGATACGAGCCCAAAGGAACCGTACTCCCGGGTGAATTGATTTATGTAGATGAAGATGGCAAAGTTTTCAACAAGCGCTTAATGAAAAAATCATTTAATCCATGCATTTTTGAATATGTATATTTCGCTCGGCCAGATGCGACGTTAAATGATGTGAGTGTGTATCGATCTCGATTACGGATGGGGCAAAATTTGGCGGAAGCATGGAAGAAAAAACATCCTGATTTATTACCAGATATTGTGATTCCTGCGCCCAGCACCGCCAACACATCAGCCTTGTCGTTTGCCCATGAATTAGGTGTACGCTATTCCGAAGGATTATACAAAAATACTTTCATCGGTCGCACCTTTATTATGCCGAAACAAGCGGAACGGAAGAAATCTGTAAAATATAAATTGGTCCCACAAGAATTGGAGATTCGTGATAAAAAAGTACTCATCGTAGATGATAGTATTGTTCGGGGAAATACCAGCCGTGAGATTGTTCGCATGCTCAAAGACTTTGGCGCCAAAGAAGTATATTTTGCCGTTGCGTGTCCACCAGTGAAATCACCCTGTTTTTATGGCGTGGATATGCCAACAAAAAGTGAACTCATCGCGGGCAATATGAATGAAGATGAAATTGGAAAATATCTAGAAGTGGATGCATTACTTTATCAAAACATAGATGATCTTGTGGAAGCAGTTACGCGGAAAGGAGATCACCATATTGACACCCCGTGTATGGCTTGCTTGGATGGAAACTATGTGGTAAACGATATTGATGAAGCTAAAATTGCCGAGATGGAAACCATGCGTGTGAATGATAGAAATGGGAAATAGCCACAGAGCGTACAGAGAAAAATAAAAAAAATTGTATTTAACCACGGAGACAATGGGACACGAAGATAAAATGAATAAAGGAAAACCATACATATATTTTTACCCGATGGTAATCCACAAAGCAACTCGGAGAATAAAAGATGGATTTTAAACAACCAAGACCTGCTTCTAAAAAATATTTAGATCTTATTATAGAGATTCAAAGGGTTATAATTAAGGTTCCAAAATTCCAACGTAATTTTGTCTGAATGGCTGACAGGAGAAAACGAATGATAATGCAAATGGCAAACAATACTTTAAAATTCAACTTGTGCAAATATTGCAACAGTTCAAATCAGGAAAAAAGCAACTTGTGGGAATTTCTGACGAGTTCAAATTGAAGGATTTAGTTGTCTCAAAATTTGCGATAACTGAAAAGGGGAGAATGATTTATGTCTAAAAATACTGACATAGAAATTTACCAACCTAAAAAAGGCCAACCATCTGTTGAAGTAAAAATTACGGACGAAACGGTTTGGCTGACCCAAAAACAAATTTCGATTTTGTTTCAAGTTAAACGACCTGCAATTACTAAACATATCGGTAATATTTTTAAATCAGGAGAATTAATTAAAAATTCAGTTAGTTCCATTTTGGAACATACTGCCAATGATGGTAAACATTATAAAACAAAGTTCTATAATTTAGACATTATTATCTCTGTTGGTTACCGTGTTAATTCCAAAACTGCTACCCAATTTAGAATCTGGGCAACGAATACTTTACGGGATCATTTGGTAAAGGGATACACCCTGAACGAAAAACGGCTCCAACAACAAGCACAGAAATATGAAGAATTAAAAAATTCTGTCAAATTATTAGAAAATATTTTAGAGTTAGATGAAATCACCCAAGAGCAAGCCCGTGGCATTATTGAAGTGGTTACAGATTATGCTTATGCTTTAGATATTTTAGATCAATACGATTTCAAAACACTAACACTTAAAAAAGTTACTAAAAAAGAACATTTCATATTAGATTATGAAACTGCACTTCAACTCATAAATAATTTGAAAACACAATTCGGGGGCAGTGATATTTTCGGTGTTCCCAAAGATAATAGTTTTCAATCTTCCGTAGCAACAATTTACCAATCTGCCGGTGGGAAAGATGCCTATCCCAGTGTAGAAGAAAAAGCAGCGCATCTGCTATATTTTGTAACGAAAAATCATTCTTTTGTGGATGGGAATAAACGCATTGCAGCAACTTTGTTTGTTTATTTTCTCAACCAAAATAAAATTCTATACAGAAAAGATGGCAGCAAAAGATTACCGGATACCACTTTGGTAGCACTTACGGTTCTTATTGCTCAAAGTAAACCGGAAGAAAAAGATACTATTGTTAAAGTTATCGTTAATTTGATTAACAAAAACATCGTTTAAATATGGATAAACAAACCGCCACCCAACTTATAGGTGATACCTTCAATTTCCCTTTTGATGAAGGGCGCTTTCGCAATTTTGGAATCAATCTGTTGAATAATGTGGATGCATTACTCTATCAGAAAATTGATGATTTAGTGGAAGCAGTTACGCGGAAAGGAGATCACCATATTGACACCCCGTGTATGGCTTGCTTGGATGGAAACTATGTGGTAAACGATATTGATGAAGCTAAAATTGCCGAGATGGAAACCATGCGTGTGA